>Ga0129306_1000980_pt1 | contig 37501 bp, 31 predicted proteins | sample P827metagenome_FD_94438 | JGI IMG/M metagenome (GOLD analysis project Ga0129306, IMG submission 94438) | Capybara group fecal microbial communities from Wisconsin, USA - P827 metagenome | ecosystem: Host-associated > Mammals > Digestive system > Large intestine > Fecal | place: USA: Wisconsin...
ATCAATCACGGACATGAAATAGAAGACGGTATTGCCAAAATCCAAGTGTATCTGAAAGGTAACGATCTCTTGCGTCTGCGCTATAGTACGCGTTGGCTGGCTCTCAAATTGCTGGAGGGCGACAAGGAAGCTTGGCAAGTGGTCGACGCATTGCCTGAGGCCAACGAGATTCGTGAGGCCAGTGTGATGGCCGTTCGTCGCATCAAGGAAGAAACGGGTGACGACTCGGAGACGGCTATCATGGATGCCAAATACGGATTCTTGCGTGGTGCGCTGCAAGAGGCGGGCTACAAGATGGGCAATAAGAATGATACCTATCGTGTGACGCATAAGTTGGACGATATCATCACCCATAAGTGGTTCGGTTTCCCGATCTTCCTCTTCCTGCTCTATCTGATGTTCGAGGTGACGTTCACGCTCGGACAATACCCGATGGATTGGATAGATGCCGGTGTCGCATGGTTGGGCGATTTCATCGGACAGAACATGCAAGACGGTCCTCTGAAGGCGATGCTGATTGATGGCGTCATCGGAGGTGTGGGTTCGGTGATTATCTTCCTGCCACAGATTCTGATTCTCTACACGTTTATCTCGTTTATGGAGGATTCAGGCTATATGGCCCGTGCGGCATTCATTATGGATAAGCTGATGCACGGAATGGGACTGCACGGTAAGTCGTTTATCCCGCTCATTATGGGCTTTGGTTGCAACGTGCCTGCTGTGATGGCTACACGAACCATCGAGAGTCGCCGCTCGCGCCTGATTACGATGCTCGTGTTGCCGATGATGTCGTGCTCCGCTCGCCTACCTATTTATATTATGATATCGGGAGCCTTCTTTGCTGCTCAGTATCATAGCCTCGTCATGTTCTCACTCTATCTGACGGGTATTCTGCTCTCTGTCGTGATGGCCCGCATCTTGAGCAAGTGGGTTATACGAGGTGAGGACACACCATTTGTAATGGAGCTGCCTCCTTATCGTTTCCCAACGGCCAGAGCTATCTTCCGCCATACTTGGGAGAAAGGTAAGCAGTATCTGAAGAAGATGGGAGGTGTCATCCTCGTGGCTTCTATCATCGTGTGGGCTTTGGGCTATTTCGGAACGATGGGTGTTGCACCTTCGTTGGAGCAGAGCTTTATCGGACTGCTTGGTAAGACCATCGAGCCCGTCTTCTATGCACAGGGCTTCAATTGGCAATTGGATGTCAGTCTGTTGGCCGGTGTGGGTGCTAAGGAGATTGTGGCTTCTACCATCGGTGTGCTCTATGCCGATGCCAGCTATAATTTCTCACCCCTTGTGGCTTATAGTTTCCTTGTTTTCGTCTTGATCTATTTCCCCTGCATCGCAACGATAGTAGCCATCAAACACGAAAGCGGCTCATGGAGCTGGGCGCTCTTTGCCGCTTGCTATACCACCGTGCTCGCTTGGATTGTCAGCGCTGTGGTTTATCAGATAGGAAGTCTCTTCTATTCGTGATGATAGGGTTCACCTTTGATAATGGTACAGGCTCGATAGATCTGTTCCGTGAAGGTGAGGCGTATCATCTGGTGTGAGAAGGTCATCTTGGAAAGCGATACTTGCTCGTTGGCTCTGGCATAGACAGCGGGAGAGAACCCATAAGGACCGCCAATCACGAAGATAAGTCGACGAGCGGTGTTCTGCTTCTGCTGAAGCCAACGGGCAAACTCAATGCTACGATATTCGGCACCGTGCTCATCGAGAAGTACGACGGTGTCAGCGGGTTGCAGCTGTTTGAGAATCAGTTCACCCTCGGCTTGCTTCTGCTGTTCTTCTGTCAGATTCTTGGTGTTTTTGAGTTCGGGAATGGTGACGACCTCGAAGGGCATATAGTGGTTAATACGCTCTACGTAGTCGTTGATACCGGCAATAAAGTGCTTATTGACGGTCTTGCCAACCTGAATCAGAATCGCTTTCATTGGTTAAAGCGGAAGCAAATTTTTCACTTTTCTTTTTTCACTTTTACCTTGTTGTGTGGAATCCGTCAAGGTTCTGATAGCGGCGTCGCATCATGCGCTGATAGATGTTGCGCATCCAATAAGACTCGGTGAGTGTGAACATCAATCCGATAATGATAAGAATCCAATAAGCCGTCATGTCCTCGAAGAATGACTGGATAATCATCACGACGATGACGGGAGCAAACATCGCAACCATCGAGAGAATGCCTTGCCACTTGTTCTCCATCTGGTTCTTACCGGTTATCTTCTCGTTCAGGGGTAGGGTGTCTTTGTTGATGACTGCCAATTGGAACAGCATGCAATAGACGGGACCCGTAGCCGTGAAGAGATAGGCGAGAACCATGAGGATAGAGAACTGCCCCATGATGACTGGCGCTAACATCAGCAAAGCAGGTACCAACAAAACGGCACAATAGTAATAATACTTGGCGCGAAGCAGCGTCAAGATATTCTCTTCGTGCACCATCAACAGATCGATATAGTTGCCTTCGGGGCACATTACCTTTGTCAGGTTGGTGGCTCCGAAGTAGATGAAGGCATAGAGGCAGAGGAAGTTGCGGGCAAAATTACCCTGATAGATGTCAAGGAAGGCAATAGCCACCGAGAAGAAAGTTATGAAGGCGAGACCCGAGATGAAACGGGCGCGGATGGCCTTGTTGCGCATCGTGCTCTTAATCTCCAGCTTCAGGTATTCACCAATCTGTCCGAAACGGTTGAGCGCATTGAACTCCGAGACGTGCTTCATCTTGGTATTCTCCTTCTTCGACACTTCGTCGTAGACCAGCTTCATCTGAAGATGACGGTTGATGGAGAAGAGAATAATGAAGAGGCCTGCGATAACTGCAAACAAGAGCCACAGCGAACCGTGATTGTTGACGAAATCAGCGATGAAATCGGTGTAACTGTCAAGTATCGCATCGGGTAATAGGAAGAAAGGACCTATCAGCAATCCGTAGAAGACGCCGGGCAGAATCCACCAAAGGATGTGGTGATTGACCAGCGTGCGAACCAGCAGATACCATTGGCTGTTGACGACAATCATCAAATGGAGCAGGAAGAGCATTCCCAAAGCTGCCCAACCGGTGACACCACCGCACCATACAACGAAGACGTAGGGCAGAAAGACGGTCATCCATATGAAATTGCCGCCATCGAACAATTGCGCGGTAAGGAAGCATTCAATGGCCGAGTACTTGCTGATAGGAGTCAACAGATAGGGCTTGACCAGCATCAGTGGTGTCTGCTGGGTTGCAAAACGTCCGCTGAAGTCGAAGATCACCAAGAAAGGCATCGCATAGAAAATCATTTCCGGTGTATCCTCCTTGGCTGCCAACCAACCGAAGAAGGTACCAAGTGCGATGAACTCTATGGCCAGAATGCTGATGAAGATATAACCGAAGAACTTGCCATATTGATTGGCTTCGAACATCGGGTGACGTTTCTCGCTCAGTTTGGTATTCTTGCGGAGCAGGAAGAAAAGTTGAATCTTGTTCATTTATCTGAGGTCTATGATTTCTGCGTTGGGAAAATCCTTGGAGTTGAAACGGAAGGCACCGTCACCGAGATTGGCCTTCTTGAAGTTGTTAATGTCAATAGTGGTCCATCCCTTCTGCTGATGCAGGCGAATCTGAGAGGGACTATAGGTCTTCTGGTTGACGACGATATACATCTCCGAAATCGACTTCTTGTCTTTCGCTTTCAGGTGCACCTCGTAGTTATTACCCTTCTTCTGCATCGTGTAGGTATAGCCGTTCTTATACATGTAGATGAAGTTGTAGGGGTTGATGGCAGCCAGTTCCGATTCCGATGGATTGGCCACATTCACCTCTTCGTTCTTCTTCATATAAGTCCATTGGGTCTTACCGTCAAACCAGATGGTAGCCTGAGGGGTAGTAGCCTGAAACTTACGCCCCTTGATGGCTATCGTGCCGCTGGTGTTCATATTCGCCCCTTTGATGGTAAACGAGGCCTGTGCTCCAGACTTATTGGAGACAACGGCTGCTGTCTTGTCGAGCACTTGCTTGGCCGTCTGTCCATAAGATGCTACAGCAATAAGCAGCATCACGATGATTGTCTTTATCCTCTCCATTGTGCTAACAGATTTTCGAGACTCATTTCGTCCATGATTAATACTTCGCGTGGCTTTGAACCGTGTGCTGCACCTACGATGCCCGCCTTTTCGAGTTGGTCCATCAGTCGGCCCGCACGGTTGTAACCGATAGCAAACTTACGCTGAATAAGAGATGTGGAGCCGCTCTGTTCACGAACAATCAGACGGGCAGCGTCTTCGAACATAGGATCGAGATGCTGCATATCCACATCGCGACTCTCGCCAGCCTCACCTTCGTCGGTATCGGGCTCAGGCAACTCGAAGGCTGAGATATAACCCTGTTGCTGAGAGATGAACTGATTGATGCGCTCCACCTCGGGAGTATCCACGAAGGCACATTGTACACGCACGGGCTCACCTCCGTTCAGATAGAGCATATCACCGCGTCCAATCAGCTGCTGGGCACCTGGGCGGTCGAGAATGGTGCGCGAGTCAATCATCGCACCTACGCGGAAGGCAATACGGCTTGGGAAGTTGGCCTTGATGGTACCTGTGATGATATTCGTGGTAGGACGCTGGGTGGCGATAATCATGTGGATACCAACGGCACGAGCCAGCTGAGCAATACGGGCAATCGGAAGCTCAACCTCCTTGCCTGCCGTCATGATCAGGTCGCCGAACTCGTCGATAACCACTACGATGTAAGGCATGAAACGATGACCGTTCTCGGGATTGAGCTGGCGGTCGATGAATTTCTTGTTATACTCCTTGATGTTACGGGCCTGTGCAATCTTCAGTAAGTCGTAGCGGGTATCCATCTCTTTACACAGCGAGTTAAGCGTGCGAATCACCTTGGTAACATCGGTGATGATAGGCTCCTCGCCGTCATCGGGCACCTTGGCCAAGAAGTGCTTTTCGATAGAAGAGTAGACGCTGAACTCAACCTTCTTCGGGTCGACGAGCACAATCTTCAGCTCAGCCGGATGCTTCTTATATAATAAAGAGGTGATGATGGCGTTCAGTCCTACCGACTTACCCTGACCGGTAGCACCGGCTACGAGCAAGTGAGGCGCTTTGGCCAAATCGAACATGAACACCTCATTGGTAATCGTCTTACCTACGGCACAAGGCAGTTCCATCGTAGTCTCCTGGAATTTTCGAGAGTTTAGTATCGATTCCATCGAGACAGTAGCGGGCTTGGCATTAGGAACCTCAATACCGATAGTGCCCTTGCCGGGAATAGGAGCGATGATACGAATACCCAGCGCAGCCAACGAGAGTGCAATATCGTTCTCCAAGTTCTTGATCTTTGAGATACGAACGCCTGGGGCTGGTGTGATTTCGTAGAGTGTGATGGTAGGACCAACGGTAGCTTTGATACTGCTAATCTCTACGCCAAAGCTGCGCAACACCTCAACGATGCGGTTTTTGTTGGCCGTCTGCTCCTGCATGTCGATATAGGGCTGACCATCGGTCTCGTATTTCTTCAGCAGGTCAAGCGTAGGATAGCGGTAGTTCTCCAAGTTGCGCTTGGGGTCATAAGGGGTCGAGATGTCACCATAGTTGTCGGCAACACTCTTGCCATCGGCTTTCTCCTCCTTATCGCCGGTATCAACGGTCATTTCCACCTCATCGTCGTCTTCGACAGGCTTGATGGGGGTGACGGGGGCAGGCTTAACAACAGGCGTAGCCGGCTCTTCGTCCATCTGGAAGGTGATTTCTTCCGTCATGGGGTCGTCAAACACCTCCGGGTCTTCCAGCGTATTCAGCATCGCGTCGGCAGGATCTTCACTATCACCCTTGCCGATATGTATCTCCATTGGAATCTTCTTCAGATAGCGCAACGGATTGAAGAGCTTGCGGATGAAGATGATGGTCTCCATGCTGACATAGGTAAGGAAGGCAACAGCGGTCAGCGCCAGGATGGCAATAAGTCCGGGGGTGCCCACCAGTCCTTCTATCTGTTGGCTGACGGCTAATCCGTGGTCTCCACCGGGATTGAAGCAGGCATTGTCGAAGAATGGCTGCAGGAACTTGGCAGCCCCTACGGATACCCATATCATCACGATGGCCAGACACATAAACCATTTCAGCAGTTTTACCTTGTAGGCACGCATCATAGTAACGGCAACCATCATCATAAATACAGGGATAAGGAAAGTCGACAATCCGAAGCAGCGCTTGATGAAGAACCAAGACGCATAGGCTCCCAGGGAACCGCAGGCGTTTTGGAATTCGTGGTTCTGATTCATGATTTCACCGGCTTGTGGTGCTTCTATCATACTCTGGTCGGCACTGCCCGTAAAGAAGTACGAGACGAAAGCCCATGCCAGATAGCCTGCAATGAATAGCAGACAGAAGCCAATCACGAAATTGATGCGCTCGTTGTTGAACAAGTTGTTTATGCCGATAGCCTCTGAGAAGGTCGTTGATTTTCCAGAAGTTTTGCTAGTTTTCTTTTTTGCCATACCTTATTTATTATTACGAAGTGCAAAAGTAAGCATAAAATCTTAGATTTCATCATAATTTTACGGTTTTTTGAAATAAATTTTGTTTTTCACTCATTTATTTCGTACCTTTGCCAGCCAAATGAAGAAAACCATCTATTCGAATTTCGACAAAAAGCAGATTGCCGATTTGCCCAGAGCGCTTTTCGAGGGTCGTATCGTAGTGATATTGACCGAGTCGGAGGCTAAAAAAGCGGTTGATTATCTGTTGTCCCAGCCCATCATAGGGGTGGATACGGAGACGCGCCCCTCTTTCAAGCGCGGACAAATGCATAAGGTGGCACTCTTGCAGGTGTCAAGTCATGAGGTGTGTTTCTTGTTCCGTCTGAACCAGTTAGGGTTGTCGCCTTCGGTGAAGCGGTTGTTGGAAGACACGACCGTTCCCAAGATCGGGCTTTCGTGGCACGACGACCTGAACATGCTTCATAAGTCGGGTGACTTCGAACCAGGCAGTTTCATCGATTTACAGGATCATGTGCGCGAGATTGGGGTAGCAGACCTGAGTCTTCAGAAACTCTATGCCAACTTCTTCGGACAGCGTATTTCCAAGCGTGAGCGGCTCACCAATTGGGAGGCCGATATCCTGAGCGACAAACAGAAGCAATATGCCGCTACGGACGCTTGGGCTTGTATCATGCTCTATGAGGAGCTGATGCGACTGGAACGGACGGGAGATTATGAACTTATCAAAATAGCAGACGATGTACAAGCAGATTCAGTTGCGTAAAGGGAAAGATGAGAGCCTGCGCCGCTTTCATCCTTGGGTTTTCTCGGGTGCCATCCAGCATATGGACAAAGGCATAGAAGAGGGCGAAATCGTGCGTGTAGTCACGTTTTCCGGCGATTTCATCGCTGTCGGACACTATCAAGAGGGCTCTATTGCCGTGCGCGTACTGACGTTTTCTGACGTGGAAATCGATGATGCTTTCTGGCATTCCCGTTTGCAGTCGGCCCTGAATATGCGTCTGGCTATTGAAATAGCCGACAATCCTCAGAACAATACTTACCGACTGGTACATGGTGAGGGCGACAATCTGCCCGGGCTCATCATCGATGTGTATGGCGAGACGGCTGTGATGCAGGCCCACTCAATCGGTATGCACCTGTGTCGCAAGGAGATAGCTCAGGCACTTGCTGTAGTGATGGATCAGCGCGTAAAGCACATCTATTATAAGAGTGAGACTACGCTTCCCTTCATGACAGCCGACGATATGAACGGATTTATCTACGGTGGCAGCAACGATAATATTGCCATGGAGAACGGTTTGAAGTTCCGTGTCGACTGGTTGAGAGGTCAGAAGACGGGTTTCTTTGTAGACCAGCGTGAGAACCGTTCCTTGCTGGAGCAGTTCTCTAGGGGCAAGCGTGTGCTCAACATGTTCTGCTATACGGGTGGTTTCTCGTTCTATGCTATGCGTGGTGGGGCCGAGCTGGTGCATAGCGTAGACAGCTCTGCTAAGGCCATCGAGCTGACTAAGGAGAATGTGGAGCTCAACTTCCCAGGCGATGCCCGTCATCAAGCTTTCTGCGAAGATGCCTTTAAGTACTTGGAGCGAGCTGGTTCCAACTATAATCTGATTATTCTCGACCCGCCGGCCTTTGCTAAGCATCGTGGTGCCTTGCATAATGCGCTGAAGGGATATACTCGTCTTAATCAGAAGGCATTTGAGAAAATCGAGAAGGGTGGTATCCTGTTCACTTTCTCGTGCTCGCAAGTGGTTACCAAAGACCATTTCCGCAATGCTGTCTTCACGGCTGCAGCTCTTGCTAAGCGTAAGGTCCGCATCCTGCATCAGCTGCATCAGCCAGCCGATCATCCCATTAACATCTATCATCCCGAGGGTGAATACTTGAAGGGATTGGTGCTCTATGTGGAGTAAGGTAGAGAAATATATTAAAAAGTATAATCTGCTTAAAACCAACGAATTATATATTGTTGCTTTAAGTGGTGGTGCGGATAGCGTAGCTTTGCTTCTGTTGTTGTATGAAGCGGGCTGTAGGATAGAGGCTGCTCATTGTAATTTCCATCTTCGTGGGGCTGAGTCGGATAGAGATGAGGCGTTTTGTGAAGAGCTCTGTGCGGAGCGAAACATTCCATTTCATCGTGCACATTTTGATACCCGCGAGTATGCCGAACTGCACAAGGTAAGCATTGAGATGGCTGCCCGTGAGTTGCGTTATAACTGGTTTGCCCAGTTGTGTAAAGATGTGGGTGCTGCTGGGGTTTGTGTGGCTCACCATCGCGACGACTTGGTGGAGACGGTGCTTCTGAACCTTGTCAGGGGTACGGGATTGCGCGGATTGTGTGGTATTCAGCCTCGGAATAATCATATTTTGCGGCCACTTTTATGCGTTTCGAGGGCAGAAATTGAGGATTTTTTTGCGAAAAGAGGCCAAAAATACGTCACGGATAGCACGAATTTGGAGGCTGATGTGCAGCGCAACAAGATTCGCTTGCAGGTACTGCCGTTGCTTCGTGAGTTGAACCCGGCTGTCTCGGAGAATATCCAGCGAATGGCGGAGAATGTGGGGGAAGCGCAAGAGGTGTTGGATGCTGTTGTTGGTGAGTATAAAAAGAGTAATATTCTCGAACTAAGTGAGTTAGAAAAGTTTGGTTCGAGCGAATATATAATCTTTGAGTGGCTTAAAAACTACGGTTTCAACGGCACTCAAGTGCGTCAGATTATGGATGCGGATTGTGGTGGAATCGTTGGTTCTGCGATGGGTTATGAGGTATTGAAAGATCGTTCTCGTCTCATTGTTGAAGCCGTATCGAAGCCCTCGAAACGTAATATCATTCCCGAGGAAGGTACGTATCGTTTAGATGAAAATAGTACCTTGAAGGTGCGAAAATGTGCTGTTTATGTATCGAAAGAACCGCATATTGCTACGCTCGATGCCTCAAAAGTGCTGTTTCCGCTGACCGTTCGTAGGGTAGAAGAGGGCGACTGGATGATACCTTATGGCATGAAAGGCCGCAAATTGCTGAGTGATCTGATGACAGACCGCAAGATGAACGTTTTCGAGAAACGTCGCCAGTTGGTAGTTGTTGATGCTCAAGGTGTTGTCGTGTGGTTGGTGGGTCTTCGTGTGGATGCCAGAATGGCTGTTTCTGACACAACTCAAGAAGTCTTAGAGCTGCAATTATAAAGGAAATGCTACCATTAAATCTAGCAATTGCTACGTTTAATCCTCGCAATATTTTGCGCCAAGTGTGGTCAAAGTGGTCAAGGTCAAAATGGTAATTTTCATTTTCGGATTGTGTCATTTTCTCACTATAATATAAATATAAATATTTATATTATAGTGGCGTTTTTTGACACATTAAAATTGATTTTGACCAAATGACCAAATGACCAAATGACCGCAATCATACAAAACTTTTAAATTATTGCTGAAAACTGAGGTAATTACATGTCAAAAATTTGGTGGTATCAAAAATATTGATTACCTTTGCACGTCAATAAGAAATAAGTACGTACAAAAGATAAATTATGAGTAAGAGATTTGCCGAACATAACGGCTTGAATTTGACGCAGGTAAACAACGATATCCTGCAGATGTGGAAGGAGCAAGATGTCTTCTGGCGCTCTGTGAAAGAGCGTGAGGGTTGTCCCCAGTTTGTGTTCTACGAGGGTCCTCCCTCAGCCAACGGTCACCCCGGTATTCACCACGTGTTGGCACGCAGTATTAAGGATACCTTCAACCGCTATAAGACCATGAAGGGCTTCCAAGTGAAGCGCAAGGCCGGTTGGGACACCCATGGACTGCCCGTAGAGCTGGGCGTAGAGAAGGAGTTGGGTATCACCAAGGCCGATATTGACAACAAGGAGAGCGACAAGTATATCTCGACCGAAGACTACAACACGAAGTGTCGTGAGAATGTGATGATGTACACCCAAGAGTGGCGTGACTTGACGGAGAAAATGGGTTACTTCGTTGACCTTGACAATCCCTACATTACCTACGACAACAAGTATATCGAGACGCTGTGGTGGCTGCTGAAGCAGTTCTATGAGAAGAATCTGCTGTACAAGGGATACACCATCCAGCCATACTCTCCAGCCGCAGGTACAGGACTGTCGAGCCACGAGTTGAACCAACCCGGTTGCTACCGTGACGTGAAGGATACGACGTGTACCGCCCAGTTTAAGATGAAGAACCCGAAGCCGGAGATGGCCGAGTGGGGTACACCATACTTCCTGGCTTGGACGACAACACCTTGGACCCTGGCTGCCAACTCAGCCCTCTGCGTAGGTCCGAAGATTGACTATGTAGCCGTGCAGACCTTCAATCCCTATACGGCTGATAAGGTGACGCTGGTATTGGCCGAGGCTCGTCTGAACGCCTATCTGCCCGCTGAGGGAGCTATCACCGATGGAGGCGAGATGCCCGAATATAAAAGAGGTGAGAAACTGATTCCCTATCGCATTGTAGCCCGCTACAAGGGTACCGACCTCGTCGGTATGGAGTATGAGCAGCTGATGCCCGCCATCAAGCCTATGGGCGATGCTTTCAAGGTGATTCCCGGTGACTACGTCACAACAGAAGACGGTGCCGGTATCGTACATATCGCTCCTAACTTCGGTGCCGACGATGCCTTCGTAGCCAAGAAGGCCGGAATCTGCCCCATCGTGCTGATTGACAAGAAGGGTGCTGAGCGTCCCGTAGTCGACTTGCAGGGTAAGTATTTCGTGATTGAAGACCTTGACCCTGAGTTCGTGAAGAACTACGTGAACGTTGACGAGTGGAATAAGTTTGCAGGCCGCTATGTGAAGAATGCCTACGACGATACCTTGACTGACAAGGACGAGACCTTAGATATCAGCATCTGCATGGACCTGAAGGCTCAGAACAAGGTGTTCAAGATAGAGAAGCACGTGCATAACTATCCGCATTGCTGGCGTACCGACAAGCCCGTGTTGTACTACCCGTTGGATTCGTGGTTTATCAAGTCTACAGCTAAGAAGGAGCGCATGTTCGAGCTCAACAAGACCATCAACTGGCAACCTGAGTCAACCGGAACAGGACGCTTTGGCAACTGGCTGGAGAATCTGAACGACTGGAACCTGAGCCGTTCACGCTTCTGGGGCACACCGCTGCCCATCTGGCGCTCAGAGGACGGAGAGGAGATCTGTATCGGTTCTGTAGAGGAGCTCTACGATGAAATCGAGAAATCCGTCAAGGCTGGCTTCATGAAGAGCAATCTGCTGAAAGATAAAGGCTTCGTGCCTGGCGATATGAGTCAGGAGAACTATGACAAGATAGACCTGCATCGTCCTTACGTTGATTATATCATCCTTTGCTCTGCATCAGGTAAGCCGATGAAACGTGAGACCGACCTGATTGACGTATGGTTTGACTCCGGTTCGATGCCTTATGCTCAGATTCACTATCCATTCGAAAATCGCGATCTCATCGATAAGGGAACCGCCTTCCCATGCGACTTCATCAATGAGGGTGTCGACCAGACTCGTGGTTGGTTCTTTACCTTACACGCCATTGCCACGATGATTTTCGACAGCGTAGCCTTCAAGAATGTGATATCATCAGGACTGGTGCTCGATGCCAAGGGTAATAAGATGTCGAAGCACGTAGGCAATGTGGTGAATCCGTTTGAGATGATTGAGAAGTATGGCTCAGATGCCGTGCGCCTCTATATGATGACCAATAGCGAGCCTTGGGACAACCTGAAGTTCGATCCCGAGGGTGTTGACGAGATTAAGCGCAAGTTCTTTGGCACCTTATATAATACATACTCGCTTTTCGCGATGTATGCCAACGTTGACAACTTCGACCCCAGCGTGGCTCAGATTCCCGTAGCCGAGCGTCCAGAGTTCGACCGTTGGATACTCTCATGCCTGAACTCGCTGGTGAAGGGCGTAGAGACTGAGCTGGAGAACTTTGATCCCACTCGTGCCGGCCGGCTGATTGACAAGTTCGTTGACGAAGACCTGTCAAACTGGTATGTCCGCCTGAATAAGAAGCGCTTCTGGGGCAAGGAGATGGACAGCGACAAGTTGTCGGCCTATCAGACGCTCTACGAGTGTCTGCTGACCATCAGCAAGCTGTTGGCTCCGTTTGCGCCCTTCTATGCCGACCAGTTGTATCACGACTTGGGTGGCGATAAGGATTCCGTACACTTGGATAGCTTCCCCGTAGCCAATATGGCGCTGGTTGATGCCGATTTGGAGCAGCGCATGGACGTGGCCCAGCGTATTACGACCATCGTACTGGCTCTGCGCCGTAAGGAGAGCTTGAAGGTGAAGCAGCCTCTGCAGACACTGATGATTCCCCCCATTGATGCCAACCAGCGTCAGGCCATCGAGAGCGTGAAGAACATCTTCTTGCAAGAGGTGAACGTGAAGGAGGTGAAGTTTGTCGAAGGTGCCGGCATTTTGGTGAAGAAGGTAAAATGTAACTTCCGAACGATGGGTAAGAAGTTTGGCAAGCTCATGAAGGGTGTGGCCGCCCAGATGGACGCCCTCACTCAGGAGCAGATTGCCCAGCTGGAGCAGCAAGGTACTATTGTAATCAGCGTTGACGGACAGGATTTGACCGTGGAGGCAGCTGATGTCGACATCATTAGCGAGGATATTCCAGGCTGGCTCGTAGGCAATGAGGGTAATCTGACCGTTGCGCTCGACATCACGCTGACCGATGAACTGCGTAGCGAGGGTATGGCCCGTGAGCTGGTGAACCGCATCCAGAATATCCGCAAGAAGAGCGGATTGGAAATCACCGACCATATTACAGTCGATATTCAGCCTAACGAGGCTGCTACGAAGGCCGTCAATGCCTTTGGCGACTATATTGCCCGTCAGGTGCTGGCTAACGAAATTCGGCTGGCTGACAACGATGGTCAGGAAGTGGAGTTTGATGACTTTAAACTGAATATTAAAATAACTAAATCTTAATGTAATTATGGCTGAGAAAACACGTTACACGGACGAAGAACTAGAAGAATTCCGTGAGATTATTAACGAGAAGCTGACATTGGCCAAGCGAGACTATGACCAGATGATGCGTGTGCTGATGAATCAAGACTCTAACGATGTAGACGATACGTCGCCCACGTATAAGGCGCTGGAAGAGGGTAGTGCTACCCAGTCGAAAGAAGAACTGATATCGTTGGCTGCCCGCCAGCAGAAGTTCATTCAGGGCTTGAAGGCTGCTCTCACTCGTATTGAGAACAAGACCTACGGCATCGACAGAATCACTGGCAAACTGATTCCCAAGGAGCGTCTGCGCGCAGTACCTCATGCAACGCTTAGCGTGGAGTCGAAGATGGCAAGCAAAAAGTAAATGACTAACAAAGGTACCATACAACGGGGATGGATGGCCGTGCTGATAGTGCTGGCCGTCCTCCTTATTGACCAAGTTATAAAGATTTGGGTAAAGACACACATGACCCTCCATGAGCAGATAGAAATATTCTCATGGTTTAAGATCGTATTCATCGAGAACAATGGTATGGCTTATGGAATGGAAATCGGCTCGAAGCTGGTTCTCAGCATCTTCCGTATTATTGCTGTTGGTATTTTGGGATATTACATTGTCGGACAAGTAAAGAAGCAAGCCCGTTGGGGTTACATCGTCTGTCTGGCAATGGTAATGGCAGGAGCTGCCGGTAATATCTTCGACTCGATGTTCTACGGTCTCATCTTCAACGCCAGTTCTGAGTTCTATACCAGTTATTTGGTGCCCTTCGGTTCGGGCTATGCTCCCTTCCTGATGGGTAAGGTGGTCGATATGTTCTACTTCCCTCTGATTGTAACAACGTGGCCTGAATGGGTACCTATGGTGGGCGGAGAACCTTATATTTTCTTCAGTCCCATCTTCAACTTTGCCGACTCTTCCATTTCGGTGGGCGTCGTGTTGCTGCTACTGTTCTATCGTAAAGAGATAGGTGAAATCTCGTTCAAGAAAGAAGTGAAGACTGCGGATGAAGCATAAGGCTATATACATATTCGTTCTCGCGCTGGCTACTGCTTGCAAGCCGACCGTGCCTTCGGAATATATCCAACCCGATGAAATGGAGGATATTCTCTGTGACTATCATATAGCACAGGCGATGGCAAGGACAACGTCGGGTGGCAATTCAAGTGTCGAGAAGAAAGTGTATATGGACGCTGTGCTGAAGAAGTACGGACTCACTGAGGCTGAATTCGATTCATCGCTAGTTTACTACTATTCAAGGGCTGATAGGTTGAAGGATATCTATGTTCATGTGAGTGAGCGATTGAACGACGAGGCCAAGGCTCTTGGTGCCGGTGTGGGTGAGATTAGTCGCTATTCGCAGTACAGTGCTACGGGCGATACAGCAAATATCTGGAATAACACATCCGATGTCCTGCTGATACCTCGTCCGACACAGAACCGCTTTGACTTTACGGTGAAGGTGGATACAACGTTCCATTTGGGCGACTCATTCATGTTTCAGTTCATGTCGGAATATCTCTATCAGAGCGGATCAAAGGACGCAGTGGTATGTCTGCTGACGAAGTATGAGGGCGACAGTATCCTTCAGACCGTCAATCATGTTGCGGTATCTGGTATTGCACAAGTGCGGATACCAGCCAATAAAGAGAAGAAGTTGAAAGAGATGAGTGGCTATATCTATCTGAACGATGGGGGTGATGCGTCGGATACGCGTAAGCTCATGTATATCAGTCAGATGCAACTCATCCGATTCCATAGCAAGGAAATATTGAAGAACGATGGAACAGAAAAGAAAGACTCCGTTCAGACGGATAGCTTGCAACGAGTTAATAACGCCGGAGGGGCAGTGCCTGACACGCTACGTCGTAGAATTGTCGGAAGACGGCAGGGTGGAACGCCAGTACGCCCTAACGGAGGAGATGGCCCAAACCGAGTGGAAACGGGGCCAGTTAAACTTAAGAAAGTGCGCTGACGGTATCGTCCGCGTTTACGATAATAACAAACCAATAACTTTTAAATAATTTTTACTATGAATCTGAAAGTACGTTTAGCAGTCATGAACTTCTTGGAGTTCGCTGTTTGGGGAGCTTACCTCACGTGTATGGGAAATTATCTGGGAATAGCCGGATTAGGTGACAAAATCTCTTGGTTCTATGCTATCCAGGGTATTGTGAGTATCTTTATGCCTACGCTGATGGGTATCGTGGCAGATAAGTATATCCAGCCACAGCGCTTGCTGGGATTATGCCATCTCTTTGCCGGTGCCTTTATGATTGGCTGCTGGTGGATGGGTTATGAGGCTGGATTCGGAAATGAACTGCCTAACAAGTCGCTGTTTATTGCATTGTACACACTTAGCTGTGCATTCTATATGCCTACTATTGCGCTGACTAACACGGTTGCTTTTACCATTTTGAAAGAAAATAATCTGGATACGGTTAAGGACTTCCCTCCCATCCGAGTGTTGGGAACTGTTGGCTTTATCGCTACCATGTGGTTTGTCAACTGTGCCTTTATCGATGATGCTGGCTTCGGCTTCACACTTGGTGAGAATGCCCGTAAGTTCCAGTACACCTATATGCAGTTCTTTGTATCTGGTATCCTGAGCGTAGTTCTCTTTGCCTATTGCTTCACACTGCCTCAGTGCAAGCTGGTGAAGAAGGAAGGCAAGGTATCGCTGGCAGAGAGTCTTGGACTGAATGCCTTCAAGCTGTTCAAGCGTCGTCAGATGGCATTGTTCTTCATCTTCTCGGCTCTGCTGGGTATGTGTCTGCAGGTTACCAACGGCTTTGCTGGCCCGTTCCTGACAAGCTTTAAGGGTATTCCTGAGTTTGCCAACTCGTTTGCAGCCAACAATGCCACGCTGCTTACCTCTATTTCACAGATGAGTGAGGCATGCTGTATTCTGATGATTCCGTTCTTCCTGAAGCGATTCGGTATTAAGATAGTGATGTTGATGTCGCTCTTCGCATGGGTGTTCCGATTTGGGTTCTTCGGTATCGGTAATCCCGCTATGCCTGGCGTTATTTTTTTCATACTGTCTTGTGTTGTCTATGGTGTCGCCTTCGACTTCTTCAATGTGTCGGGTGGTATCTTTGTCGATCAGGAGTGTGACCCGAAAATCAAGGCTTCTGCTCAGGGCTTGTTTATGATGATGACCAATGGCTTGGGTGCTACCATCGGTACGCTGACCGCTGGTGAGATCGTCAATAAGTTCTGCTCTTGGGAATACTTCATTGTCAACGGTGAGAAACAGAGTTTCCTCGTAGGCGACTGGCAGACATGCTGGTTCACGTTTGCAACATTTGCACTCGTTGTTGGCATCTTGTTCGCCATCGTCTTCAAACCCGAAAAGAAACCTATCGAGAAGATTACACATTAAAGATAAAAGATGAAAGAGGTTAGATTCTTCTACGTGCCCGACGCAGCTACAAGTCAAGAGCTGCCTATGGAAGAAGCGATGCACGCCTTGCGCGTGCTTCGCTTGCAAGCTGGTGACGAAATGATGCTGATGGATGGTAATGGTAATTTCTATCGGGCTGAAGTCACATTGGCACATACGAAGCATTGCCTCTATGAGATAAAGGAGACTCTTCCCCAGCAGCGTCAGTGGCCAGGCAACGTTCATCTGTCTATCGCTCCGACAAAGATGATGGAGCGCATGGAGTGGATGATAGAAAAAGCGGTGGAAGTCGGAGTAGATGAGATTTCTTTCCTTCATTGCCAGTTCTCAGAACGGCGTATTGTGAAAGTATCTCGTGCAGAGAAAATTGCCGCCGCAGCCATGAAGCAGAGCCGAAAGGCCTGGAAGACGCAAATCAACGAGATCATGTCCTTTGACCAGTTTATAGGACAGCCTCGTGAGGGAAGAAAATTTATTGCCCATTGTTATGAGGAAGTACCGCGCACCTATCTTTATGACGAGCTGTGTAAGACGTCGTCAGAAGATGACGTCACTGTCTTGATAGGTCCAGAGGGAGATTTCTCTATCGACGAGGTCAGAAAGGCAGTGGCCAATGGCTATCAGTCGGTGCATCTGGGCAAGAGTCGCCTGAGAACTGAGACGGCAGGACTGTCTGCCGTCATGATGATGCAGTTAGCAAAAACTAAATAAAACGTTATGTTAAACAAAGAAGAGTATTGGCAACCGGAACTGGAAACAATGCCTCGTGAGGCGTTGGAGAAGTTGCAAGTGGAAAAACTGCGTAAGTCAATTGAGGTGGCGTTGAAATCGCCCTTCTATGGCAAGCGTCTTAGAGAACTTGGCATTACGCCAGAGAGTATTCAAACAGTGGCTGACATCCGTAAGATTCCCTTCACCACGAAGCAAGACTTACGTGAGAACTATCCCTTTGGGTTGGTAGGCGGCGATATGAAGGATGCTATCCGCATTCACTCTACAAGTGGTACAACGGGTCATCCGACAGTGGTTACCTATTCTCGTCACGACATTGATTCATGGGCTAATATGATTGCTCGTGACATGTATATGGTGGGATGCCGTGATACTGATGTCTTCCAGAACTCCAGTGGATATGGTATGTTTACCGGGGGTCTTGGATTCCAGTATGGAGCGGAGAAGCTGGGAGCAACCACAGTGCCTGCTGCTGCGGGTAACTCAAAGCGTCAGATCATGTTCATCAAAGACTTTGGCACGACTTGTCTGCATGCAATCCCTTCCTATGCCATCCGTTTGGCAGAGGTTTTCCAAGAGGAGGGGGTAGACCCTCGCTCCACCAAGCTTCGTACTCTTTTTATCGGCGCAGAGCCTCATACAGAAGAGCAGCGTCAGCGTATTGAACGACTCCTGGGTGTCAAGGCATACAACTCTTTCGGAATGACTGAGATGAACGGTCCTGGCGTTGCCTTCGAGTGTAAAGAGCAGTGTGGTATGCACTTGTGGGAAGACAACTATATTCTGGAAATTGTAGATCCTGATACGCTGGAACCAGTGCCTGATGGTGAGATTGGTGAGATGGTGCTCACAACGCTCGACCGCACCATGATGCCCATTCTGCGTTATCGTACCCGTGACCTGACTCGTATTATTCCTGGCGAATGTAAGTGTGGACGCACTCATCGCAGAATCGACCGCATCAAGGGACGTACAGATGACATGTTTATCATCAAGGGTGTCAATGTATTCCCCATGCAAGTTGAGAAGATCCTCGTTCAGTATCCTGGCTTGGGCAGCAACTACCTCATCACACTCGATACGGAGGATGACAACGACATCATGACCGTTGAGGTTGAACTGGATGGACTGAATACTGATGTATATCCAGAGCTGCAGAAGATGACACGCAATATCCAGCGTGCATTGAAGGATGAGATACTGTTGACTCCACGCGTGAAACTGGTTAAGAAAGGTTCTTTGCCAACGAGTGAGGGTAAGGCAGTTCGTGTAAAAGACTTGCGTCCCGGCAGAGGATAATCTATGAGAAAACTGCTAATAGCAATATCATTACTACTGACACTTGGTTCATCAGCACAGACAAAGATGAGCCAAGTGTTTAGGCAAATGCCCGATGAGGTCATACCGTATCTGTCAGAAAACAATCGGTTAGATCTTATCGATTTTGCCGATTCGAATATGAAGGCGGAGGTTCACAACTTGCTTGAGGGTAGGAGTGAGCTGAAGAAGATTACGGATGAGTATGCTTTATTGTCGCTCAATGAAGCTACTCAGATTGAAATGCGGTTGTTGGATGTCAGCATCCCAGTGGATAGTTCTATGAACATCCTTTGTGTAGTCAGTACCTATGGTATTGGATTGCGTGACAGCAAGGTTGATTTTTACTCTCTCAAATGGAGAAAGTTGGATTCGTCTCAATGGGCGATGTTACCTTCTCAGCCATTTACAGCTGCGCTTGATGAACAGCAACCCATTCTCACTGTCTCAGTTCTTTCTGATTTGGACAATGAGTTCTTGAAAGAGAAGAAAGAAACTGTCAAAACGTCAACAATTCTTAAATGGGGCGGGCAAATATTTAAGTAAAGTTAAATATCTTGTTCTTTTTTGTAGAAATTGTTGGTGTTCAAAAAACTATTGCTAAATTTGCAATGTGTTTTTCATGGTATTAGATTATTAAGGTTAATTTAAAAGATTGGTTGTCGTGAGACAATCAATTTTTTTGTTCCTTCAATATAAAAATAAAAAGGGAATCCTAATTGGACTCCCTTTTATTGTTTGTTTGGAATAAATTATTGTTTTTGTTCTCTTAGGCCTCGGCTTCAGGAATTACTGAAACATAGCTCTTATCACGCTTGCCCTTGTGGAACTGTACAGTACCGTCAACGAGAGCATACAGGGTATCATCTTTACCCATGCCTACGTTTTCACCGGCATTGTGCTTAGAACCACGCTGACGAACGATGATGTTGCCTGCGATGACCTTCTGACCGCCAAAAATCTTCACGCCCAGTCGCTGAGCTGCTGACTCACGGCCGTTCTTAGAACTACCTACACCTTTCTTATGTGCCATTTCTTGTTCCTCCTAATTTTAAGCGATTACTGATTTAACTTCAACCTGGGTGTACTGCTGACGGTGACCGTTGCGCTTGCGAGAGTCCTTACGACGCTTCATCTTGAACACGATAACCTTCTCACCCTTTACGAGTGGGTTAACCACTTCGCATACTACCTTTGCACCAGCTACGGTGGGTGCACCTACCTGTACTGAACCTTCATTGTCGACAAGCAGTACCTTGTTGAATTCAACAGTTTTGCCGGCTTCCACATCTTTCATGTGGTTTACGAAGAGCTTCTTGCCCTCCTCAACCTTGAACTGCTGACCGTTGATTTCTACAATTGCGTACATTGTTTTTTTTAATTGTTTAACGGGTTTTTTCTGCGTGGCGTGTTGCTTCGTGCAACCACTTCTTTGAGCCACTACAGACTAAATCGGGCGCAAAGGTACTAATTTTCTCTGAATCTACCAAATAAATAGAGAAAAAAATAAAGCGGTGACCCTCACAGGCAACCGCTTCATATCTTCAATAGGTATTAGTCCTTTTTTAAGGTAAAAAGATTGTTTTCAGGATAACGCGTGCAAAATTAGTACATTTTTTCTAATCCTCAAAACTTTTCTAAAGATATTTTATCAAAATTTTACTGTGCTCCCACACAATTTGATAATCCTATCTTTATTACTTCTTACACTTAACTGCAGACTGTTCTATTGGCAAGCATTCCTTGTAATTCTCGATGTACTTCTCGAAACCTGCAACATCTTCGGGTGTTGGTGCGATAGATACACCAGTATTGCCAGCAAAGACAACCTCCTCGAGGTAGTCGGCCAGATTCTTGCCATTATTATTAATAAGGTAGCCTGCCAACAGAGCGATACCCCAAGCACCACCTTCACCTGCAGTCTCCATAACAGAGATGGGGGAGTTGAGAGCTGCTGCCAGCATACGCTGACCAACACCAGCGGTTTTGAAGTAACCACCATGACCGGTAATGCGGTCTACCTTAGTCTTCTCGTCCTTGAACAGGATGTCGTTACCAATCTTCAGCACGCCGATGGCGCCATAGAGGTGGGCTCGCATAAAGTTAGCCAGATTGAACTTGTCGTTAGCAGAACGGACAAACATCGGGCGTCCTTCGCTGAGACCTGTAACAGGCTCACCGCTTACGTAGTTATAAGCCATCAGACCACCGCAATCGGTATCGCCTTCGAGTGCCTTGTTGAACAGTTTGCCGTAGAGTTCGTTCATATCAACGGGTACACCCAGCAGTTGCTGGTACTCCTTGAACAGGCCAACCCATGCGTTGATATCGCTGGTGCAGTTGTTACAATGAACCATAGCTACAAGTGATCCGTCAGGTGTCGTCACCATATCAATCATCTCGTAAGGCTTCGACAGCGGCTTTTCCAGCACAATCATCGAGAACGAAGAGGTTCCAGCTGAGACGTTACCCGTGCGCTGCTTAACTGCATTTGTTGCCACCATACCTGTACCTGCGTCACCCTCGGGAGGACATACGGGGATACCAGCTTTCAGGTGTCCCGACGGATCGAGTATCTTGGCACCTTCTGCGGTCAGTGTTCCGGCATTCTCACCAGCACTCAGCGACTTGGGAAGAATGTCGAGCAATTTCCAAGAGTAGCCCTTTGGTGCGACAAGCTCATCAAACTTCTTAACCATCTCTGCATCGTAAGTCTTGGTGGCGGGATCAACAGGAATCATACCTGAAGCATCGCCCACACCTAGCACGAATTGACCAGTTAACTGCCAGTGAACATAACCAGCAAGGGTAGTCAGATATTTGATATCTTTTACGTGCTCGTTGTCCTCGAGGATGCATTGATACAGATGCGAGATTGACCAACGCAGGGGGATGTTGTAGTTAAAGAGCTCAGAGAGTTCAGCAGCAGCCTTACCCGTATTGGTGTTACGCCATGTGCGGAAAGGAACCAGAATCTCCTGCTTCTCGTTAAAAGCCATATAGCCGTGCATCATCGCCGAGAAACCGATGGCGGCAAGGTTCTCGATTTCGCAATCATACTGCTTCTTCACATCCTGACGCAGGTCAGCGTAGCAGTCCTGCAGCCCTTTCCAGATGATGTCAATACTATAGGTCCATAGTCCATCTACCAATTGGTTCTCCCACTCAAAGGCGCCCTGCGCAATGGGTTTGTTGTCCTGGTCGATTAGTACGGCCTTGATACGTGTGGAACCGAATTCGATTCCAAGAATGGCCTTTCCGGCCTCAATGGTTTGCTTTGCGGTCATAATATGAATATATTTAGATAATTTTCTGCAAAGTTAACCTTTTTGCTGTGAACAGCCAAACATTTCTTCTTAATAATATAAAAGGTGGAGGATTTTTTGTTCAGCCTCCAAATACCGCAAGGGCTGTCCCCGTGTGTCCGTTCCTTCTGTCATTACCACCGAGACATCCGCAAGGACAGCTCGGCGGATTCAACGATATAGGACAAATTGAATATTTTTTTGAAGGGAATGGAATTATTATGGATTTATTTTGTATCTTTGCACCGAAAATCATACGCCCATGAGACTGATGCTCGACACCTGTGCCATTATCGACCTGCTCACCTCGAAAAAAATTATAACTTTGCAGTCTGTAACATAACCAATAAGAATGATGCGACAGATATTTAATCTCTTGATATTAATGGCCTTGGCCGCTTTGACCGCGGGATGCGCTGACGTGAAGGACGGGGTGGCGGGTAATGCCGGCAATTCAGACTTCGAGCAGACCATGCGTGTGGCTGACTCGCTGTATAATGGCATGCAGTTCCGCGACGCCTACGACCTGTACATGCAACTTCTGGACAGCAAGGAGGCCGAGGCCGACAGCGAGAAGAAGCTGCGCGTGCTGGACGCGCTCTGCAATAGCAGCGAGCTATCCGGCAACAAGGTGGAGCAGCACAAATGGCTACAGCAGTTGCACGACCTAGCCGAGCAGACGGGCAACGACTACTATCAGTCGCTGGCACATATCACGATGGGCCAGAACCTCTTCTACGAGGGCGACCGCGAGAAGGGCATCCAGTACGTGAACGAGGCTATCAGCCTCATGGCCAAGACCGACCGCGACGATGCCGACCACCTGACACACAGCTTCCTGAACCTGCTGGCCAGCCTGTATAGCGAGATGAAGGACTACGACAGCGCACTGCGCACCAACGAGCGCAACCTGCAGCTCACCACGGAGGGCACGCGCTGGGGCGCTGCTCCCAGCCAGCAGCTCATCGACCGCCGCATGGCACTGGCCAAGAAGGCATCGGTACTGGCCCAGATGGGGCGCTCGGCTTCCGGCAGCTTGCAAGCCCGATACTACCAACAGGCCGACTCAGCCTACGCCGCCTGGAAAGCCGTGCAGTACGAGGGCAACCACACCCGCGACTATTTCATCGTGGACTATATGAAGAAGCGCGGCCGCTATCAGGAGGCCGTCACCATCTACAACGGACTCATTGAGCGCGTGCGCCAGCAGGGCGACACCCTAGGCGAGATGATGAACACCGCCAAGTGGGGTCTGGCCGAGGTCTATCGGAAGATGGGCCACTGCAGTCAGGCCGCCGACCTCTACGAGCAGGTGCTCGAGATACAGGACACGCTGAAGACTCGCAAGGCCCGGAACTCCGCTCAGGAACTGGCCGCCATCTATCACGAGAAGGAGCAGCAGCAGACCATCATGCAGCAGGTCGAGAACACCCGCCAGCGCTACCTGCTGTTTGGTGCCCTCATCGTTCTCGTCGGCGTCATGAGTTTCTCCGTCATCATCATCCGTAAGAACCGCATCATCAGCCGTAAGAACCAGTCGCTTGCTGCCCAGATCACAGAGGCGATGACATACAAGGAGAAATACATGCAGGAGAAGTTGAAGTTTGAAAAGCCGGCCTCTACCAGTGACGTCACAGATCTTGATACGCTGTCCGATGAACAGCTGTTCCAGTATATCAACGATATCATCGTGCGCGAGCGCCTGTTCCTCGATTCCCATTTCGACCGCCAGACCATCATGGATCGTTTCCAGCTGTCCAAGGAGCGTGTGGGTGCTGCTTTCTCAAAGGGCAGTCAGTATGCCAAGCTCACCGATTATACGCAGGAGCTCCGTCTGGAGTATTCCACGCTTCTCCTGTCAAACGCTCCCAACAAGAGTGTCTCGCAGATAGCTATCGACAGCGGCTTCAGCAGTTATGCTTATTACAGCAGGTGTTTCCGCCAGCGTTTCGGCATGTCGCCCACCGAGTTCCGCTCGTCTGCCGAGCAGCACAAAATCTTGTCGTCGGAATACTAAATCCTGTCTTTCGATATGTAATCTTGTCTGTGCTATTGCGGCACAGACATTTTTTTTGTATCTTCGCAGCATACTAATAACAAAACAAGATCGATATGACTACTACTATCATTATCCTGCTATCATTCGCCGTTGTGCTACTAGTACTGCTCATTGCCGTACTAATTTGGCGCAACATTCGTCAAAGTGACGAGCTCCGACAGAAAAACGATGTCATCGTGCGGGAGGTACGCCGCAATCAGGCGCTCATTCATCAGAGCTCCCAACAATGCCAAGTATCATAGTAAAAGAAACAGTAATAACCGATAAAAGAATAAGCAATATATTCCTATGACACATCAATGCAATCTTAAACGTAACAGCGTAGTCTGTCCCAAATGTGGAAAAGACACCACCTTCAACATGCCAGATGATGCCATCGACGACGAGGGAGAATTCTACCGGTGCCAGCATTGCGGCTGGTCGTTTCATTACAAATAAGGCAATTACAAATATATTTTCAAACTTATTTAATAACATTTTTAAAACTTAAAATTATGAGAAAAAACAAATTATTACTTCTGCTCGCGCTGCTCATGACGGCGGCGACGGGCGCGTGGGCAACCCCCGTGGCTCCCGGCACCGTGAAGATTACCGCCTATACCGACACGGAGAACGTGCGCCAGGGTGACTACATCTTCATCACCGTAGTAGGCAAGAGCCTCGTCGTGTCAAGCGTTGCTCTTGACCAGTCGCTGGCCGAGTAAAGCTCCCAGCGCAAACTCTTTTACACACGGAAAGACCGTTCTACACTTAAGCCCGCCTTCTCAATGATAGCGGGCTTTTTTATCATCGTAATTTAAAATATTCACAACCTGATGACGAGCCGTCCGGAGACAATCTTTGGACGGCTCGGAGACATTCTTCCAACGGCTCAAAGACATTCTTCCAACGGCTCAAAGACATTCTTCGGACGGCTTACGAATCACTTACTCACCAAAAGGCCTGAAAAGCCTTTGTGGAAAGGGAATACAAGAGTGGGGGTTCGCTGATAACCCCCACCCGCAGCAACCCCTGTAAACAAAGGCGTTTCGGAGCGGAAAGTGGGTGTATGCTGACATACAGCTGAAATAGAAAACAGAAAGAAGCCCTGAATCAGCAATGACCCAGGGCTTCTTTCGATGTTATCAATTACTTCAGCGCCTTGTTCAGCATGTAGTACATCTCGTTGTTCTGCAATTGCTGCTTGAACTCATAGGTCTTGGTGCCCTTGTTAATCTTGACATATTCGAGGCCAAGAATCTCAGCGAAGTCCTCCCAATACTCTTCGGTGATGTCGTAAGAGAAGGCACTGTGGTGAGTACCACCAGCCAGGATCCATGCTCCGGCACCAATCTCGAAGGTTGGCTGGGGAACCCAGAGGGCTGAAGCAACAGGCAGATTAGGCATAGGCTTCGGCTCAATGCACTCAACTTCCTGAGAAATCAGACGGAAGCGGTTGCCGAGGTCAACGACAGTAGCCTTGATACCACGACCAACCTTTGAGGTGAACACCAAACGAGCGGTCTGCTGCTTGCGGATACCGATACCCAGGAAATGAACCTCCAGCTTGGGTTTGTCGACAGCGATAAGCGGGCAAACCTCGAGCATGTGGCTCTGCAGGCATGATGAGCGGTCGCCTGCAAAGTTCAGCGTGTAGTCCTCCAGGAATGAGCAACCAGTTGGCATGCCCTGCTGGATAACCCAGAGTGTGCGATACAGACAAGCTGTTTTCCAGTCGCCCTCGGCACCAAAGCCAATACCCTCTGCCATCAGACGCTGTGATGCAAGACCAGGAATCTGGTCGAATCCGCAGAAATCGGGCTGGTTGATGTCAGCATCGCCCAGGTCATCGAAGTTGGTTGTAAAGGCGGTAGCACCCTCGTCTTTCAATACACGTCGCAGGGCAATTTCAGCGCGGGCAGCATTGCGAACCTTCTGCCAATATACTTCTTCACCTGATTCATCAATCTTGATGGTGTATTCCTGTTTGTAAACCTCAACGAGTTCATCGACTTCTTTGTCTGTTACCTTCTTCCAATATTCCATCATTGAGCTGACGGGGTAATAGTCGACATGATAACCCAAACGCTGTTCGAATTCCACGCGGTCACCATCTGTAACTGCCACGTTGTTCATATTCATACCGAACATCAGACAGCGTACATTGTGAGCATCAGCCACACCGGCAGCTACACGAGCCCATACCGCAATCTTCTGCTGGGCCTCTGGATTCTTCCAATAGCCGCAAACAACTTTGCGAGGAACACGCATGCGAGTGCAGATATGTCCGAATTCGATGTCACCGTGAGCACTCTGGTTCAGGTTCATGAAGTCCATGTCCATCGTTTCCCAGGGGATTTCAGCATTGTACTGGGTGTGGAAATGGAGCAGGGGCTTCTGCAGAGCCTGCAGACCCTTGATCCACATCTTAGCAGGTGAGAAGGTGTGCATCCAAGTAATGATACCAATACATTTCTCATCAATGTTGGCGGCTTTCATTACAGCCTCTACCTCAGCAGAACTGTTGGCAGTTCCTTTATATACAACCTTGATGGGAATAATACCACTATTGTTCAGACCATCAACCATCTCCTTAGAGTGACCATCGACAGAAACCACAGCGTCGCCTCCGTATAGAAGCTGAGCACCTGTCACCCACCATATCTCGTAATTATCAAATGCTTTCATATTCTTTACTTCTTTTTTTGTCCATAATAAGCGTTAGGGCCGTGTTTGCGAGAGAAATGTTTCTCGACGAGCAGCGGATTCATCGTTGTATTGGGGTTCACCATAAACGAGATGAAAGCCATTTTGGCCACCTGCTCGGTTACAACGGCATGATAGACAGCCTGGTCAGCATCCTTTCCCCAGGCAAAAGGGCCGTGGTTCTTTACCAATACGGCTGGAGTGTGAACAGGATTGATACCTCCATTGAGAATACGGTTGACGATAACTACGCCAGTATTGTGCTCATATTCGGCCATCTGGTCTTCCGTCATCGCATCTGTGCAAGGAATGCAATCGTGGAAGTAGTCGGCATGGGTCGTTCCGATGTTGGGAATGTCCTTGCCAGCCTGAGCCCATGCTGTAGCATAGGTAGAGTGGGTGTGAACAATGCCGCCGATTTCAGGGAATGCCTTGTAGAGCACAAGGTGAGTGGGAGTGTCGGACGAAGGATTGAGATCACCTTCAACCACCTTACCTGTTTCTAGGTCGACAACTATCATATCAGAGGCTTTCATCACGTCATATTCTACACCAGAAGGTTTGATGACTACCAGTCCTTTTTCGCGATCTATTGCTGAAACGTTGCCCCAAGTAAAGATGACCAGGTTGTGTTTCACGAGGTCAAGATTGGCACGGAATACTTTTTCTTTCAGTTCTTCTAACATAATGCTTTGCTTTTATATTACCTTATTATATATTATAACTTGAAAGTTGCATCTTTGGCATACATTTTTTTGTTAAAACGGTACAAGAATGCTCCGCGTTTCGATGAATGCTTGTCTATCAAGTCTGTTTTCTCAATGAAATCCATTTCTTTGATGCGCTTACGGAAATTTCTCTTGTCAACTTCTTCTCCATTAACAGCCTCGTAGAGGCGCTGTAGCTGGGTGAGTGTAAACAGGTTGGGCAGCAGCTGGAAGCTGATAGGCTCCGTTCTGATTTTCTGCTGCATCAATTTCCGCGCTTTGCGTATCATTTCATTATGATCGGAAAACATGGGAGGAATCTCGTCGATGTTCACCCATTCCAATTCATGCTCTTTCTGTAACTTGGCGCTGTAGTCCGCAACGTTGATAAGTGCATAGTAGGCAACTGATACAACTCGTTCGCCCGGGTCTCGGTCAACACTACCAAAGGCTCCCACTTGTCTCATATAGACATTGCGAATACCTGTTAACTCAAAAAGAGTTCGGTCGGCAGCTTCGTCTACGCCCTCATCGTTGCGGACGAAGCCTCCGTAGAGGCTCCATTCGCCACGACCAGGATCCATCTTGCGCTTGCCAATCAGCACCTTCAACTTGTTTGCTTCAAATCCGAAGATGATACAGTCGACAGACAAGAATATTTTCTGATGTTCTAAATAGAATGATGTCATAGCTTACCAGAAGTAAAAATAGAATGCAACAGTAATGCCCAGAATGATAACGGTATGGATAATATCCCATGTTCCCCAGCTGGCGCGGGTAGCAGCAATCTGCTCTGGCGTTGAGGTGCCGAATACGAGACCCTGTATCTTCTTCTCGTCAGGAGCCTCGGTGCAGAGTGATACAATGATGACAATCAGACAGCATACAACGAGCATCACACCGCAGAAGTAGAGCCAGTTGAAGTCGAAGAATACGGCCTTGAACCAGTTGTCGGCAGCATCGGGCACATTGCTATAGTAAACTTTGGCACCGAGACGGGTCAGACCGATAATGATACCGGAGAGCAGACCCCACATGCCCCCCTTTGCAGAAGCGCGTTTCCAGCAGATTCCTAACAGGAAGGCAGAGGCAATACCAGGAGCCAATACCGACTGAACGTCCTGCAAATAGTTGTAGAGCACATCACCTACCGAGCGCATGATGGGAATCCACAAGATACCCAGTACCACGATGACTACGGTAGCCACCTGGCCAATGCGAACGAGCTGCTTCTCAGGAGTCTCGGGCTTCAGGCGCTTCCAGAAGTCGATGGTGAACAGCATGGCTGATGAATTAAAGAGAGATGCCAAAGAAGACATCAGAGCTGCCAGAATACCGCAAACCACCAGACCTTTCACACCAGCAGGCAGAATCTTGGCCACGAGGGTGGGGAAGGCTGCATCAGGAGTCGTAAGCACAAACACCTCGCCGTTAGGCAGCGTGATACCCTTGGTGCTCATAGCGTAGGCAATCATACCGGGAATCAAGAACAGGAATACGGGGCAGAGCTTCAGATAAGCACCGAAGATGGTACCGCGACGGCTCTCTTTCTCGTCTTTACCAGACAGGACACGCTGTACAATGAACTGGTCAGTACACCAATACCAGAAACCGATAACGGCAGAACCAACCAAGGCACCAAGCCAGGGATACTGCGGATCGCGCAGGTCACGCATCAGGTTGGTCATGTGGTCGCCATATTCATTAACGGTCTGAATAGAGCAGGTGGCCATCATCTCATCCCAGCCTCCGAGGGCTTTCAGTCCCAGTACGAGGATAATCAGCGAACCTAATAATAGAATAGGTGTCTGCAGAACTGAGGTGTAAAGCACGCTTTTCATTCCACCGAATACGGTGTAGAGGGCGGTGATGAGCACCAGTCCGATAGCGGCAATCCAGAAGAAGTCGATACCCCACATCTCCTTGATACCGAATACCTGCTGGAATACGAGGCCACCGGCATAAACCGTTACAGCCACCTTCGTGAGCACATAGCTGATGAGCGAGATAACACTCAGAATGGTACGGCTCTCTTTGTTAAAGCGACGCTCCAGGAACTCTGGCATTGTGTAAACCATGCTTCGAGTGTAGAAAGGTACAAATACCCAACCCAGAATCAGGATCATCCATCCCTGAATCTCCCAATGGGCCATAGCCATACCTGATGATGCACCAGCACCAGCCAGTCCGATCAAGTGCTCTGAACCGATGTTCGAGGCAAAGATAGATGCACCGATTGCAATCCATGTTGCATCCTTACCACCCAAGAAATAGTCTGCCGAGTTGTCGTTTTTCTGCGATACAACCCAAATCACAATGCCAATCAGCGCTAAGCAGAAGACGCCAATGACAATCCAGTCTAATAATGCCATAATATTTATTTAATTAATTGATAATTGACAATGGACAATTGACAATTGATAATGGACAATTGACAATTACTTTACCGAGAACTTGTATGCAGCATGGCTGAAGTATTTCTCGCCGGGATTCAGAACGGGCTGTACCCAATCCTTCTTGTTGGGGCTGTCAGGATACTTCTGACTCTCCAGACAAACGCTGACGTGCTGCGGATAAACACCACCCTTATGCTTGATGTTAGGCTCGTTGCCTACACCCTGGAAGTTACCGCTATACACCTGAACACCAGGCTCGTTGGTATACATCTCCATGAAGATGCCCGTCTTCGGACTGTACAGGCTGGCACACACCTGCGTGTCGTCGCCCTTACCGTCCTTATAGGTGTTCAGACACCAGTTGTGGTCATAGCCACCAGCATTCTGAATCTGGTCGAACTGCGACTTGATGGAATCGCCAATAGCGTGGGCTGTGCGAAAATCCATAGGAGTTCCCTCAACTGACTTAATCTCACCTGTTGGGATATAAAGCTTGTCAGAGGGTGTGAAGTTGTCGGCATTCACGTAAAGTACCATATCGTAGCCCGGCTCGGTGAAGTTACCGCTCAGGTTGTAATAGTTGTGATTCGTCTGGTTGATGATGGTGGGCTTGTCCGTCTCGGCCTCCCAGGTGATGTCCAACATGTTGTCGGCAGTCACCTTGTAAATCGTAACAGCAGTCACCTTGCCGGGGAATCCGTTCTCGCCATCCTCAGCCACGATGGTCAGTTTCAGAATGGAATCGCCAATCTGCTCAGCATCGTAAACCTGATTCATCCAACCTGTGGTGCCACCACCATGCAGACAGTTAGGACCGTCATTCTGTTTCAGCTTGTAGGTGGAGTCGTTCAGCGTGAACTGGCCACCCTTGATGCGGTTAGCATAGCGGCCTACTGAAGATCCGTAGTCGGTAGGTGAGTTCAGCGTGTCAGCATATTGCTGAATGTTGTCGAAACCCAATACCACATCGGTAGGTTTGCCATCCTTGTCGGGAACGACGAGTGAAACCACGCGACCACCATAATTGGTAATACACACTTCCATGCCATTGGCATTCTTCAGTGTGTAGAGCTTCACGGGCTTTTCGTTGATGAGTGTATCAAACTTGGCAGGGTTAAGACCTGAAACCGTTAGTGCCTGCTGCTCACCAGAGGCACAAGCAGACAACAGCGCAACTGCAACTGTCATTCCTGCGATAACTTGCTTGAAGTTTTTCATTTAGAGAATAGCTTTTTAGTTATAAACGTTATTTTGGGTGTAAAATTACAACATTATCTTGAAACTGCAAAGCATTTTACCAACAAAAATAGCATGAAGTGTTGTTTTTACACTATCGTGCTATTAATTTAACGTCTCTTAACGGGTAAGTGCTCCGTTTTGCTATCTCTTGATGACAAAAAGACCTATTCGTCTGGTCTTCTTTTTCTTATTGACGGAATTGAGTTGGTAGATGCCTTCCTGCATGGAAGAGATGTCTATCTTGTCCTTATAAGCCAATTGGCGTATCGTGTTTCCTTGTAAGGTGCTGATGGTCAGTAGGCGCTCGTTTGTCAAATGACCCACTTTCAGCGTTGTTCCGTCGTTGGGCAGCAGGTAAGAGGCTGGTGCCAATGGGGTTGTGTTTGTTGGTTCTTGGATGGGTGCGCTCTCATTGCCATAACGGTCTTGAGCCGTTACCGCATAGTGGAGCATGGGCTGGCCAGCGCTTTTACAGATAGCCAGTCGTTGCCACAAATGGCGGGTCGCTATCAGGTTCTCTGCCTTTGTGACGTCCACAGGATACTCTTCTGACGCGTAGACATTATAAACGAGGTAGGGTCCGTCGCTACAATCCTTTGCACCGCTCCAGTAGAGGTTGTCGCCTTGCGAAGTGCGCTCCACTTCCAAATGGGAAGGCGCGAGGGGAACAATGCTTTGCGCCCAAGTCATTGGGGGAATGAGAGCAGGGTGGCGGTCGTGCCAGAGCGCATAGTCATAGATACCTTTCACGTTGTCCAATAGGAATTTGGCGCGGAAGTAGCAATGCCCGAGTCCAATCTGGCGCACCACGTTCATTTGCCTTTTCATCTCTTCCAATGGCCAGTTGCGCTCTCTGGGGTGAAGCATGTAGACACCCAAGCCTGAAATGACTTGACGCCCCCATGACTGCTCCTGCCAGTCGATGGCAAAAGGGTAAAAATTATTACCGGAAAAATACATCATAGGATAGAGCTGATCCATCAGGCCGTCTCGCAACCAGCCTTGGGCATCTTGGGCCACTCTACTGCGTGCATTCCACCCATTGGAGCGGTAACGGCTTAAGTCGTCATATTTTCCTATGGGCGAACAGCTTAGCTTAACCCACGGCTTGTAAAACTTTACACTTCTATTGATGGCTTTTACAATGTCCGTGATGTACTCCGAATTCATCCTTCCTCGCCAAGTTTCAGGGTAGCGGATATAGTCAAGATGAATGCCGTCGATGTCGTATTTCTTCGTGATTTCTTCGCAGATATCTGCAATGTAATTGGCTGTTGTTGGCGACTCTGGATTCATGTAACCTTCTTCACCAATTCTTTGTATCAGTCTGCCATATCGGTTACGCAACTGCCGACAGCCATAAGTGTTCCACTTGCCCACAGGGATGGTTACCACCCAAGCATGTAGCTCCATACCGCGACGATGGCACTCGTCAATAGCAAACTGCAGGGCATCGTAGCCTGGACTTACTCCCGGTTTCCCCGACAGGCAGCCATCCCAAGGCTCGATGTCAGAAGGGTAGATGGTGGTCGCGCGAACGCGCGTCTGCAGTAATACGGTGTTGATGCCTGCGGCCTTCAGCTGGTCCAGCATGTTGGTCAGCTGCCTCTTTTGAGTGGCAATGCCCATGCCGTCATGGGCATAAGTCGATGGCCAATCAATGCCGCCAATGGTTGTCAGCCAGACGGCACGAACTTCATATTTAGGTTGTGCGAAGCCGCAAATAGTCGCACAAAGGAGGGTAATCAGTATAAAACGTTTCATTTTGTCTGCAAAGGTACAAAAATAATTCATAATTTATGATGCATAATTCATAATAATTTGCTACTTTTGCATGCAGATTTTTAATTTCAATGTCATATGATATCATTTTTATTGAGTCTAATGGCTCTTGTCTTAGGTTATCTGCTGTATGGCCGCTTAGTAGAGCGAGTGTTCGGCCCCGATGACCGTGTGACGCCTGCTGTGGCTAAGGCCGACGGCGTCGACTTTATGGTGCTTCCTTCTTGGAAGATTTTCATGATTCAGTTTCTGAACATTGCTGGTACTGGTCCTATTTTTGGCGCCATCATGGGTGCGATGTATGGTCCTGCTGCCTATCTGTGGATTGTGCTGGGTTGTATCTTTGCTGGTTCGGTTCACGATTATTTTTCGGGTATGCTTTCTATGCGCCACGATGGTGCCAACCAGCCTGAGATCATCGGTAGCTATCTGGGCAATACCACCAAGCAGATTATGCTGGTGTTTACGGTATTTCTGCTGATGATGGTCGGTGCTGTGTTTGTGTTCAGTCCGGCCAAGATTCTGGGTGATATGTGGGAACCTGCAGCCATCGTGGAGAGTGCAGGACAATACACCTTCTGGATTGTGGTTATCTTCATATATTACATTATCGCCACGATGCTGCCTATCGATAAGATTATCGGTAAAATTTATCCCTTGTTTGCCTTCTCGCTGCTCTTCATGGCTGCCGCTTTGACAGTAGTTTTGTTCGTGAAATGGCCTTCTATTCCTGAGGTTTGGGAAGGATTGAGCGTAGAGGCTTTGACGCCGAAGAACATCTTCCCTTGCCTGTTTATCACCATTGCTTGTGGTGCTATCAGCGGTTTTCATGCCACTCAGAGTCCTTTGATGGCCCGCTGTTTGAAGAGCGAAAAGATGGGACGTCCTATCTTCTATGGTGCTATGATTACCGAGGGTATCGTTGCGCTGATTTGGGCTACCGTTGCCATGTATTTCTTCTATAACGAGCCCACACCAGGCTATCAGCTGGTTGCTGGAGGAGAGGCTGTTGTGAAGGATGCACCCTCTATCGTCAACGTGATCTGTAACGATTGGCTGGGTGTGTTTGGTGGTATTCTGGCTCTGCTGGGAGTTGTGGCAGCACCTATCACCAGCGGCGATACAGCTTTGCGCTCATGCCGACTGATTATTGCCGACTTCGTGAAACTGGAGCAGAAGTCTATCCGCAAGCGCCTGTATATCTGTATTCCGTTGTTCGCTGCTGTCATCGCCCTGCTCATCTGGCAGATGTCCGACAAAGAAGGCTTCGGTAAGATTTGGAGCTGGTTTGGCTGGAGCAACCAGACGCTTTCAGTATTCATGCTGTGGGCCGTAACAGTTTATCTGGTTCGTCAGAAGAAACCATACATCATCACGCTTGTTCCTGCTATCTTTATGACGATTGTCTGCACCACGTTCCTGCTGAGTGAGCAGATATTCAGCCTCGCACTCTCGTATGCTCTGATGATAGCTGCTATAACGGGCGTTGTAGCCATTTTATGGTTCTGTCTCTGGTATCGTAAATATCAAAAATCCCTAAAATAAATAGCTTATGTTGAGTATTGATTTCTACCGGTCAAACTACGAAATGGATGTCAAAGAGCTTGTTGACAGACTGATTGACCTATCCTTTGCTGAAGATATTGGTGATGGCGACCACACCACCTTGTGTTGTATCCCTGAAGACGCGATGGGCAAGTCGCATCTGCTGATCAAGGAAGACGGAATTCTGGCTGGCGTAGAGATTGCCAAGGAGGTGTTCCATCGTTTCGACCCCACTATGCAGGTTGAAGTGTTGATGGGCGATGGCACTCGCGTGAAGAAGGGCGACATTGCCATGATTGTCACCGGTCGTATTCGTTCGCTGTTGCAGACGGAGCGCCTCATGCTGAACATCATGCAGCGCATGAGTGGTATTGCCACGATGACCGACAAATATGTGCAGCACCTGAAGGGCACCAAGACCCGCGTGCTCGATACCCGCAAGACCACTCCAGGTATGCGCATGCTGGAGAAGGAGGCTGTCAAGATTGGTGGTGGTTGCAACCATCGCATCGGCCTATTCGATATGATTCTGCTCAAGGATAATCATGTCGATTTCGCTGGTGGCATCGTGAATGCGATTGACCGTTGTCACGCTTATCTGAAAGAGAAGGGACTCGACTTGAAAATTGAGATTGAGGTTCGTTCTTTCGACGAGCTTCAGCAGGTTCTCGACCACGGTGGCGTAGACCGCATCATGCTCGACAATTTCTCCGTTCCCGATACGAAGAAGGCCGTCGACATCATTGCCGGTCGCTATGAGACCGAGTCGAGTGGTGGAATTACCTTCGATACCATCCGCGACTATGCCGAGCAGGGTGTCGACTTCATCTCCGTTGGTGCACTCACGCACTCTGTAAAGGGACTTGACATGAGTTTCAAGGCATGCTAAGATTCGTTTTTGCCTTACTCACTATATTGGTACTGACAGGATGCGGCCGCGATGAGGCCGGTTCTGTCAGTTCTGATGCTGTAGATTACCAGTCGCCCGTCGACTATGAGATCGTGCTGGCAGGCAACTTCGGCGAGCCCCGTCCCTGGCATTTCCATGGTGGGCTGGATGTCAAGACGGGCAACGTCCAGGGCAAGCAGATTTTCGCTATTGCCCAAGGCTATGTCAGTCGTCTGACGGTCAATAAATACGGGTTTGGTAATGCCCTTTATATCGCTCACCTTGATGGGAATACTAGCGTCTATTGCCATCTGAAGCGCTTTGCCGATGTCTACGAACAGCAGTTGCAGAGAACGGGATGGCGCGACACGCTGGATGTTCGTTTCTCTCTGGAACAGTTTCCGGTCAAGGCAGGCGACCTGGTGGCCATCAGCGGTAATACCGGTAATTCCACCGGCCCTCATCTGCATCTGGAACTCCACGATACCCGCACTTGGGTGATGCGCGACCCGATGTCCAGGCTGGCCCATCTCATTAGCGATACCGTAGCACCGCAGGCCCATTCCTTCATGGCCGTTCCCGTGGCTGGAGAAGGACTTTTCAATGGAGGAACCACGAAGCAGACATTCGGTTTCGGTCAGCCTGATACCAAGAAGTCGCACACCACTTGGACGCTATCCCGTGAGTTTACGGCATGGGGCAGGGTAGGCTTTGCTCTCTGGGCCGACGACTATAGCGAAGCCACCTACAATCATTATGGCATTCGCTATACCCAGTTGCTGGTCGACGGTCGCGAGGTGTTTCGCTCCGATGTCGACAGCATTCCCGTCAGCTGTCAGCCCGAGGTCAATCGTTGGGGCGACTACCAGCATTGGCGTCGCACGCGCATTTGGTATATGAAATCTTATCGTGAGCCGAACCTTCGTCTTCCTATCCTCCATACTGGGTTCGACCGAGGCATTGTCACCTTCGACGAAGAGCGTCCCTATCATCTCACCTATATTCTGCGCGACTATCAGGGTAATCAGTCGCGCTACGATTTCACCGTGATGGGACAGCGAGATTCACGCGTCACGCCTCGCCGCCGTCTGACGCTTCTTGATAGCTATCTGCTTTACTATCAATGCCTTTGGCCGCTTTATTCTCTTTCCGCTCTTTCAGTTCGTCCAGATAGCCAGCCGTAATAATGCCCGACGGCAGGGCGATAATGGCAATGCCCACCATCGACGAAACGATGCTGATGGCGCGCCCGATGTTCGAGATAGGATAGAGGTCTCCGTAACCCACCGTTGTCATCGTACACACAGCCCAATAGAACGCGTCGAAGAAGTTCTTGAACAGGTATTCGTTGGTGTTTGGGTTGATGTCTTCTTCGGCATTAAACATAATCATTGCCGTGATGAAGATGTAGAAGATGGCCAGCGAGAGCACGGTCATCAGCGTCTTCCGCTCGCGCTTGATGACGGAGAGAATGATTTCCAACGGCTCGAAGTAGCGCACGAACTTGATGACTCTCAGCAACCTCAGCATGCGCGACATTCTCACCACCTTGAAGGTCGGAGCCAGCAAGTTGATGGTAGGCAGGATTGACAGTAAGTCGATGATGGCCATCGGGGTGAACGGATAGATGATGAAGGCCACCCACGAATTCTTCTTCGAACGCTTGCCCGCCGTGATCCATCTCAGGATGTAGTCCACAACATATAAAAAGCAGGAGATGATGTCAAAATACCAGAAGAGTTTGTAGTGCGTGCGGAACATCAAGGGGAAAATACCAATGACGATGGCTATCAGCATGGTCCAGTCATAGATGCGCGAAGCCCGGCTCTCTGTTCTGGGCGATATGATGTTGTGGATGGTTTCTAACATAGCTTTAGGTATTGTTTGCTGCAAATATACGAATTCACTAGTGTCCACGAAAATCTGTTAACATTTCCAGAAGTGACACTTTGATAGCTGACCTA
>Ga0129306_1000981_pt1 | contig 37452 bp, 36 predicted proteins | sample P827metagenome_FD_94438 | JGI IMG/M metagenome (GOLD analysis project Ga0129306, IMG submission 94438) | Capybara group fecal microbial communities from Wisconsin, USA - P827 metagenome | ecosystem: Host-associated > Mammals > Digestive system > Large intestine > Fecal | place: USA: Wisconsin...
AGGGGTCTCCGGCCACCTTCCTTGATGAAGTAATTCAATACATTCAAGCTTATACTCGTGTGAATAACGCATAAAAACACCCCTTTCTCTGGTTGTCCAGAAAAAGGGGTACATATCAATTAGATCGTAAGTGTTTTCTTTGATCTCATAATGCTCTATCGTATCGACAACCCCGAAAATATTGCTGCCGATGCCATTCTTCACAGCATTTTCATTAAGCTTTTCAATGGCCAGACCAAGAAGATCGACACAATCGATCCTGCATTCTTTTCCCTTGAACTGCTCTGCAAGAAAAATACTGTTTCGGCCAACACCGCACCCAAGGTCCAATGCCCTGAATGAATCCCGATCCTTTAAGTCAGGTAATAAATCCCTGATCGTTTTGATCGGTTTCCTTAACCAACTGTCCGAATTGTACAGATCTTCGCTTGTATAGACTTCTATGTGAGATTTTCTCTCACTTTCCCGTATTCTTTCTATTCTCGAATCCATATTATTTGATCGATGCTGACCAGTTATCTCCGTCTACGATATATTGGAACTCCGTAAGATCCGGATTTTCTATAACCTTTGACACTATTATTTCAACCTGATTTGTTCATTGTCACTGCCGATCCTGGTCAGTTTTCCGTCAAATATGCTATATGCCTCGCCATAGATCGTCTCGGTACTATCCTCATTAATCAAAATGTAGCTTCCGTTGTTCAGAGCAATTATCTCGTGCCCTATACTGTCCGCATAAGTTATATCCTCAATAAGCCTCATGCCATCGAGGATTTCTTCTTTAAGATCTTCAAAGTGAGGAAAGATATTGGTCCTTGTTATTCCAAGTCCACTGATCCATCTACTGTAATCGGAATCTACGGCCTCACCAGGAAGCTCCGGACCTGCATAAACTGTCTCTGCACAGTTCATAGAACCTGCACTCCAGGCGATCAACAGACCATTCCAGTGCTGCAACCTTTCTTTTACCTGTAGCTCTTTCAGAAAAACATTCTGACTCGGCACGTGACCGCCCGCCAGGATCACAACATCCATTTCTGGTATCCGCGCTATGATCTCCTTATTTCTTTCATCACACATCAGGAACTCGGTAAAGCTTAATCCGCTTAGAGAAAAGGATTCTTTCATACAGGACTCTACGCTGTCATTCTTATCATAAAAAGAAGGGGAACCGCTGATGATCATAACTTTTGAATCAGCCTTCCAGCACGATCTGATCGTGTCCAAAAGGCCGTTATTTTCCATCAGTTTTGTAGGTATTCTCTTACCATCCACCTTTATCTGCCCACCAAGTGAGCTTGCCAAGATCGCTTTCATCTGTTTTCTTCCTAAATCAAGTGTAGATAATCTTTCTAAGGGCGGGCCCACAATGCTCATGAGGCAATAGCTTAAATCCCTGCTTCACGTAGAATTCTTCTTTTCCCTTTGCCGCCAGCAATTGGATGCTGACTCTGGAACCTTCCACAGCATCTTCCTGTATTCTTTCTACTAGCCGGTTCACGATCGTAGAACCTATTTTCTTTCCTTGATATTCAGGCCGTACCGCAACGTCCACGATCACATAATACATGCCATCGCCAATCGCTCTCCCCATTGCAACCGGAACATCTCCATCTTTGGCAAGGACAAAGTAGACGCTACCGGCAATCGCTTTTTCCGCCTGCTGAGCACTGAAATTATTCCAGCCTACCGATGTGCGCAGTTCAAAATACGTTGCAAGATCCGGAATCTCCTCATGATATGTTATTTGGATTTCACTCATCTTCTTTCTCCATTCTTCATCTTCAGAAATATCTTACTATCGCCTTATCCCAACAATTGGAATTTGTTATTCTGTATCAATTTTGACCTTTATTTCCGTGTCGTTTTGCTCTCTCATTTCGTAAATCATTTCCAGTTCTGCTATAACATCTTCTTTTCTTCGAATAAATCCCTCAAAATGACTGACTAACAAGAAGGTAGCGTTTAGTTTTTTCAAAACTGCTATTTCTTCCTGCAAAAGCCGGGCATCATATATATAACAGCCATCTCTCAGTTTGCTGTAAAGTGCATCGCCCACAAATGCATAAGTATTGTCTACTTCCAAGCCCAAACTACCTTTTGTATGGCTGGAAGGTAAGGGAAAAATATGCAGATTTCCGATATAGAGGCTTCCACACACAATTTTTCCTTTGGAAATATATTCATACGTTTCTTTTGATAAGTAAAGTTCCCTGGTTTGAATCTTATTAATATTTCCAATATGGTCCTGATGAAAGTGAGACAAAACTATATTATAGCCTCCATCCAAATCAGTTATATGATTCTCTCCGTTGCCCACATCATAGAGCCAAGTGACGCCGTTATCTCGAATAATCCCAATTTCTGCGGAGAGAGGGTTTTCAGAGGATGCAATGTAACTGATCTTATCATTTATTTTTATTTCGTCCATTTATCACCACCACCAAACTGCCGATTTGTCTTAGTCGATAATACTGAAAGCTACAATTTCTTCTCCATCAAATCAAACTTACCCTTATCCCTATAATAAGGCGCAATAAATTCATCGATAATTCTTTTTTCTATCATCTATCTTTTTCCCCATCCGAGCTATAATTCTGAGTTTCAAAATCATTTATTTCATTTTTTCCAAATGAGTATTCAAAAGATGCATCTTAAAATCATCTTCCTCAAAAAGGCGATTTGATCCAAATTCACCATATTTTGAAACCAGTTCGCCGACGGTAATACTGCGAGCTTTTTCAAGTGCCGGAATATCTTCCTCTAAGATTCTTCTTACCAGCTCTTCTATAGAATCTGTTTTAAGATTACCTATTTTCCATTCTTTTTTCATATGCGTGAAATTGAAAAACAGATCGTAATCATTTGCAACATATATGACGATATCTTCCTCGTTATGAGGAACAATATATGAGCTGTCATTTTTCAGTTTTTCACACAATTCTCTTTCGGAATAATTCTCACCGTAGTTTAAAAAATAAGGTATCAGTACCTCTGGAACATCTCCCTTATTGATTCTGACTGGATATAACTTACGGTTTTCTCCGTCACAGCTTCCGGCATGTACAAAAAACTTGAAAGTACCGCCGAAAGCCTTAACTCGCTCTTTTATTTTCAATTCATCCGTCAACTGAAGAAGCTGAACAATTTCATCCTTGTTCTCTTCATTGATGAATGTCTGCCATCGGGGAGTGATTTCGTGCTCTATTAAAATATCCGTAGCCTTCAGAAGTTCTTCAAATGCTCCTTTCCGGCCTATGTATCGATCTGTTGTTTCTTTTAGGCCAAAAAAAGTAAGCTGAACACATTTCACACCTACATCTTTAAGAAACAGTACATATTCCGGATCTCTCACCAGTCGCCAAAAACTCCCCAATTCAAATCGACGGGGAACAGTATTTACGGACAGTTCTTTGTCTATTTCCCAACGTTCTCTATAATTCTGACAAAAATCCGGCTCTCGTAGCCAACTAAAAAACTCGATTTTATCAAAATATGGTTTAAAACAGTCTACAATCCATTTGTCGGCTCCATCATCCATTTTCTTGTTTGGCATATGTGATAGCCAACAATGAAGACAGCGATTCGGACATCCGAACATATCAACTGCCAATGTTAACGATTTCATGTTTTAATTCTCCTTATATCACTCGATTCGTAAAAAAAATCCTTTTAGACACTCTTCAATCGGTTTAATAAGTCCGCCACTGTGCCAGGATCATCAATTAATGAAATTCCAAAGCACTTCTTTCCGGCATCCTTTATTGATGATCCGATATGATATGCCGTTTTCCCATCCAGAATAATAAATCTGTCATGGAATACCTGCGTCTTCGTAACTGTCAATGTGGGATATTGTGCGTTAAAATTCGCCGCATCCCGATTCGTAAGCTGTGCACTTGCAAATGTGTAAATTTTCACATCTACGCCGGCATTCTTCTTTGCAAGTATATTAAGAGTATCTACATCAACATAGCCATCTATCAGAATGATTTCTTTCTGCGCCTTCTTTATGATAGATGTGATCAGGCTAAATGCATCATATATCTGGCCATCAAAGAATATTTTCTGCTCAGATTCTGCATGATCCTCAATATACTGAAATACTTTATCAAATCTTTCATCCGTGGATTTTTGATACTCCAGTTGTTTTAACTCGATATCACTGACTTTTTCAAATAGTAGGGCATTATTTGAGATAAAATGCCGCATTTCAACAAATGCTCGCATTATTCCTATGCTGACATTTACAGCCACGTCACTTTTGAGAACAGCAGATAGCATAGATATACCTTGCTCTGTAAATGCGTATGGCATATACCTTCTACCGCCTCTTCCTTCCGTCTTCTCTTTTGAGATGCCATTTTGGCATCTCAAAAACTCTTCTTCGGTTAGCTGAAAGCAAAAGTCTTCAGGAAATCTATTAATGTTTCTTTTTACCGAACGGTTTAGTGCCCCGGTTTCAACCTGATACAACATGGCTAGATCGCTATCAAGCATGACCTGCTTACCACGTATCACATGTATTAAACTCTTCACATCCTTAGTATCTATAGTCACAGGGATTATTTCCGCTGTTTTCTCTTGTGCTTTTTTTGCCATATATACCTCCATCTTTGAGGTCACGAATTGTGACCTCAAAAGCATTTATCTATTCGTCAAATAATAAAAATTCGATCCTTCTCGTATAAAAAACCAAGATATATCCTACCATAAAGAGCACCTGTTTTAAATGAGAGACTCTGTTAAGACGCCCTCTCTTCTTGCATATATTTCAGAGTTTTTTCTTTGAGAAACTTCTTAAGATCCCTGATCTTACCCTTGGCTGTTTCATATGATATACACCGTTCAGCAGCAATGCCTGGGAGATCAACCTCTTTCGAAATATATCTTTGGAGCAGCGCACCCTCCGTACCGCCGATGCCATTGAGTGCAGCCGAAAATATCCTGAAATCAATCCTCATGGCAAGATAATTCTTATAAGTATACAAAACATTTTCCGGAAGACTTCCCTCATCAATCAAAAAATCAAGGGCCTCGCCTTTATCCATACATTCCGATATACGATGAATGATTGCTCTTCGATTCTGAGTATTGTACTTCTGACAATAGGTTTCCCAGTAGGAATTCATCATCATTGATTCAAGCATATAGATAAAACATCTTTTTTCGCACGTTAATATATTTGCGAAGATCGAAAAATTGTCATAAATGAATTCAAATCGGTCCGAGCAACCGGCCGAGCAATACGTTGCCTCTAATTGAAATCGTTTCATTTTGTCCCCTTAAAATCGTACGTGTGTTCGATATATTTAATATACTACTTTTCATATGAAAGATAAAGAACATATTTTCGATTTTTGCCCGATTTTCTAAAATGATCCCTCTACAGCAATCAGAATCTGCAACACCCAAACGACACCAATACACCACATATTGCCCACCAATTGTAACTTTTCAACGGAAAAAAGGTATGATATTGTTATACTGCGAAAGAAATATAAGTTCGATATAATACTTACAGATTAAGGATCGTTTCCGAGAGGTTACGGTCCTTTTCTTAACCCCTTATTATAATAAGGGCGCACTTCTATACATCCCCTTCGGGATGTAGTGCGTCTGGCAGGAGCCGACATTCGGCTGCGCCGAAGATTTGCCTTCGCTTCGCTGCGGAGGGGATGTAACGAAATGTAATCCGTTGTAACGAAATGTAATGATTTGTGCATTTCCAATCAAAAAATGGTGTGATATATTTTACAATAACGAATCCAAGAAACTAAGCGTTTCGGAGCTATGCGAAAGCTCCGGAGCGCTTTTTTTATTTCCCAAAACAAAAGAGAAAAGGAGGATTTTTCAATGGGAGAACAATTTAAGGAACTGGAGAAACTGAGAAAGGAGGCTGCGAGGATGGAGACGAAAAGGGACCAGGACGTTCATCAGCTCACACGGCTGGAGAACAAAATCAAGAAAGTTGAGAGGATCAGCCGCACGCAGAGAACACACCTTTTGTGTTCCAAGGCCGGGTACATTGAAGCGTTATTTCCCGAAATCAAGGACGCATCCAAGGCAGACTTCATTCAGTTCTGTGATGGACTGATGAAGATCCCCGGCGTGAAAGAGTATGCAAGGAAGTTTAAGCCGAAGCCGATCGAGGAGGTGATTCAGTAATGGCACTCTATCATTTTCATGTTACGCAGGTTTCCCGAGGAGCCGGTCAGAGTTCTGTGGCATCCGCAGCTTACCGTGCCGGTGAGAAACTACAGGACAGCTACTATGGCGAGACTCATGACTACACTCGAAAGGGTGGCGTGATCATGAGTGAGATCATCTTACCGGACAAGGCCCCGGAAAGATTCGGTGACAGAGAATCACTTTGGAACGAAGTCGAGCATGTTGAAAAACATCCCCAGGCTCAGCTTGCCTACTCTTTCGATTTTGCTCTGCAGAACGAGTTGAGCAGGGAGGAAAACATTCGGATCGCCAGAGAGTTCATCATGGAGAATTTCGTATCCAGGGGAATGATCTGTGATGTCGCAATTCACGAACCGGGCAAGGGGCCGAATGACATTCCAAATCCACATGTGCATGTTCTGGTTCCCATGAGACCCCTCAATGATGATGGCACCTGGGGAACGAAAGAGCATCGGGAATATATCCTGGATGAAGAAGGAAAACGTATCCGTGGTGATGATGGGAAATACAAGTTCAATGCGATCCGTAACACCGACTGGGGAGATCCTGAGACATTGGATCACTGGAGAGCAGAATGGGCCAGAAAGGTAAATGAGACTTTCGAGCTTCACGGCATAGAGGCGAGAGTGGATCACCGCTCTTATATCGACCAGGGCCTTGATCTGCTTCCTCAGATTCATGAAGGACCGAATGTCAGAGCAATGGAGGCCAAGGGTATCCGAACTGAGAAGGGCGAGTGGAACCGATTTGTAAAAGCCATCAATAAGGCAATCGGCAAAATCCTTGGAACCTTCAAAGCGGTCATCGAAGCCATTGACGAGATCAAGAGTGAAGAGGAGCAGCTGAAAGCCCAGGGGAAAGCAGAACGCAAAGATTTCATGGATGCTATTGAAGAGTATCGTCATGATCTTCAGGAAAAGTACGATTTCGGAAAAAGTCGCCTAGTGTCAAAGAAGATGCTGGAGCTTTATTCTTTCATCTCTGTTCATGATATCCGTAGCCTTAATGAACTTGGAGATTTTGCAAAAGTGATGTATGGCAAGGTTTACGATATCCGGCATGAGACCAGGGCGTATCAGGACAAAGTGAAAGAGATCGATCGGGTCCTGGATCTTGTCAGTAAATACAAAGCAAACAGACCGGTATATGAAACCTGGTACAAAATAGCAAAGCCCAAGAAGAAGCAGGAATATCAAAGCGCTCATGACGGGGAACTGAGGATCTACCACATGGCGGACCGGGAACTCAGGAAAATCTACCCTGATATGAAGATCCCGGTAAAGGAGCTTCTCAGACAGAGAGAGTCCTATATGCTGAAAGCCCGTGAGGCAAGCCGCGACCTGGAACACTATGATAAGGCAGCCAAGCAGGCTTACGCTCTTAAGAAGCAGGTCTATGAAGCCCACAGGGAGAGGAAGAAAAGAGTACAGGAAAGGAGCATGTAAAATTGAATATGTTTCAGGAGATAAAGGACGCAGTTTCCACTAAGGAGGCAGCGTCCTTTTATGGTTTGAAGATCGGGAGGGGCGGCATGGCATGCTGCCCTTTCCATAATGATAAGCATCCAAGCATGAAGGTCGATAAGCGGTTTCACTGTTTCGGGTGCGGAGCCGACGGGGACGTTATCAACTTTGTTCAGCAGATGTTTAACCTGGATGCAAAGCAGGCCGCATTCAAGCTGATCGAAGATTTCCGCCTTAATATCGATACCAAGAGAAAGGAATCCAGGCATGAGAAGAATCAGAGGATCCGCCTGCAGAGAGAAAAGGAACGCGCGGAAAAGATCCATGCTGCCTACGTCGAGGAACTTCAGAGGTTCCGTTCTATGATGGCTGAGATATGCAGAACACTTCAGAACTGGGAACTGGAATATGCCCCGACACGGGAACAGTGGGAGGCTGGTGTCATGGATGAGCGTTATATCACCGCCATACACAACAAAGATCCTGTTTCCTATATCCTGGATATCCTTAGCATTGGAGAGGACTCAGAGATATACGAAGAATACAAACACCGAAAGGAGACAATCGAATTATATGAACGAAAAATCACCGAAGCTGAATTCCGAGCAACTCGCGGAAGTGGAGCGAGAGCTTCTTCCAACGGAGAGCCTCAGGGCTTCTCTGGATCTGTCGGACAGGGATAATCCGAAGCCAACAGTAAATAATGTTGTTCGGATCCTGAGAGAAGACCCTTTTCTCAAAGGAGCTATCTGCCTGAATGAACTTACAGAAAGAATTGATATTATCAGAGATCTTGGATGGCACCGGGAAGGTGATGTTCTGACTGATACCGATATGGCATTTCTTACGCTGTATATTGAAAAGCACTACAGTATCGGATGTCAAAACGTTATTGATACCGGGATCCGTGTTGTTGCTAATGAGAATCGTTACCATCCCGTCAAAGACATTCTCAATCATCTTAATTGGGACGGAACGCCAAGACTTGAAGAAATGCTCACTTATTTCTTTGGCGTAGAAAAAACCGAACTGACTACCGAAGCTATAAAACTCTTCATGCTTGGTGCAGTTTGCAGAGTCTTTCATCCCGGAATCAAATTTGAAACATCCATCTGCCTTGTGGGTGATCAGGGCGCGGGAAAATCCACGTTCCTCCGATTCCTTGCGATGAAAGACGATTTCTTCACAGATGATCTAAAGAATCTGAGTGATGATAAGATTGCGGCACGCCTTCAGGGGCATTGGATCATTGAACTTGCTGAAATGCTCGCAACCCTCAATGCACGGCGAGTTGAAGAGATCAAGAGTTTTCTCAGCCGGGACAAAGATAATTACAGAACGCCATACGATAAGCACCCTCGGGATCGCAAGCGTCAGTGCGTTTTCGCTGGAACCTCCAATAAAATGGAAGTCCTCCCCATGGATAAAAGTGGAAATCGCCGTATCATTCCCATCGAGATCCATATGGAGCGCGCCAAGGTACACATCCTTGACAACGAAGAATCCTCCAGAGCCTATATCCTTCAACTATGGGCCGAAGTGATGGAAATTTACCGGTCAGGAAATTTCACTTTAACTCTCCCGGCGCACCTAAAGAAGGAACTGGCCAACTATCAGGAACGCTTTACTCCCGAAGACACCGACCAGGAAGCCATTGAAGACTTCCTTACCAATACAACAGAGAAGCTCGTCTGTGTTAAGATGCTTGCCTACGAGGCTCTTGGCTACACCCAATACGACCAGCTTAAAAAGAGTGACTGTAACCGGATATCGGAAATGATGTCCCACTTTCATGACTGGGAAGCCATCGGGGTACGTATCGTCGGTAAATATGGCAAGGCACGTGCCTGGAAAAGGAAACAGGAACCTGCCTCTGAATCGGAATTTCAGCCCGTACCCGAACAGATGGAACTACCGTTTCAATAAGACACAACACCACATGCAGCAACCAAAAGCAGCAACCAACGAAAAGACTTTTTAGCGATTTTAGATTCGCACCCGGAAGTTTTTTAGAAGGTTGCCGCTGTTGGTTGTTTTTTATTTGATAAGAAAGGAGCGTGGTAACATTGGAACAACTGAATAATCCCTGCAATGCTGCCATCCTCCTTGGCACCAAAAACTCTTTACCATCGGCGGACGTTCAGTTACTATTATCCTACGGTGGCCTGGAAGCCGCGCAGGTAAAAGATATGATTAATGCGGCTAAAAGAAACTACGTAATGTCTCATCACAACCGGAAGATCACTCACATGCCACCGAGCAAGAGTTGGAAGCACGGTTGCTTTAAGACATATGTAGCAGGAGAAAACAACAAGAGGAAGGAGATGATCGCCAGCACAGAAGAAGTCCTGTTTGAAAAACTGTATGAATACTACTACGCCGATGAAAATAAGCCACAGACTTTGGAACAGGTTTTCGAGCTGCTTATGGACTACAAGAAATCCTGTCTCAACCGAAGCGATCATACCATAGAAGGGGACAGGATCATGTTCCGACATGTTTCCAAGGAGCTTCGGGAAACTGAGTTGATCAGGATCGATGATGAAGCCATTAGCAGATTTCTGGTCTCTGATTACTTACCCGAACAGCCAAAGACAAGATCTTTAAGGCGAATACTGCAGTTACTTAGTTCCATCTTTGAGTATGGCATCCGCAAAAAGCTCTGCCATGATAATCCAACCAGATATCTCTCTGCAAGGGATTATTTCAAGTACTGCGACCAGGAAGTTAAGACGGATGAGGAAAAGGCATTTTCCAAGGAAGAACTTGAAAAGATCACTGCGGATGCTATGAAAGATCCCACCAATCCCAGAGTACTTATCTCTCTTTTGGCAAAAGAAACCGGCATGCGTATTGGCGAATTGCTTGCTCTTCATACAGAGGACGTTACAGACGACTTCATCCATGTGCACAGACAGCAGGTGAAAGTAGACGGTGAACCCGGGAAAAAGATAGTGGAGATCCCCTATACCAAGGATGAGCGCCTTCATCCCCATAATGGCAGGTTTATCCCCTTAACGGACGAAGCCCGTCAGGTGATTGAACTGGCTAAGACGATCCCTGGTGAGTCCCCTTATCTGTTCCACGATCCGAACAAGACTAAAATGGTCTCCAGAGACAGTTATAACCTGAATCTCAGAAGGCGTTGTAAGAGACTTGGCTGTGTTCCGACCAATAACCACGCTTTTCGAATGGCCTTTAACTCAAGGCTGATCGAACTTGGCTTCAGCTCCGCTGACAGAGCACTGATCCTCGGACATGAAGTGCAGACCAATGAATCTCACTACTCACTGACAGACAAGCGCCGTTTGGATAGTATCAAAGAACGCATACAAAAAAAGGAGCCTTAACAGGCTCCCTGAGCGTCCACGAGAGGATTCGAACCTCCGACACCCGCCTTAGGAGGGCGGTGCTCTATCCAGCTGAGCTACGTGGACCAATTTACCAAAGGATGCTGAACATTCTTTGGTATCTATTTTGTTTTACTCACTCACCCTCACTCAAGTGAAAAATGAGAAATGCCGTATTTATGCGGCTGTAAGGCTCTGAACTCAATGTTAGGAGGCGCTCGTTTTATCCATTAAACTACGAGAACATATCAGAAAGGCCGCGACATGCGAAGCCTTTCCATATTCAACCATGTAATAATACAACACTTTTACAAATAATTCAAATACCCCTGAAGCCAAATATTTCCTTTGAACCTGCGTCCCACTTCGGGTTCGCCGAAAAGATCGCCTTTGTTGATGCAAAGGTCGATGGGGATCTCGTTGCAATTAAGTGTCATTCTGTAAAGAAATTCACCGGAAACAGGGTTTTCCAGCTCTTCAAGCTCCGTGATTTCCGCGAGCACCGAATACTGGTCGCATTCGACGCCGTAAGGCATAAAGTACGTGTCTACAAGAGTGTAAACATCGGTACTTTTGATCTTTCGAAGCAAGGAAGAGTAAATATCCAAATCCTCCAGAGTCAGGGATTCGATTGCATTTTCGTCGCCGTTTCTGGCAGCTTCAAGAAGGCGGTTTCGCTTCTTTTTGCTGTTGTCGGCCTTTGCTTTTTGCCTAACATTCTTGGCAAGCGGCATCATAATGGTTCCGCCTGTGGCAAGTGCCGACAAAGAAAGCGTGACTCCGGTCACATCTTCGTTTCCCGACTTGTACGAGTCCGAAATGTATCTGTTTCGATTGATCAGATAATAGATTATCGATATTCCGACTTTGGAATCGTCGCAGATGCCCGCAAAAGAAAGCTGTGCCGCGTGTCTCTCCACATATGACGATTCGTTGCTGCTTATCTGCCTTCCCCTTATGTACGGAAAATAGAAATCTTTCGAAAAACGCTCATAATCATCTATTTCACCGCAAACAGATAAGCCTATGTCAGGAAGAAAATCTCTGCTGTATTGCCCAAGACAAATATCATCGTCAAAAAGCACGACATTCATATCCGTTTTTTTGTCGACGGTTTCTTTGAGCAGGGCTTCCAGCTGTTCTCTGGTTTTTATCCCCGAAAACCCGATTGCACGTAAAAATTTATGCAATTTCTTTCTCCTAATTGTTTTATTTTATTAAATCCTTACCTCCCATGTAAGGACGAAGAACCTCGGGAATCGTAACGGTTCCGTCAGCCTGAAGGTGATTCTCAAGGAATGCGATGAGCATTCTGGGAGGAGCAACTACGGTATTGTTAAGGGTGTGGGCAAAATAGTTTCCGTCCTTGCCTTTAACGCGGATCTTAAGTCTTCTTGCCTGAGCATCGCCGAGGTTCGAGCAGGAACCTACTTCGAAGTATTTCTTCTGTCTGGGGGACCATGCTTCTACGTCGTAAGACTTAACCTTTAAGTCAGCCAGATCTCCCGAGCAGCATTCGATGGTACGAACGGGGATCTCCATGGATCTGAAGAGATCTACCGTATTCTGCCAGAGCTTATCAAACCATGCTGCGGAATCTTCGGGCTTGCAGACAACGATCATTTCCTGCTTTTCGAACTGATGAATACGATAAACACCGCGTTCCTCTATGCCGTGAGCGCCCTTTTCCTTTCTGAAGCAGGGTGAATAACTGGTAAGAGTCTTGGGAAGCTCTTCCTCCGGTGTGATGGTGTCGATGAACTTACCGATCATGGAGTGCTCGCTGGTACCGATAAGGAAAAGGTCTTCGCCTTCGATCTTATACATCATGGCGTCCATTTCGGCAAAGCTCATAACTCCGGTAACTACATTCGAGCGGATCATGAAAGGCGGAATGCAGTAGGTAAAGCCTCTGTCGATCATAAAATCTCTTGCGTATGCGATAACTGCGGAATGAAGTCTTGCGATATCGCCCATAAGATAGTAGAAACCGTTTCCGGCTACTTTTCTGGCGCTGTCGAGATCGATTCCGTTAAACTTGGCCATGATATCCGAATGATAGGGGATCTCGAAATCGGGAACAACGGGCTCGCCGTATTTCTTGATCTCTACGTTTTCGGAGTCGTCCTTACCGATGGGAACAGAAGGATCGATGATATTGGGAATGACCATCATGATTTTGGTGGTCTTTTCTTCGTATTCACGCTGCTTTTCTTCCAGCTCTTCAAGAAGCTTTGCATTCTCGGCTACTTTTGCTTTAACGGCTTCAGCCTCTTCCTTTTTGCCCTGAGCCATGAGTGCGCCGATTTCCTTGGAGAGTTTGTTCTTCTCTGCCTTAATGTTGTCGGCTTCCATCTGAGACTTTCTTCTCTGCTCGTCGAGGGCTATAACCTCGTCTACAAGAGGAAGCTTCTCATCCTGGAATTTTTTGCGGATGTTTTCTTTTACCGCTTCGGGATTCTCACGTAAAAATTTAATGTCTATCATTTTCTTCACTCCTTTATAAAAGTACCCTGTCTATATATACATTATGTACTTCCAATAAATCGCACAAATACTCGTCTTTTACGGGATTGCCCTCGGCATCCTTGACGATTCGCAGGATCGGTCTTTCCGGGAACTGTCTGTTTTGTTTTACCACAACTCCCATCTCTCCGGTATTTAAGAATACTACGGTACCGGAGGGATAAACCGCCGTAAAGTCCAAAAGCAGATTAACGATTCCCTCGGAAAACAGTCTGTTTCTGGATTCTTTCATATATTCAACGGCCTCGTACACTCTCGACCTTCTGCAGCAGATTCCGCAAATCATTTCGTCGAAGGTGTCGCAAACCTGAAGAATCTGGGTTTCTTCGTCAATATCGGAAATGTGGAGGGGGAAACCGCTTTTATCAAGGCGCTCATGGTGCCTTAATATTATGTTTCTGCTCTTTTCCGATATCCAGGGCTCATTTTCCAGAGCCAGACAGGCGTAAACGGGGTGGCGCTTATATTCATCGCGCTTTCTTCCGCTTAACTCGTCCATTATAACATTAGTGCAGTCAAAATCCAAATATCTTAAACCTATATCATGAAAAAGACAGGCAACGCCGAGATCGTGAATGTTTTGCCGGGGAAGTTTCTTTTTGACGGCGATCAAAACTGCCAAAGTACAAACGCTGATCGAATGCTCGTATATGTCTGCGCTTCGTTCCTGAATATCAAATATCTGCTCTATGAGTCTGTCGTCTTCAAGAATGTTGGTAATGATTTTGTCTGCCGTAGCCGTCAGTTCTTCCAACTCGTCATTATCGCTGTAAATGTGGCGTTCGACTACCGAACGGACCTTTTCTTTGAACAAGGCTCCCACATCTTCCCTTAAAATGACCACCTGCTCAGGGCTTAATCCCTCATCTTCGATGAAAACTTCCGTAATTCCCATCTGCACGATCTTGGAAATGTATTCGGGTTTAAGTACTGATCCCGCTGCCAGAAGTTCCCGGTAATCATCGGTCATTATCGGTCTTGCGAGTCGCTCTTTTCCGACAAGCTCGGTAATTTTACAAAGCTTCATCTGTTCTGGGCCTGTACTTTCATTGCTGTATTAAGTGCTTTTTCCTCTTCGGCTCCAAGGGTCAGATCGCAGAAACCGCCTTTGATCTCCTTGGTATATGTGTAACATCCGTCGCTTCCGTGAACGGAATTGATGATAAATCCGTTGTTCTTCTCATCAAGCATGGCAAGAGAGAAGCTTAACTTTCCGCCCATCTGGGGAAAAGCATCGTACTTTATCAGGCCGACTTTCTGGAATGCGGATTCCATATTTCTGTATAAAACCCTGATGTCCTTGCGGTTTTTTTCTGACTGTTCTCTTAAAGACTTGTTTTCACGGAAAACTTCTCCGATCTCCGTCTCTAAGGATTTGGCGTCTCTTCCGCCGCAGAATCTTATATATCTCTTTTTAAGTTTGCTTAACTCTACTATGAGTACTATACATACGACAGAAAGAACAAACAAAAGCCCCGCAAATATCAATATCACAAGACCCATGTCCCAGGTGTCGAGTCCCAAAGACTTCAGTACTTTACTATTCATAGATTACCCCTATTTCATCTTTTCTATAAGTCGGTCAAGTTCGTCGTTTGAGAAGAATTCGATCTCGATCTTTCCGGTTCCGTCGCCCTTGCCGGTGATGGAAACCTTGGTTCCGAGAGACTGTTTAAGCTTTTCGGCAATATCCTTATAAAAGACATCGAACTCCACGTTTTTCTTATTCTTCTTTTCCTTGGGCGCCTTGCTGAAATCTTTAACTATCTTCTCTATATCACGAACGGACAGTTTTTCATCGAACACGCGTTCGGCTACCTCCAGCTGAACTGCAGGATCTTCGATGGCAAGCAACGCTCTTGCATGACCCATGGAAATCTTTTCTTCTATGAGCATGTTCTGAACATCGCCCGCAAGTTTCAATAATCTTAAGGAGTTGGTTACGGCAGAACGGCTCTTTGAAACGCGTTCCGCAAGATCATCCTGCTTATAACCGAACTTATCCATCAGACGCTTGTAAGTTGTGGCGATTTCAATGGGATTAAGATCTGTTCTTTGCGTGTTATCCAACAAGGAAATCTCTTCCAGTTCACGCTCGGTGTAGTTTCTGATAACGGCGGGTATTTCTTTAAGTCCTGCCATCCGGGCAGCTCTCCAACGACGCTCTCCGGCTACTATCTCATAATGGTCCGTATGATTGTCCTGAAGAATGATAGGATTGATCACGCCGTGAAGTTTAATGCTTTCGGCAAGTTCTTCCAAAGCATCCTCATTAAAATTCTTTCGGGGCTGTTCTCGATTGGGATCGATCTTTGTCAGCTTTACTTTGGTAATTACATCGCCTTCATTAACAGTAACCTGCTCTTTGGGCTGAACCTTTTCTTCCTTATCCTTCTTGGGAATCATTGCTTCGAGACCTCTGCCAAGTCCTCTCGTTGCCATGGGGATTTCCTCCTGTAAGCTTATTTGTTTATTACTTCCTTGGCCAATGCGGAGTAGCTTTCTGCTCCGGCTGACTTCGGATCGTAAAGATTTATGGGCATGCCGTGGCTGGGTGCTTCGGCAAGTCTTACGTTTCTGGGAATGACCGTTTCAAAAATTCTCTGATTGAGAACACTCTTAACATTATCTACAACCTGGGTAGAAAGATTGGTTCTTGCATCGAACATGGTAAATACCACACCTTCAATTTCAAGCCCGGGGTTAAGACGCTCCTTCACCAGGTTAACCGTATAGATGAGCTGACTCAAACCTTCCAGCGCATAAAACTCACACTGGATCGGTACGAGAACCGAGTCGGCGGTGGTCATAGCGTTAATTGTAAGAAGGCTCAAAGAAGGAGGACAATCGATAATGATATAATCATAATCGTCCTTTATCCAGTCGATCTCTTTCTTGAGAATAAATTCACGCTTGTCCGCATCGATAAGTTCAACCTCTACTGCTGCGAGGTTAACGTTTGAAGGGAGGATCGATACCCCTTTGACCGCATCTTTGATTATGCAGTCACCCACGGAACATTCTCCCAGGAGAAGTTCGTAGATAGTATTGTCCAGCTCGTTCTTTTCAATTCCGTAACCGCTGGTGGTATTTCCCTGGGGGTCCGCATCTATGACCAAAACCTTCTTTCCCATCTCTGCCAAAGCAGCCGAGAGATTGATAGAGGTCGTGGTCTTACCCACGCCGCCTTTCTGATTGGCGATTGCAATAATTCTGCCCATTTGTACATTTCCTTTTCTGTATGTTACCGAAACATTGTATCACAGTTTCCGGCTCTTTTATATAAATATATGGTTTTTACGTAAAACTTATTTGTTTCACGCTCATTTCACAAAAATGTTTCACGAAAAAACCTACATCTTGGGGTTAAAATGTTTCACGTGAAACATATTTTGCGGTTGATTTTTAAATTCGAAAATGTTTCACGTGAAACATTCTACATCAGATTGTTATTTATGGCATAAACCGCTGCCTGAGTTCTATCGTTTACACCTATCTTCTTAAACAGACTGGTAAGATGATTCTTAACCGTGCGCTCGCTGATATCGTACTCTTCGGCAATATCTTTATTGGTCTTTCCAAGAGCTATGCTACGTAACATCTGCTTTTCGCGTTTGGTAATATCTTTGCTGCGATTCCTGTCCGTATCCCTCTTAAGGAGTCTGGAGTTCAAAGAAGGAATGAGCTCAGGCTGAATAAACTTCTCTCCCCGAACCACAGATTTGATTGCCTTGATTAAAGTATCGGACCCGGATTCTTTAAGAACATATCCGGCCGCACCGATATCAAAAGCATTAACAAGATATTCGATCTCGTTATGAACGGTAAGTATAACTACGGGAAGATCGGGATTCATTTCTTTAATCTGTTTAAGTAAATCAATCCCGGACACATCCGGAAGATTAATGTCCAGAACAATAACATCAAATGTCTCAATCTCAAGAAAAGAAAGACATTCTTCACCGGTAGACGCCTGAGAAGAAACAACTATTTCGGAATCGAATTCCAAAAGTTGCTTTATACCTTCGCGGAGCATTTTATGGTCGTCTGTCAATAATACTCTTATAGCCATTAACTAAAGTATCCTCATTACTGTTAAAACGGAATCTCGATTACCACCTTGCAACCCCGATCAAGGAGAGGAAAAGAGAGTTTTCCGTTTAAAAATGCGACACGTTCTTTGATGATCTGCAAACCGAAATGATTTACTTTTTCGGAAGCCGTTACATCCAAACCCCTACCATTATCATTGACTTCAATGTAAATCTTATCTTTCTGGTTCAAAACAAAAATGTTAACTTCGGAACCGCCGGAATGTTTGATGGCATTAACAACAAGTTCCTGTACAAATCTGAATACTGTAATCAAAATGGCTGAATCAACATTTTCAAAATCATCAATATTATGATTAATCACCATGTCGGTGCGAGACTTAAAGGAATCAAGCTGCTCCTCAAGAGCTTTCTTAAATCCAAAGTCATCGAACTGCATGGGACGAAGATTATAAATCGTCTCCCTGATCTCATCGATGGTTTCCTTCACCAGCTTCTTGTTGGAAGTCATCTCAAGTCTGGCCCGGATCGGATCCTTGTCAATGAACTTTTCGGCAAGTTCTATATTATGCAATACCAAAGAAAGATTTTGAAGAACTCCGTCATGAAGATCTGCCGCAATTCGTCTCCGGTCATCCTCCTGAAGCTTAATATACAAAGACCTGTCTTCGGTAACCGGTGTCAAAGAAGATTGCTCGGAAGGCGCTTCGGAATCAGCAGAGGATGGTGTTTCGGTAACAGCCGGTTCTTCATCCTTTAAAACCGAAAGCTTAATATTGTTAAGAGAATCAAGTTTCTTGGTAACATTACTGAGCTTCTTATAATTGACCCTTAACTTCTCCTCAAGCTCTTCGATCTCCGTCTGCTTTTCATAAATGCGATCCTTGTAAACCTTGGATGCACTTCTTGGAGAAAAGATACTATAGTCGCAATCTTCCTTCTTGTTAAGGGAAGAAACATAATCCTTGTTCTGAGCGATCTTGGTCTCAATGTCCTCGATGATACCCTGAAGCTCTCTGCGCTCTTCGATAAAACTTTTTTTCAGTTCGAGAAGGACATCTTCGGAATTATTATCAGCCATAAATACCTCTCTTAAACTAAAGGTTGCTTTGACGGTTTTCCTGCTTTCCGCGGGTACTGCGAAGAAGTGTTTCCAATCTTTTCAATAAAAAGAATGGTCCGGTTCATGTCTGTTCCCGGCAAAAAGAAACTTTCTTTCTTTGTAAGTTTCCCACCCAGGGTGGTAATTGCAAATTCGGACAAAGAAAGTTCTTCGGAAACATCCGACTTATATGCGATAAAGGTGCCGCCCTTCTTAACAAAGGGAATACAGTATTCCGATAAAACAGGTAGTGCGGCGACCGCTCTCGCAGTGGAATAATCAAAAGCTTCTCTGTATTCGGGTAACCTGGCAAGATCTTCGGCACGTCCGTGAACGGCTTTAATGCCGTCAAGTCCAAGTTCCTTAATAACAGTATTCAAAAAACCGATTCTTTTATCAAGAGAATCAAATAAAGTAACCGAAAGATCGGGCAGTAAAATCTTTAAAGGAATTCCGGGAAAGCCCGCACCGGTTCCCACGTCGCAAAGTGTCTTTCCGGAAAAAGCATCTTTCAATCCGTCAAAGGAAGAATACATCCTGATAAGGCACAAAGAATCCGTAAAATGCTTTAAGCAGACTTCCTCAAAATCGGTAATGGCGGTCAGATTGATCTTTTCATTCCATTCAACCAGGAGCTTATAATAATCAATAAACTGACACAACTGTCGCTTTTCTGAAGAAATACCGATGCTTTTAAGAAGCTCATTGAGTTTTTCGGGATTAAGATCACTCATTATGCGCCTTCCCCCTGTATAATTGCTCAAGGTAAACGAGCAATACGGAAACATCGGCGGGTGTTACTCCGGAAAGTCTCGAAGCCTGACCCACGGATACGGGCCTGAACTTCTTTAACTTCTGTCGGGCCTCGATACGAAGACTGGGAACATCATCATAATCAATATCATCGGGAATCAGCTTCTTCTCTGTCTTCTTAAACTGCTTAACCTGATGCTCCTGGCGTTCAAGATAACCTTCATACTTGATCTGGATACAAACCTGCTCAATAACATCCATGGGAAGTTCCGGTCTTTCGGGATCAAGCTCGGAAAGTTCCTCATAAGAAAGCTCGGGTCTGCAAAGAAGCTCAGCTAAAGACATACCCGTCTTTAAAAGGGCGCTTCCCTTGCTTTCAAGAAAACTCTGGGTCCTTGCATCTCCGCCGACGACCGTAGACTTAAGTCGAAGTATCTCGGCATTGATCTTTGCTTCTTTTTCAAGAGTCGCATCATAAAGCTCCTTGGAAACAAGACCTACCCGGAATCCGAATTTTCTGAGACGAAGATCGGCATTATCCTGTCTAAGAAGAAGCCTGTATTCAGCTCTCGAAGTCATCATTCTGTATGGTTCGTTATTGTCCTTGGTCACAAGGTCATCAATAAGCACGCCGATGTAAGCCTCGGATCGATCGAGGATCAAAGGCTCTTTACCGAGAATCTGCATGGATGCATTGATTCCCGCAATAATTCCCTGAGCCGCAGCTTCTTCATAACCGGAACTTCCGTTAAACTGACCGGCACAGAAAAGACCCTTCACTGTTTTGTGTTCAAGTGACGGCATAAGCTGGTTTGACTCAAGGCAATCATATTCTATGGCATAGGCATTTCTTACTATCTTACAATTCTCAAGACCCGGAACGGTTCTGTACATCTGAAGCTGCACGTCCTCGGGCAAAGAAGAAGACATGCCGCCTATATACATTTCATTGGTATAAAGACCCTCAGGCTCGATAAAAACCTGATGTCTTTCTTTTTCCGCAAATTTAACAACCTTATCTTCGATGGAAGGGCAATACCTGGGACCCGTGCCTTCGATCACACCCGCAAAAAGGGGAGATCTGTCCAGATTGTTTCTGATGATCTCGTGAGTTTTCTCATTGGTGTAGGTAAGCCAGCACGAAACCTGATCGATCTGTACGGTTTCCGGATCCGTGGAAAAAGAAAAAGGAACCACTCTCTCATCGCCGAACTGTTCTTCCATCTTGGAAAAATCGATACTACGCTTATCCATTCTGGCGGGAGTACCCGTCTTGAAACGACGAAGCTTTACACCGTTTTCAATCAAAGACGCCGAAAGAGAATTTGCAGCCTGAAGACCGGAAGGACCGGTATGAGTGATCGCCTCACCGCAAAGACACCTGGCTTTAAGATATGTTCCGGAACAAAGCACGGCTGCTTTGCAATAATAGGTTGAACCCGTATTAGTCACCACACCCGTAACTTTGCCGTTTTCGGTAAGTAGTTCGCACACTTCTGCCTGCTTGATGGTAAGGTGATCCTGATTTTCAAGAACGCGACGCATGCTCCTTGAATATTCGGCCTTGTCGGCCTGAGCACGGAGAGAATGAACGGCGGGACCCTTCGAAACATTCAGCATCTTAGACTGAATGAAGGTCTTGTCGATATTCTTTCCCATCTCTCCTCCGAGAGCATCAACCTCTCTGACAAGGTGGCCCTTGGAAGACCCTCCAACGTTGGGATTGCAGGGCATAAGCGCAATACTGTCGATGCTCACCGTAAAGATAACGGTCTCGAGCCCGAGTCTTGCACATGCAAGGGCAGCCTCGCACCCGGCATGACCCGCGCCTATAACACAGACATCGGTATATATTTTCAATTGATTCTTAGAAGTACCAAGATCCGACATTTCTACTTACCCATGCAAAATTTAGAGAAGATCTCATTGATCAGATCATCGTCCGTCTCTTCTCCTATTATACGACTTAATTTAATATATGCGTTATTTAAATCTATAGAATAAAAATCTTCGGGAAGACCGTTTGCAAGAGACTCTCTTACCATATCAAGAGATTCCAAAACTCCCTTAAGCTCATTGGCCTGACGAATTCCGGTAATGTAAAGTTCATCATCAGAACCGATCTCGCCGTTAAAGAACATGGATTCAACGGTCTCTTCAAGATCCTTAAGACCGGTTCCCTCTTTGGCGGAAATCTTTATGATGGGACAATTTGCGGAAATAAGACTTTTAATGTCGGTTTCGGACACAACGGCTTCTTTGTCAGCCTTATTAAGAAGAGCTATAAGCTTTTTAGACTCGATCAAAGCAGCGATCTTCTTATCTTCATCCGAAATCGGAACAGAGGTATCCACTGTAAAAAGAATGAGATCGGCGTCCTCAATGTATTTTTTCGCACGCTCCACACCAAGATTTTCCACATAATCCTCTGTATCTCTGATACCTGCGGTATCGATGAGATTCAAAGAAACATTTTCGAGAGTGATCCTTTCTTCAATGGTATCTCTGGTGGTGCCGGCGTATTCTGTTACAATAGCTCTTTCATACCCGGAAAGAAGGTTTAAAAGTGAGGACTTTCCGACGTTGGGCTTACCGACTATTACGGTATTTATGCCTTCTTTAATGAAACGACCCTTTTTAAAGGAATCATACAAAGCAGAAACTCTCTCATAAATCCCGTCTACAACCTTTGAAAGCTTCTCCGGATATCCTTCAAGACTGATATGCTCGGGATCGTCTAAGGCAGATTCGATAAAAGCAATCTCATAAAGGATCTTATCACGAAGATCAGTTATTTCATCAAAAAGCCTCCCCTTAAGATGATTCAGGGAGTTGTTAACAGCGCTTAAATTTTTGGAAGAAATAAGATCCATTACAGCTTCCGCACGGGACAGATCGATTCTTCCGTTTAAAAAAGCACGCTTCGTAAATTCACCGGGCTCTGCAAGCACCGCTCCGTTCTTTATGACAAGATCCAGGATCCTTTTGCATACAAGAACACCACCGTGGCAGTTGATCTCCACAACATCTTCTCTGGTAAATGTGTTGGGAGCCTTCATAACGGAAACCATCACTTCATCAATCATCCGGTCTCCATCATAAATAAACCCATAATGAATAGTGTGGGTTTTAAAGGATAAAAGCTTTTTTTCGTTTTTCTTTGTTCTGAAGATCTTGTCCACAATATTGAAGGAATCACTTCCGCTGACTCTTATGATTCCGATCCCGCCTTCACTTAAAGCGGTGGATATTGCGGCAATGGTATCTGTTTCCATAGGCTTTACCAAAGGATAAAAAAGGGTGCCCGGCGGACACCCTTTAAACTATTTCTTCATTGTAACCACAACATGTCGATAGGGTTCTTCGCCTTCGCTGTGAGTTGTAACAAATTTATCATCCTGCAAAGCCGAATGAATTATTCTTCTTTCGTAAGGATTCATGGGTTCAAGAGAAACCTGTCTTCTGGAACGCTTAACCTTGAAGGCCACATTCTTTGCAAGATTTTCGAGGGTTTTCTTTCTTCTTTCACGATAGTTTTCGGTATCGACCTTAACTCTGATATATTCTTCGGTACCCTTGTTTGCAACGAGTGAAGCAAGATACTGTAAAGAATCAAGTGTCTGTCCGCGCTTACCGATCAAAACCGCGGTATCATCTCCCGAAACATCGATATTTATAAGTTTATCCGCCTCATCATATTCTACATTTGCACTTGCGGAAATTTTCATGGCAGAGAAAACGTCGGAAAGGAAGGACTTAACTCTGTCTTCAACGGAATCTGAAATTCTTGCCTTGATTACTGCGGGCTTAGCGTGTAATCCCAAAAATCCCGAAGATCCTTCTTCAACTACAACATAATCAAGCTTATCACTGGTAACCGACAAAGTTCTGCATGCCTCTGTAATGGCATCGTCTACTGTTTTTGCCTGAAACTCTTTATATTCCATTTTACTCTCCTACTTTTCGTTATTTTTTTCGTTGTACTGTTTTACCATATTTGCTTTGGCTGCGATGGAACCGGCACTTTCACCGTTTTTCTTGTTGTAATATTCGGTAGCCTTTCTCATTTCTTCCTTACGCTTTTCGGAATCTGCGGCGCTTAAAGAAGCATTGGAAGAATTCTGAACAGCCATGGCCTTGGTGGAAATAGATGCATTTCTCATAAGCTTGTCGGGATCGATACCGGCTTTTCTGAGTTTTGCGTTTCTTTTTTCAACATTTTTCTTGATCTCGGCTTCAAGATCGATCTTGTCAATGTGCTTGTTGATAAGGATCTGTTCGATACTTCTTACAACGGCACCGGCAATCCAGTAAATACCGAGACCTACGGGAAGCGTAAAGCAGATGACAGCCGAGAAAATAGGCATAAACACGTTCATGGCCTTCATGGAAGACTGCATTGAATCGTTTCCGTTATTTGAAGAAGAAGGCGAGGGTGCAAGCTTAACGCTGATCCACTGAGTAACAGCAGCAAGAACAGGAATAAGAATCGCACCGATCATAAGAAGAAAGGCTTTGGATTCGAACGCCGTTTTGATGGTATAACTGGGGGAATTAATGATGTTGATACCAAGGAAGGTATTAAACTGGTCCAAAAGACCTCTTACCTTGTCACCGGCAGCATTGATTCCCGAGAAGATTCTGTGTCCTTCATAAGTAAGATCTGCAAGACCGTAATGTGAGGAAAGAGCCTCCATATCGGAACTTGACAGAGTATTGAGAACATCGACAATACCGTTTGAAAGGTTTTTATCAAGGTTCTTTGAAAACTGAGCAACCGCCTTTGCTATACCGGAAATTTCGGTAGAACGTAAGAAAGCGGCATTATCGGTACTGATGATCTTTGCAGCAAGAACACCGAAGGTTTTGCCGATCTTGGTAACATAGGCGGGAATAGAATAAATAACTCGATACAAAGCAAAAAGGATAGGCATCTGTATCAAAAGCTGTAAGCAGCTGCCCATGGGAGAAACACCGTACTTGGCGTAAACCGCCTGAGTTTCCTGGTTCATGGCCATCTGGGATTCCTGGTCTTTTTTGCCTTTATACTTATTCTGGATTGCCTGAAGTTCAGGCTGCATCTTAGCCTGAAGTTTGGAAAATTTCTGCTGTTTGATGGTAAGGGGTAACAACAGAAGGTAAACCGCAATGGTAAAAAGAATGATGGCAACACCGACGTTGGGTAAATGGATCCAGTCAAGAACAACAAAAATACCGTTCAGGATAGGACCAAGCACCCATTTTGCTATGGGGCCGAGAATTTTACCGCCGTATTGCGTTAAAACTGTAATATCCAAAAAGATATCCTCCTATTTTTGACCATAAAAGGTCAGATACATATACATTGAAAAGAATGGGAAATCAGGGAACCGGATCGTAACCGCCTTTGGAAAAAGGATTACAGCGAAGAATGCGCCAAGCGGCCATAGCTCCCCCTTTGAAAGCGCCGTATTTCTGAACGGCTTCAAGTCCGTACTCCGAACAGGTCGGATAATACGGACATTTGGTTTTCTTCATGGGAGAAATATATTTCCTGTATAATTTTATTAGAAAAATTAGGATTCTTTTCATTGTAAATTTTTCTTAATTGCCGAATGAAGCTTTCCCAAGTGTAACAACGCACTTTCGATCTCTTTAAATCCAATGCCGTTTGCGGTTGTTCTTGCGACGACTACGATATCTAAACCACTATTAAATACAGCTTCGTGTAGTCGATATGATTCACGTATCAAACGTGTAATTCTGTGTCTTACGACACTGTTTCCTACTTTTTTGCTAACGGATATTCCGATTCTGTTTCTTTCTGTGCCGTTTTTTGCAATATACATCACCAAGTACTTGTTGGCATGGGAGTTTCTTTCTCCGTATACCTTTTTGAAATCATCATTTTTCTTTAAAGATTCGGAATATAACATATCTACAAATTTTCGATAGAAAAAAAGGCCACAAAAATGCGGCCTATGCTGACAAGCGCTTTCTTCCTTTAGCTCTTCTTAAAGCTAAAACCTTTCTTCCGCCGGGAGTACTCATACGAGCTCTGAAGCCATGTACTTTGGCGTGGGACTTTTTCTTAGGCTGAAAAGTCATCTTCATAAAACAACACCTCCTTACTCTGATCCTTAATTTGCTTAATAAGGTGATATATACTCCGATAAAAATCGGCGTGTCTGCAGAAAATAGCAATACGATTATATTAGAAACATTTTTTTTCGTCAAGAAAAACATGCAAGTTTTTTGGCTTGTGGATAACTTTTATTTACATAATATTATCCACAAAAAGTGTATAACTTGTGGATAAGTTGTTCTTAATTAATAAAATTTTAAAAAATGTCCCTTTTTACCGAGGTTGAAACGGTTCTTAATTATTTTTTATTATCCACACAATTTTACATAATTTTATATTATAATATTTAAGTAAACCCACTTATCCACTAATAATTATTTTTTTGCGAATTTTCAGTGGATAAGTTTGTAATTGAAAATTTTTATTTCATAGAGTAATATAAGATAGATGTGATATTTTGCGCTTTTTTGGAGGTATTTATGTCGGAATTAAAAGAAAAATGGGACTTAATTAAAGACAGAGTCCGTAAAGATTGCGATCTTTCCGACGTATCTTTCAATACCTGGATCATGCCCTTAAAATTTCACGATTTTGAGGATAATAATGTCATCATTTTGATTCCTTCCGATCAGGATAATTTCCTTAAATATATCGATACAAAATTCAAGACTTTTTTTAAAGTGGCAATTTCCGAAATGCTCGACAGCGATTACGACGTTGTTTTTAAACTGGAAAACGATGTTAAAAAGAGCACAAAAGTTAATGTAGAAAACAATAATGTTTATAATATCAATTTTGAAAATGCAAATTTAAACCCTAAATATAAATTTGATAACTTTGTTGTCGGCGGAAACAATAAAATGGCTCATGCCGCAGCTTTGGCAGTGGCCGAGTCTCCCGGAACCGCATACAATCCTCTCTATATATACGGTGGAGCGGGTCTTGGTAAAACTCACCTTATGCATGCCATAGGTCATTTTATCCTTGAACAGAATTCAAACACCAAAGTTTTATATGTTTCTTCCGAACAATTTACAAATGAAGTTATTGAATCCGTCAGAAGCGGTAATGCTGCAGCAATAACAAAACTTCGTGAAAAATACAGAACAGTCGATGTTTTAATGGTCGATGACGTTCAGTTTATTATAGGAAAAGACAGCACACAGGAAGAATTTTTCCACACCTTTAACGCACTTCATTCTTCAGGAAAACAGATAGTTCTTTCTTCCGATAAACCTCCCAAAAAGATGGAAACTCTGGAAGAAAGATTCAGGTCCCGTTTCGAATGGGGACTCATAACTGATATCCAGCCTCCGGATTATGAGACCAGAATGGCTATACTTCTTAAAAATGCCGAATCATGCGATCGCTATATAGATAAAGAAGTAATTGAATATATTGCCACCAACATTAAATCAAACATTCGTGAACTTGAAGGAGCTTTTAATAAAATCCTTGCTTATGCTAAATTGAACAAGGTAGATATTAATCTCCAGCTTGCCGAAGATGCTTTAAGAGATGTTATATATCCCGATAAGCCGGTTAATATTACTCCTTCTTATATAATGGATATTGTTGCGGACCAGTACGGACTTAAATCCGAAGATCTTCTTTCAAAGAAAAGAACCGCTGAATTAAATCTTCCAAGACAGGTTGCAATGTATCTTTGCTGCTTAATGACCGATGTTTCTTTAAATGAAATAGGAGTTATGCTTGGTAAAAGAGATCATACAACAATTATGCACGGTCGTGACAAAATAGCCGAAGACATTAAAAAAGACGAAGAACTTCGCCAGAAAATTGAAATTATTAAGAGCAAAATATCCCCTAATTAGTTAACAAAGATTGTTGATAAGAGTTTATAAATCTTTATAGATAAAAGAATAAAAATATGTCCTGTTGATAAAGCAAGGTTTTTAAACATCAATTTTCTAATTTTTCACAAAATTATAAAGTTACATTTTCTTTGTATTTATCGAAAAAAATGAGCTTTTACACATATCAACAGCCCCTATTATTATTACTGTTAAATTAATATTTATTATATAAGGATTTTTCAAATTTTTTTCTGAGAAGGGAGTTATACACATGAAAATTATTTGTTCAAAAACAAATCTTACTAACGGAGTAAACATTGTATCAAAAGCTGTTCCTTCAAAAACATCTTTATCGATTCTTCAATGTATTCTTATAAATGCCGAAAAGGGAGTTATAACTCTTACGGCTAATGATACCGAACTTGGTATTGAAACTACTATCGAAGGTACTATTGAAGAAGAAGGAAATGTTGCTCTTGATGCAAAGTTTCTTTCCGAAATAGTAAGAAAGCTTCCCGATAATCAGGTTGAAATAGAAGTAGATCAGAATTATATAACAAAGATTAAATGTGAAAAGACATTTTTCAACCTTATAGGAAAAGACGGTGAAGATTTCACCGGTCTTCCAAAAATCAGCAAAACAGACAGTGTTGTTATAAGCGAGCTTTCTTTAAAGGATGTCATTAAACAGACTATTTTCTGTTTATCCGATAACAATTCAAATCACATGATGAGTTCAGAATTGTTTGAAATAAGCAAGGATGTACTTAAGGTTGTTGCTCTTGACGGATACAGAATAGCTTACAGAAAAATCAATTTAAAGAATTCTTATCCTGATGTGAAGGTCATTATTCCGGGTAAAACTCTTAATGAAATTAGCAGGATCCTTTCCGGTGAAGAAAATAAGGAAGTTGAAATTTTCTTTGAGAAGAATCATGTTCTTTTTGAATTTGACAATACAAAGATTGTTTCAAGACTGGTTGAAGGTCAGTACTTTAACTATGAACAGATGTTAAACAATGATTATGAAACCAAGTTTGAAATCAACAAGAGAGAATTATATGACAGTATTGACAGAAGTACTCTTCTTTTGAGAGAAGGCGAAATCAAGCCCATAATTATGGATATTAAAGATAATGAGCTTAACATTTCCATCAAGACCATGGTTGGTGAAATGAAGGAAGATGTATCGGTTGTAAAGACCGGAAAAGATCTTACCATTGCTTTCAGACCTAAATTTATTCTTGATGTTTTAAGAGTACTCGAAGAGGATCAGATCAAAGTTTATACGATAAACGCAAAGAGTCCCTACATCATAAAGGATGATGAAGGCAGCTACATTTACTTTATTCTTCCCGTAAACTTTGTAAGGTAAAAAAATGGAAACTATCGTTTTAAGAGATGAATTTATTAAACTCGGTCAGGCTTTAAAAGCAGTTGGTTTTGTTGAAGACGGTGTTGAAGCAAAGGCTGAGATAACCGAAGGAAGAGTAAAAGTAAACGGTGAAAAGGAAACCCGCCGGGGTAAAAAGTTATATGCCGGGGATATAGTTTCATTTGACGGCAAAGAAATCAAAATATTAAGCAAGAATGGTATTTAAATGTTCATTAAGTCTGTTCAGTTAGAAGGATACAGAAACTATAAAAACAGTACCGTTTATTTTGACAAAGGCACCAATATCCTTTACGGAGACAATGCCCAGGGAAAAACAAACGTACTTGAGTCTATTTTTATTTGCGCCACCACAAAATCTCACAGAGCCTCTAAAGACAAAGAAATAATAGGCTTTGACAGTGATGAAGCAAGAATAGTTCTTTATCTCGAAAAAACGGGCGAAGAATATAAGATAGACATCGTATTAAAAAAAGACAAATCAAAATTTATAGCGGTAAACGGCAGTAAAATCAAGAAAGCAACCGAACTTCTCGGTATTTTGAATGTCATTCTTTTTTCTCCGGAGGATCTGGGAATCATAAAGAACGGGCCTTCCGAAAGAAGAAGATTTATAGACATGGAGCTTTGCCAGCTTGATTCGATCTATCTCTACAACCTTTCAAAATATAACAAGATTATAGATCAAAGAAACAGGCTTATTAAAGATTCTTACGTAAATTCTGAGCTTATCGATACCATCAGCATATGGGATCAGCAGCTTGTAACTTACGGAAATACTATAATAAACAAGCGTCGGGAATTTATAGAAGACCTCAATAAGATCATTGAAGAGGTTCATTACAAGTTAACCGACGGAAAAGAAAAACTGAACATTTCCTACGAACCTGATGTAGAAGCGGAAGATTTCGCGGAAGAGCTTAGAAAAAACAGAAACAGAGACATTAAGCTCAAAATTACCGGCACGGGACCTCACAGAGATGATTTCAGTTTTGTGGTAAACGGCATAGACATCAGAAAATACGGTTCTCAGGGTCAACAAAGAACGGCGGCCCTTTCTTTAAAACTATCCGAAATAGAGATTGTAAAAAATCTGACAGGCCATGTACCTGTACTTCTTTTGGATGATGTCTTATCCGAACTTGACAGCAACAGACAAAATTATCTTTTAAACACGATAGGTGATATTCAGACCATAATCACCTGTACGGGACTTGATGATTTTGTTAACAACAATTTTAAGATAAACAAAATTATTAAAGTCGTTAACGGAGCCGTTACGGAATAATTTTTTGGAGGCAATATGGGTAACACTGAAGTTACGAATGAATACGGAGCCGACCAGATCCAGATTTTGGAAGGGCTTGAAGCTGTAAGAAAGCGTCCCGGAATGTATATCGGAACCACCGCAAGCAGAGGTCTTCATCACCTTGTTTACGAAATTGTGGACAATTCCGTTGATGAAGCACTTGCAGGCTTTTGTAATGAAATAAATGTCATAATCAATCCTGACAACTCTGTCACGGTATCTGACAACGGCCGCGGAATTCCCGTAGGAATCAATCACAAAGCCGGAATTCCCGCAGTAGAAGTCGTATTTACCATTCTTCATGCCGGCGGAAAATTCGGCGGAGGAGGATATAAGGTTTCCGGAGGACTTCACGGAGTTGGCGCATCTGTCGTTAACGCTCTTTCCGAATGGCTTGAAGTAACCATTAAGCAGGGCGGAAAGGTTTATAAGCAGCGCTATGAACGCGGCAGAACCTGCTATTCTTTGAAAGAAGTCGGCGAATGTCCCGTTGAAGAGACCGGAACCAGCGTTACCTTCTTCCCTGATAAAGAAATTTTCACCGAAACCACGGTTTTCGATTTTGATATTATCAAACTTCGCTTAAGAGAAATGGCTTTCCTTACCAAAGGCCTCAAGATCACCTTAAGAGATGACAGAGATGACGAACATGCCAAGGCTCAGCTTACCGACAGCATGATCGAAGAGGCAAAAGAAGCAGCGGAGGGAAGAGATGAAACCGAGCGTCCCGATACTCTTCAGACCGTTTCCGATTCCGATAAGAGCAAAGAAAGAAAAAAGTACGTCGAGTTTCTTTATGACGGCGGTATCAGAGAATACGTAAAGTATTTGAACAGAAGTAAAAATGCTCTTTACGAGGATATTCTTTATTTTGAAGGTACCAAGAACGACGTTTATGTTGAAATTGCATTCCAGCATAACGATTCCTATAACGAAAGCGTATTTACTTTTGTTAACAACATAAGCACTCCTGAAGGCGGTACACACCTTCAGGGATTCAGAAACGCGCTTACCAAGACTTTCAACGATTACGCACGCGGAAACAAACTTCTCAAAGACAACGAGCAGAACCTTTCCGGCGAAGACATCAGAGAAGGTCTTACCGCGATCATCAGCGTAAAGATCGAAGATCCCCAGTTTGAAGGCCAGACGAAACAGAAGCTCGGAAATTCCGAAGCAAGGGGTGCGGTCGACAGTTTACTCAGCGAAAAACTGACATACTATCTTGAGCAGAATCCCGATGTGGCCAAGACTATTTGCGATAAGTCCATCACCGCGCAGCGTGCAAGGGAAGCTGCCAGAAAAGCAAAAGAACTTGCCAGAAGAAAAACGGCCCTTGATATCGGCGCTCTTCCCGGAAAGCTTGCAGACTGCTCCGACAGAAATCCTGAAAACTGCGAGATTTATATAGTTGAGGGAGATTCCGCAGGCGGATCCGCAAAGACCGCGAGAAACAGAGCGACTCAGGCCATTCTTCCTTTACGCGGCAAGATCTTAAACGTTGAAAAAGCGCGTCTTGACAAGATTTATGCCAATAAAGAAATCAAGTCCATGATCACCGCTTTCGGAACCGGTATTCATGATGATTTCGATATCGAAAAGCTTCGTTATCATAAGATCATCCTTATGACCGATGCCGATGTGGACGGTGCACATATCAGTACCCTTCTTCTTACGTTCCTTTTCAGATTTATGCCTGAACTTATCAAGCAGGGCTACGTATATCTTGCTAAGCCCCCGCTTTATCAGTTAAAAAAGAACAATAAGGTCTGGTATGCCTACAGTGATGAGGAGCTTGACAGGATCCTTTCGGAAGTCGGAAGAGATCAGAACAACAAGATCCAGCGTTACAAAGGACTCGGAGAGATGGATGCGGACCAGCTTTGGGAAACCACCATGGATCCCGCAAACAGAATTCTTTTAAGGGTTACCATGGACGAAGAAACAAAGTCCGAGCTTGATCTGACCTTCACCACCCTTATGGGTGACAAGGTTGAACCCAGACGCGAATTTATTGAAGAAAACGCCAAGTTTGTTAAAAACCTCGATATTACCTGATATTTTACTAAAAACTTTGGCAAAAAGGATTTAAATCAATGGATGATCGTATTTTTGACAATGTGTCCGAAGTGGATAAGATCCACGAGGTAGACCTGAAAGAAAGAATGGAGACCTTTTACATCGACTATGCTATGAGCGTTATAGCCGCCCGTGCGCTTCCCGATGTAAGAGACGGACTTAAGCCCGTACAGAGGCGAGTTCTTTATTCCATGATAGAACTCAATAACGGTCCCGACAAGCCTCACAGAAAGAGCGCCCGTATCGTCGGTGATACCATGGGTAAATACCATCCTCACGGCGACAGCTCAATCTACGGTGCTTTGGTTAACATGGCTCAGGATTGGTCCATGCGTTATCCTCTTATTGACGGTCACGGAAATTTCGGTTCCGTCGACGGAGACGGCGCGGCTGCGATGCGTTATACGGAAGCCAGACTTTCAAAGATTTCCATGGAATTGCTTGCCGACCTTAACAAAGATACGGTTGATTTTGTACCGAACTTTGATGATACGGAAAAAGAACCGGTTGTTCTTCCTTCCAGATATCCCAACCTTCTTGTAAACGGAACTACCGGTATTGCGGTAGGTATGGCAACCAACATTCCTCCTCACAACCTTCGTGAGATTACGAATGCCGTGGTTAAGCTCATTGACAATAAGATCGAAGAAAATCGTGAAACCACGATTGATGAGATCTTGCAGATCGTTGAAGCCCCCGACTTTCCCACAGGCGGAGTTATTCTCGGAAAACGCGGAGCGGAAGAAGCATATCGTACCGGTCGCGGCAAGATCTATGTGCGCGCGGTATCAAATATCGAGACCCTGCCTAACGGCAAGAGCAGGATTATCGTTACGGAGCTTCCTTATCTTGTTAACAAGTCAAAGCTCATTGAAAAGATCGCCGAGCTCGTTAAGGAAAAGAAAATTGACGGAATTACCGATCTTCGCGATGAATCCAGCCGTGAAGGTATGCGTGTCATCATCGAATTAAGACGTGACGTAAACGCAAACATTATTTTAAATAAGCTTTACAAGCATACGCAGTTGCAGGATACCTTCGGCGTTATCATGCTTGCTCTTGTTAACAACGAGCCCAAGGTATTAAACCTTCTGGAGATGCTTCAGTGTTATCTTTCCCACCAGGAAGACGTTGTTACCAGACGTACCAAGTTCGATCTGAACAAGGCAGAAGAAAGAGATCACATTTTACAGGGTCTGCTTATTGCCCTCGACAATATCGACGAAGTTATCGAAATTATCCGAAGCAGTGCCAATGCCAATGAAGCAAAAGAAAGACTCTGCGAAAGATTCGGTCTTTCCGACGCACAGGCACAGGCAATCGTCGACATGCGTCTTCGTGCTCTTACCGGTTTGGAAAGAGAGAAGATTCAGAACGAGCATGAAGAGTTGATCAAACTCATTGCCGAATTAAAGGCAATCCTTGCCGACGAGAAGCTTCTTCTTAAGGTTATTAAAGACGAAATGCTCGAAACTGCGAAGAAATACGGCGATGACAGAAAGAGCGCCATCGGTATGGATGAGTACGACATCAATAATGAGGATCTCATTCCTCATGAGAATGTTGTAATCGCACTTTCCAGTCTTGGATATATCAAGCGCATGACCGTTGACAACTTCAAGTCTCAGCACAGAGGCGGTAAGGGCATCAAGGGTATGAACACCATTGAGGATGACTATATCGAAGACCTCCTCATGACCAGCACCCACCACTATGTGATGTTCTTTACCAGTTTCGGCCGTGTATACAGACTTAAAGCATACGAGATTCCGGAAGCCGGAAGAACAGCCCGCGGAACGGCGATCATCAACCTCCTTCAGCTTAATCCCGGAGAAAAGATAAGTGCCATCATTCCCGTTAAGGATTATGACGAAGGCCGCAACCTCTTTATGGTTACAAAGAAAGGTATCGTCAAGAAGACTCCCATAATCGAGTTTTCAAATGTCAGAAAGAACGGCCTTGCAGCCATCAATCTTCGTGACGATGACGAACTTATCGAGGTTAAATCCACAGATAAGGATACGCACATTTTCCTTGTTACAAAGGACGGCATGTGCATCCGCTTCCTTGAGACCGATGTAAGAGCTACCGGCAGAACCTCTATGGGCGTTATCGGTATGAACCTTGAGGATCAGGACGAGATCATCGGAATGCAGCTCGATCACCAGGGCGATTCACTTTTGATAGTATCTTCGAAGGGTCTCGGAAAGAGAACCGAGCTTTCGGAGTTCAAGCTCCAGAAGCGTGGCGGTAAGGGTGTTAAATGCTACAAGATCACCGAAAAGACAGGTGATGTTGTGGGCGTTAAGGCCGTAACTGATGATAATGAGATCATGATGATCACCAATGAAGGTGTTATAATCCAGATTCCCATGAATGACATCAAAACCATCGGTCGTATCACCTCAGGTGTAAAGGTTATCACTCTTAACGAGGGTGTAACCGTTGCTAAGATTGCCAAAGTCAGGGAAAAGATTTCCGACGGCGACAGAGAATACGATAATATCGAGGATGTCGATGTAGGAACCTACGAAGCCGAAGAAGAAAACGATGATCCCGTTGAGGACCGCGACACCAGATTCGACGGCATGGAAGATGAAGATGAATAAATAAGTTACCCCCGGTCAATTCGACCGGGGGTTTTTTAACCTATCAGAACTCTATGTAGTTTGAGCGGCGTTTTTTCCAGCCTTTTTTCTTTTTTGAACCGCTCAGTTCAATCTTGTATTTCGGGCCCTTGCGTTTCTTTCTTTTTCCGAAGGAGGACTTCGGGCGGGTACTTCCGCCGAAATGGTAGTTTGAAAGAACCTTTACAATAACGGCAATCAGGAAAACTACTATAAACACTGCGGCAATTCCGTAAATGATGTAATTTACGTAAATGAAAGTCGGCTCATTTTCATCCTCGGTCTGTTCATCGGGCTCTTCCTCGGTCTTATCGAAAACAAAAAGTTTTTCCTGCTTGTCGGAATAAAGTATATCGGCGCTTCCGAGGGCTACGCCTTTATAGTCGTAATAAACGGTCGCAATTGAGGAATCCGAGTCGTCGCTGTAAACAAGAGAAGAATTTAAATCCGAAAATTCCAGGTTTTTCGGAACGATCACAAAAGAGTTTCGGTCGATGGAAAGAATCGGCGAAGAATCGCCGAAAACTGCAGAATTGGAATGGAAAAAGTCTTCATCGGTGACGGTGTATTTCTTTTCGAAATCGCTGACTTTAAGCTTTTCAAAATTATTGAAACCGTATTCGAGCAAAGAAAGAGTGTCTTCATACTGGTAAGGAAGCTCGTCCTTCATGACAACGGCGATGAGACGCATACCGTTTCTTTCTGCGCAGGTGACAAGAACCTGTCTGGAATCATCCGTATATCCGGTTTTTGAGCCGACGATGCCGTCGCAAATGTAGCGGCCCTTAAGGAAATAGTTGGTTGAACCCAGGATCAGATCCTCAGGCTGATATTCCGTGGGATACCAATGATAGGAAGGAGTCCGGCTCATCTTGGAAAGAAGCTCGTTTTTAAAGAATTCCCGGGCGATAAGGGAAAGATCGTAGGCGCTGGAAACATGGCTTTCGTCGCAGTACCCGTGGGCATTTGTAAAATGTGTGACTTCGCAGCCCAGTTCCTTGGCGCGCTCGTTCATCAGATTTACAAAAGTATCGATGTCGCCGCTTACGTATTCAGCAACGGCGTTGGAAACCTCATTGGCGGAGCATACCAAAATGCCGTAAAGGCACTCTTCAAGGGTCATCTTGTTTCCGATGTTCATGCCCATACTGGAGGCGTCTTCGGGAATGGGCGAAATGGCACTGTAGGAAAAAGAAACAAGGTCGTTCAGATTGGATCCTTCTTTTTCCATGGCAAGGATGGAAGTCATGAGCTTGGTGGTGCTGGCGGGGTACATAGGGGCGTGGGAATTCTTGTCATAAAGAATGGCGCCGGTATCATAGTCCACCAAAATTGCCGAATATGCACTGACTATGGGACCCTGAGGCCAGTTTTCCACCAGATTCGACTGAATCGGGAGAGTCCTGTTAACTTCCAGGGCATCGGAATAAATGCTGGCGAAACTCTCGGAAAAGAAAGAAAAAGACACTGCAAGAGAAAGAAAGAGCGCAAGAGCGGTCCTTCCGAAAAAGTGAGTGGCTTTTTTCATTGATTTGTCAAATAATCCCGAGGTTTTCATGTGCTATGATTATATAACATCTTCCGAAAAAGTGGAACCGAAGCATTGACATGAATTGAATAATTTTATAGTATTTCTTTGTTTGAAAATGAGGAAAAGACAATGAGATTAAAGCATGTAAAAGGGTCGGAAGAGACCGTCGAAAACAGCCCTCTTGTGACAAAGAACCCTTGCGAAAACAAAGGACAGTGGGCAAAGACATTTGCGGAAAACAAGCCTATCCGGATCGAGATCGGAATGGGAAAGGGCCGTTTTATAGTTGAAAACGCAGTAAAGCATCCTGAGTATAACTATATCGGAATCGAAAAATACACAAGTGTATTGGTCAGAGCGCTTCAAAAGGTGGAGGCAATGGAAAATCCGCTTTCAAACCTCACTTTTATCTGCATGGATGCAAAGGACATCTGCGATGTGTTCGGTGAGGGAGAGATTGACAGGATTTATTTAAACTTTTCGGATCCCTGGCCCAAGGACAGGCATGCCAAAAGACGCCTTGAATCGCGAGAGTTTTTGAAAAGGTACGATAAGATTCTCAAAAAAGACGGATGCATAGAATTTAAGACCGATAACAGGATTCTTTTTGATTTTGCGGTGGAGGAAGTGGAGCCAGCAGGTTGGAAGATCGACAAAATAAGCTATGATCTTCATGCGGATGCGTCCATGAATGAAGGCAACATCATGACCGAATACGAAGAAAAATTTTCGTCCGTCGGGAACCCGATTTTCAAATACATCATATCGCGATGAGCGGTTATAATATCCATCTTTTCGCCAAATGTCCGCGATTGACAAAAGAAGCGGTCTGTTATAAAATCATTTTTGCCTGTTTAGGACGACGGGGTGTGGCTCAGTTTGGTAGAGCGCCACGTTCGGGATGCAAAACGTCCTGTGGACGTTTTGGGGAGCGTTTTCGAGTGCAAAGCACGAGAGCGACTCGGTAAAATGTCCGGTGGACATTTTGGGGAGCGTTTTCGAGTGCAAAGCACGAGAGCGACTCGAGAGAGGCCGAAAAATTAAATAGTATAGGAAATATCGGGGTGTGGCTCAGTTTGGTAGAGCGCCACGTTCGGGACGTGGAGGCCGCAAGTTCGAATCTTGTCACTCCGATTACAAAAAAAGACTCCATTTAATATGGAGTCTTTTTTGTAATCAAAACAATAAAAT
>Ga0129306_1000982_pt1 | contig 37415 bp, 14 predicted proteins | sample P827metagenome_FD_94438 | JGI IMG/M metagenome (GOLD analysis project Ga0129306, IMG submission 94438) | Capybara group fecal microbial communities from Wisconsin, USA - P827 metagenome | ecosystem: Host-associated > Mammals > Digestive system > Large intestine > Fecal | place: USA: Wisconsin...
GAAGGCGGCCGAGGCGGACCTCATAATCGCGAACCATTCACTCGTCCTCGCCGAGGCCACGGGCGGCAACGCGACTATCCTGCCCGCCTACGGACGGCTTGTCCTCGACGAGGCGCACAACCTCGAGGCAATCGCGACTGAATACCTGAGCTACGAGTTCTCCATGCCCGCGCTGACCCGCCTCCTGAATCGGCTCGTCCGCCGCGGAAAGGGGAAGCGAGGAAGGGCCGGCGGCATACTTGCCTCGGTGGAGCGCCAGCTCGCCAAGGGAATTCTCTCCGGCACCGACGTCGGAAATCATGTCCGGCGGCTGCTTACGGAAGCGTCCTCACTCGTGGTGCGCGTCACGGATTCCGCAGACGAGATGCTTTCGCTCGCGGAGGCCCAGGTGCTAGCGGACCACACGCGGGAGATTATCCGCTACCGCGGTCCGCTCGACATGAAGGACGCCCACGCGCGCTTCGACGACGCCGTCGCCGCGATGGTGACGCTTCTGCACGACCTCCGCGACACGCTGGACGATGCGGCCGCGCCCGGCGAGATGAATTTCATGGCCGACCTCTCGACGCAGGTCGGCGGCATGGCGGAGAGCTTCGTGTCGTTCGCGAACGAGGCGGACTTCGTGGTCTCAGGAGACAAGGATACCCACGTCTACTGGGCGGAGCGCGTGCGGCTCGAGAAGCGGCGGCGCTACGTGCGGCTTGTCGCCGCTCCGCTCTCAGTCGCCGACGCTCTGAGAAAGCTCCTCTACGACCTCAAGGATTCCGTCGTGATGTCGTCCGCCACGCTCAGGGTCGGCAACGACTTCAAGTACATGTGCAGACGGCTCGGCTTCTTCGACCCCGCGGACCGCGAGCAGCGAGCATCGACCCCCGAGCAACGCTACCGCTGCCTGACGGCGGCTTCGCCATTCGATTATCTGCGTCAGTGTCTCGTCGTTGCGCCGGACTGTCTGCCTGATCCGTCAGCCGACGCGCCCGGCTATGCCTCCGCGCTCGCCGGAATGATGAAGGACCTCTTCGCGGCGACCGAAGGTCGCGCACTTGTTTTGTTCACGAGCTACGAGATGATGAAGGCCGTTGCGGACCTCGCCGCTGTTCCGCTCTCCGAGGCCGGCATACGCCTGCTCGTGCAGGGCGAGGGCCTTTCGCGCGAGTCGATGACGCAGGTCCTGAAGGACAACGCCAAGGTAGTCCTTTTCGGAGCGCAGTCGTTCTGGGAGGGAGTTGATGTCGCAGGCGAAGCGCTCAGCTGCGTCGTGATAGCGAGGCTTCCGTTCGCGCAGGTGGGCGATCCCGTTGTCGAGGCGCGCGGAGAGAAGGTCGAGCGCGAAGGCGGAAGTCCTTTCCGCGACTACGCGCTCCCCGAGGCGGTGATTCGCTTCCGTCAGGGGTTCGGACGTCTCATACGCACCAAGTCGGACCGCGGCGTAGTCGTGGTGACGGATCCGAGAATCGTGACGAAGAACTACGGCGCGGTGTTCAGGAAGTCGATCCCTGCATCCGTGCACACAGTGGTGTCGTCCGACGAGCTGCTCGAACGCGTCTCGGGATTCTTCTCCTGAAGCCTGCTACGGGCGAACCTCCGCCCACTTCGCGTCAAGGCGCTTCTCGCTGACCGGAATCGCCGCGCGCACCTCCGGCGCAAAGACCGAGACGCGGAACTCCTCCACCATCCAGCGGTATTCCGCGAGCGCGTCGCGGTCGATCTTCGCGTCCTTCGAGACGGCGGCCTCGCGGTAGCGCTCCCAGAAGGGCGCGACGCGCGATTCCTTCGCGCGGTCTCCCGACGGATTCGACCTCGCGCGGTCTACGCGCACCGCGATCGCCTTCATGTAGCGCGCGTAGTGGCGAAGCCGCTTCGGGGAGACGGCGCGCAGAAAGCCCGGGAAGACGAGCCACGCGAGCTGCGTGTCTATCGAGTCCGCGACGTCTTCCGCCGCGTTCGAGCGCGCGAGCGCGTCCGAGCAGTTCGCCGCGGCGTCGAGAGCGGACGCGAACAGCGACTCAATCTCGGCCTTCGCCGCGGCAAATGCGCCGCGCCTCTCCTTGAGCCGCGACTCGAATTCGTCCTTATCGCGCACGGAGGGGAGTCCGTCGACCATCGACGCCCTGACGGCGGACCAGAGGATGTCCGAGCCGATGCGCTCGGAGTCGTATCCGATTGACTTCAGGTACAGCGCCGCGCCGAGCGAGAGGCGCTTCGTCTGGAACGTCGGGCGCGACTTGCCCGCGATCCTGATGCACATCAGCCGCGCGACTCCAGCCGCGTGCGAGCGCGCGGCTTCGGCAGCCGACTTGAAGAGACGCACGACAACGCCGTCGCCGCAGTCCGAGAGCGCGGGGTAGTGCGCGAGCGTCCAGTCGCCGCTACGCGACTCGACCTGCCCCGCGACTGCACCGAAATCCCAGTCGACGTGCTTCGCCGCTTCGCCCTGGAGGGGCTTGCGGCCGGACGATGCACCTGCCGCGGCGAGGGCTTCGTCAAGGCTGCGCGTGTCGGCGATGATGCGTCCGTCTTCGTCCTTGATCCTGTAGCGGACCATCAGATGCGGCGGATACTTTACGTTGGCCCACGCGCTCTCGGGGACTATGATTCCGTTGTGGTCGCGCAGCAGCTTCCTGAGTGCGTCGGCGAGCGGCGTGTCGTCCGGACGGAGAAGCGGCGCGAGAATCGAGACTGTGTCCGAGATCGGCGAGACGACGCGCCGCAGCGACGAGGGGAGCGAGCTGAGCAGGAACGCTAGTTTCTCCGGGAGCGCACCTGGAACGAGCCAGTCGGCGTTCCACAGCGCGAGCGCGCCGGCGTCCGCCTTCGCGACGGTGCACGTTATGCCGTCTGTCGTCGGATCGTCAGGCGTGTGCCGGTACGAGAGCGTGAGCCGCGCCTGGCCGATGCGGAGCGAGTCAGGGAAAGCCGAGTTGGAGGTGCCGACCTTCGGGAGCCATTTGCGCCTGTCGAGCCTGAAGCGCGACTTCTCCTCGTCCGTTGCGGACCAGAGCCACTTCGCGAGGTCGCGCGCCGAGACTATCTCTGGCGGGACCGCGGCGTCGAAGTGGGCGGCGAGCGCGTCTTCGTCGAAAAGCTCCGGACGCCTCATGCGCTCCGCGCGGCGGAGCATTTCGGCGATGACGGACGAGTTCTCGCGCACCTCGCGCGGCGGATGCGGGAATTCGCGGCGGACGAGTCCGCAGAGGATGAACAGCCTGCGCGACACTACCGGGTCGATTCTGCTGTAGTCGCGGCGCCGCGCTGGGACGATGACGAGTCCGTAGAGCGTCACCTGCTCCGTCGCGCGTACGAATCCGTTCGCCGCGTCCCACTCCGGCTCGCGGTAGCTGCGCTTCACCACGTCGGCGGCGATGGACTCTATCCAGCGCACGTCTATTACGGCGGCGTTGCGCGCGAAGAGGCGGGAGGTGTCGACAAGTTCGCCTGCGACGATCCATTCGGGAGCGTGGTTTGCGGACCGCTGTTCGTGGTTCGCGGGGCGTGGCGCGCGAGTCTTCTTCGTCAGGACCGAGCTTGGATGCAGGGCGAAGCGGAGCGCGTGTGCGCCGCGGTAGTCGTGTTCCTCTGGGTCGAGGTGTCCGATGCGCGAGAGGAGCCCCGTCATCAGCGCGCGGTGGAGCGAGTCGGGTCCGCCGTTGTCGCTCTCTACGTCGAGTCCGAGGCGCTTTGAGAGTTCCGCGAGCTGACGCGACAGGTCGCGCCATTCGCGCATCTTCGGATACGAAAGGTACGTCTTCTTCGCGAGCTTGCGAAGCTGCGACTGCGAGAGCGTCTTCGACTGCTCGTCCCACCAGTTCCAGAGCGCGAGCGTGCCGAGGAAGTCCGAGCCCGGACGCCTGAACTGCGCGTGCGCCTGGTCCGCCTTCTCGCGTTCCTCGACCGGGCGTCGCTTCGGGTCGTCGCAGCTCATTGCGGCGACGACGGGGATTGCGGAGGGGAGTGTCGCGAATTCCGAGGCGGCGATGAGCATACGCGCGAGGCGGGGCTCCACGGGGATGCGCGCGAGGCGGCGTCCCGTTTTCGTGAGCGCGATGTCGTGTTCGGCGTCGTGCTGTATCGCACCGAGTTCGAGGAGCTCCTTGAGACCTTCGCGCACCATGGTCGGCTTGGGAGGGTCGATGAACGGAAATTCCTCGATGTTGCCGAGGCCAAGGTCGAGCATCGTGAGGATGACGCCGGCGAGCGAAGAGCGAAGGACTTCCGGCGGAGTGTACTTCTCGCGCGATTCGAAGTCCTCCTTCGAGTAGAGACGCACGCACGTGCCGGGTCCGAGCCTTCCGCACCTTCCCGCGCGCTGCTTCGCGGAGGCCTGCGAGACGGGCTCTATCTGTAGGCGCTGCACCTGCGTGCGGTAGATGTAGCGCGAGATGCGCGCGAGGCCGGAGTCTATGACGGCGCGGATGCCCGGAATAGTCACAGAAGTCTCGGCGACATTCGTCGCGAGGACGACGCGGCGGCGCGGCGAGAGGCGGAACGCGCGCTGCTGCTCGCTGGAAGGCAAGGACGCGAGAAGGGGGATGATGTCGTCCGCGGCGAAGGAGGGAGTGCGACGCAGGTGGTCGGCGGTCTCGCGGATGTCTCGCTCGCCCGGGAGGAAAACGAGTACGTCGTCCTTCGGCGGAAGCGTCGCGAGCGCGGCGGATACGTCGCGCGCGAGATCGCGCTCCTCGCGGTCCGGCGGATCCATGTAGCGTATCTCGATCGGATAGAGCCTTCCCGGGACCGATATCGCCGGCGCGCCGTTGAAGAATGCGGAGAAGCGTTCGGAGTCGAGCGTCGCGGAGGAGACGATCACCTTCAGGTCACGGCGTTTCGCGAGGATGCGCTTGAGGATGCCGAGGAGGAAGTCGACGTTGAGCGTGCGCTCGTGCGCTTCGTCGACGATGATCGCGTCGTAGGCGCGGAGGAGCGGATCGGCGCGTGTTTCCGCGAGAAGGACGCCGTCCGTCATGAACTTGACGCGCGTGGAGTCCGAGATTTTTTTCGCAAAACGGTGCTGGTATCCGATGGTCGCGCCGACCTCGCATCCGAGCTCTTCGGCGACGCGTTCCGCGACGGTGACGGCGGCGAGTCGGCGCGGCTGCGTGCAGGCGATGCGGCGCCCGTGCGCGCCGAGTCCGAGCTCCATAGCCATCTTCGGCAGCTGCGTCGTTTTCCCCGAGCCGGTGTCGCCGCAGACAATAACGGCCTGGCTGCGGCGGAGCGCGTCCATGATCTCCACGCGGTGCGCTGAGATCGGAAGCTCCTCCGGGTATCGCAGCGTGATTCCGCCGTCCTCTCTCTCGGTCTCCGTCATACTGCGGATATTATACCAAATCGCAATCCGGAGATAGTCGGATCGACCGGCAAATTCAAAAAAATACCTATGCGGATTTTGTCCGCATATATTTGCCGATAATTTCCGTTCCATTTTTGCAGTTTCGTGTATAATCTTCGGTGCATCGACGGACCGTCCTGCACGATGCACAAGGAGACGCATACATGAGACACATCAGACTCGCCGCGTTCGTTTCTCTTGCCGCCGTGATTTCGGCGACGCAGACGCTTTTCTCCGAAACCGAGGGGAGGCGCTGGACCGCCTGCGGATGGGGCGGCGGCGGATGGTTCTGGAGCTCCGCGGCGGATCCGCTTGATCCCGACGTGTTCTACATGGGCGGTGATGTGGACGGCGTGTGGAAGACTGTCGACGGAGGGGAGAGCTGGCTTTTCGCGAACAGGGGGCTTTCCAACTACGCGGTCTACTCGCTCACCGTCGCGCCGTCCGACGGAGATAGGGTATATGCCCTCACCAGGAACGGCGTGTGCGCATCGTCCGACGGCGCGGCGCACTGGACGCACTGCGCGGCGACGAAGGAGCTCGGGATCGTCGCCGGACGCGACGGATCGGTCCATGCAATCGCGGTCGATCCGCTCGACCCCGACGTCGTGTATGCTGGCGGAGGGAACGGGAAGGCCGCGAAGTCGACGGACGGCGGCGCGAGCTGGAAGGCGATGTCGTACGGCGGCGAGTCCGGCGGGGCGGTCTGCACAATCGCTGTCTCTGGTCGCAATCCGCGCACCGTGCTCCTGTGCAGCAGGAACGGCGGACTCTACCGTTCCGTTGACGCGGGCTCGTCGTGGTCGCGCGTATCCTCCGCTCCGTCGTCCGCGCGCGCCGTCTTTTGGGCGGGGCCGAACGCCCCTGGCAGGTGGTACGGCGCGTTTGGCGCGGACGCGGTGCATGTCTCGCAGGACGACGGCGCGACGTGGGCGAAGCTCGGCGAGTCGTCTTCCTACGAGTGCCGCGACGTGGTGTGCAGCGCGGTGGATCCGCTCGTCGTGCACGCGCTGTTCGCGAGCGGATACAGCACTTTCATATCCACCTCGCGCGACGGCGGCGGGAGCTGGACGCGCAGCTGGAACTTCGCGTACGACCATGCGGCGAATCCGACGCTTCCCGGACAGGGCGCGAACGGAAGCTTCAGCGGACTCAAGAACCTTTCGATAAGCCCGGCGGATCCCGACCGTATCCTCGCTCCCGGCAACTGGAACCCGGTGATGTCGCACGACGGCGGGAGAACGTGGCGGGAGAGCTGCAGGGGAGCGGACATTTCGTGCCACCACGATCTGCAGTTTCTTGGGTCGGACGTCTACACGGCGACGATGGACGAGGGCACGCTGCGTACGTCCGACCGCGGCGCGACATGGAGCGGACTTTGTCCGACGGTGTGGAAGGCGGGGCTTAGCGGACACCACTGGCGCGTGATCGCGCAGCGCCTCGCGAACGGAAACACGCGCGTGGTCTCGTCCGTATCGCCGTGGGCGGACGGCGGAACGGTCTATCCTGTCAAGGTCGTGTGGAGCTAGGTCGGAGGTCCGGCCTTCACCGAGGCGACCGGCCTGCCCGACTACCGTCCTACCGCCAACACGATGTGGGGCGAAGGGCACGGAAGGGCCATGGCGGCCGATCCCAACAATCCCGACATCATCTATCTCGGCATCGACGGTGATCCGACGCAGGGCAGGTGCGGCGGAGGCGTGTTCAGGTCGACGGACGGAGGAAAGTCTTTCTCGCAGCTTCCGAACCAGCCCGCGTCGCGCCGCATGTTCTACGGCCTCGCGGTCGATCCGACGAATTCCAGGCGCATCGTGTGGGGTGCGTGCGGAGACAACTCGGGAGTCTACATTTCGAACGACGCTGGCGCGAGCTGGCAGAAGAAGTCCTGGATCGGAGACTGGATCTACAACGTCGAGATAACGCCTTCGGGTACGATATATGCGTCCGGCGGAAGCCTCTACCGCAGCACGGACCACGGCGAGAGCTTCGCGGTCGCGGGTTCGTTCTCGGGCGGCACGGTGCTTGGCATCGCCGTCGATCCGGCGGACGAGCGGCGCGTATGGGTATCCGTCGTACCTTGGTCGGACGACGCGACGGGAGGGATATACGAGACGACGGACGGATGCCGCACCTGGCGCGAGATATCTGGCGACATTGGCTTCATCCAGCCGCGCGTGCTGCGGTACGATCCTGAGGGGCACGAACTGTGGGCCGCGGGAAACGGACTGTTCCGGACGAAGGTCGACGGCGTTGAAAGCGTCGACGGCATAGCGGAAGACGCCGTGGAGCGTCCGGTGATAGGGGGACTGGATGCTGCGTCCGGAGCGATCTCCGTCGCGAACGCGGAAAAGGACGTGTCCTACGCCGTCTACGCGTGCGAACTGCTCGGCGGGGAGTTCTCCCCCGCCGGCAGGCGGGTTCGGGCGAAGTCGGACGGAGCGCTCGAGCTAGGGATAGAAGTGCCCGCGCATCCTCCGTCCATGTTCTTCAAGGTCGTCGCGTTCCCGCCCGAGACCACCGGCATCCTGCACAGGTGACGCGGTGCTGCGGACTCCAGCATATTTTCGCGTTGCGCGTGCGCGCGCCGTGCGGAAATATGGTAGAATATTGGAAAACAACAATCCAACAAAAGGAGTGAATCAATGAGCGGAGGTCTTATCTTTTTCGCCATACTGGCGTTCATCGTCCTTGTCGCGGTTCTAAAGACCGCGGTGATCGTGCCGCAGAAGACGGCGTACATCGTTGAGCGGCTCGGCAAGTACCGCTGCACGCTCGACGCCGGCTTCCACATCCTCGTCCCGTTCTTCGACAGGATCGCCTACCGCCACACGCTCAAGGAGCAGGCGATCGACGTTCCGCCGCAGGAGTGCATCACGAAGGACAACATCGCGGTGTCGGTCGACGGAATCCTCTACATGCAGGTGATGGATCCCGCGAAGGCGTCGTACGGAATCGGCAACTACCTCTTCGCGACGACTCAGCTTGCGCAGACCACGATGCGTTCCGAGATGGGCAAGCTCGACCTCGACCGCAGCTTCGAGGAGCGCACCTCGATCAACGCGGCGATCGTTGCGGCCGTAGACAAGGCGTCAGATCCCTGGGGCATCAAGGTGACGCGCTACGAGATCAAGAACATCACTCCGCCGCGCACGATCCGCGACGCGATGGAGAAGCAGATGCGCGCCGAGCGCGAGAAGCGCGCGATGATCGCAGAGTCCGAGGGCGAGCGCCAGGCGAAGATCAACCGCGCCGAGGGCGAGAAGCAGGAGGCGATCAACCTCTCCGAGGGCGAGAGGCAGCGCAAGATTAACGAGGCCGAGGGCCGCGCGAAGGAGATTACGCTAGTCGCCGAGGCGCAGGCCGCCGGAATCCGCAAGGTCGCCGAGGCGATCAACTCGCAGGGCGGCATCGAGTCCGTCAACATGCAGCTCGCCCAGCAGTACCTCCAGCAGTTCGGCAACCTCGCCAAGACGAACAACACGATGATCATCCCGTCCGACCTCGCCAACGTTGCAGGCGTCATCAAGGCCTGCACGTCCATCGTCGGCAAGGTCGAGAAGGCGTGAGCGTCGGCGGGCGGATCCTCGACGCCGTCTGGCCGCGGCGGTGCGAGGTCTGCGGGGCGGATGTCGACAGGCCGGCGCGGTACGTCTGCGCCGACTGCCTGAACCGCGTTCCCTTCGTGCGTCCGGAAGACGGCGTCTACGAGATTCCGGACGCCGCGAGCGCCGTCCGCTTCGAGTGCGAAACGCGCGAGATGATACTCGGCTTTAAGTTCAACCGGCGTGTGTGGCTTAAGGACGACTTCGCGGACTGGCTCGAGGCCGCCGCGGCGTCCCGCTTCGACCTTGCCGCCGTCGATCTCGTCGTCCCGATGCCGACGACGGTTCGTCACCGCATGGACCGCGGATACAATCCGTGCGATCTGCTGGCGCGGGAGCTTGCGCGGCGCATGTGCCGCGTCTGCAGGCGCGTCCTCGCGAGGTGCGGGAAGTTCGCGCGGCAGGGCTCTCTCAACGAAGTGGAGCGGCTCGAGAACGTTAAGGGCACTTTCGCGGTGAGGCATCCGGAGTACGTCCGCGGCAGGACCGTCCTTTTGGTGGACGACATAATGACCACCGGTGCGACACTTGCGGAGTGCGCGAGGACGCTGAAGGCGGCGGGCGCCTCGCGTGTCTGGAGCGTAACGTTGGCGCGCAGCGTCCGTACATGACCGATTTCGGACGATAAGGCGCCGCAATCCTCGGATGAAGTGCATTTATGTGAAATTATGCCGCCGTCAGAAAAGACTTCATTTTCCCACTCCACGCGCCGCGGCAATTTGGTATAATATTCGTCCGATTGCAAACATTTTCAAATTGAAAGGCAGTTGGCTATGAAGCGTGCGGACATTGACAAGGTCCTTATCATCGGTTCTGGCCCGATCGTAATCGGGCAGGCTTGCGAATTCGACTATTCCGGAACGCAGGCGTGCAAGGCCCTGAGGGCCTGCGGATACAAGGTCGTCCTGGTGAACTCCAATCCGGCGACCATCATGACGGACCCGGTGATGGCGGACGCCACGTACATCGAGCCGCTCAACGAGGCGCGTCTCGAGCAGATAATCGAGAAGGAAAGGCCCGATGCCATTTTGCCGAACCTCGGCGGGCAGACGGGCCTCAATCTTTCCATGGAGCTCGCGAAGAAGGGCATCCTCGACAAGTACGGCGTGAAGGTCATCGGCGTCAACCTCGGCGCCATCGAGCGCGGCGAGGACCGCGAGATCTTCAAGGAGACGATGCAGAAGCTCGGCATCGAGACGCCGAAGTCTGGCATCGTCCACTCCGTGGAGGCGGCTCTCAACCTCGTCCACGACACGATCGGCTACCCCGTGGTCGTCCGTCCCGCGTACACTATGGGCGGAGCCGGCGGCGGCTTCTGCTACAACGACGAGGAGCTGCAGACGATCTGCGCCCGCGGACTCGACGCCTCGCTCACGCACCAGTGCCTCATCGAGGAGTCGATCCTCAACTGGGAGGAGCTCGAGGTCGAGGTTGTTCGCGACGCGAAGAACCAGATGATCGCGGTGTGCTTCATCGAGAACATCGACGCGGTGGGCGTGCATACGGGCGACAGCTTCTGCGCGGCGCCGTTCCTCACGATCTCCAAGGACCTCGAGGAGAGGCTCAAGCGCGACGCGTTCAAGATCGTCGAGGCGATCGGCGTCATCGGCGGGACGAACGTGCAGTTCGCGCACGATCCGAAGACGGGCCGCGTAGTGATCATCGAGATCAACCCGCGCACCTCCCGCTCGTCGGCGCTCGCCTCGAAGGCGACCGGCTTCCCGATCGCGCTCGTCTCCGCCAAGCTCGCCTCGGGCATGACGATGGACGAGATTCCCTACTGGCGCGACGGAACGCTCGAGAAGTACACGCCGGACGGGGACTACGTCGTCCTCAAGTTCGCGCGCTGGGCGTTCGAGAAGTTCCGCGCAGTCGAGGACAAGCTCGGCACGCAGATGAAGGCCGTCGGCGAGGTGATGTCCATCGGCAAGACATACAAGGAGGCCTTCCAGAAGGCGATCCGCGCGCTCGAGCGCGGCAGGGCGGGCCTCGGCTTCGTCAAGAACTTCCACGACCTCTCGCTCGAGGAGCTCCTCAAGCTCCTCTCCGTACCGAACTCCGAGCGCCACTTCCAGATGTACGAGGCGCTCAGGAAAGGCGCGACGGACGACCAGATCTTCGCGCGCACCGGCGTGAAGGCGTATTTCGTCCAGCAGATGCGCGAGCTCGTGCAGGAGGAGGAGGAGATCCTCAAGCACAAGGGCGCGAAGCTCCCCAACGACATGCTCGTCCAGGCGAAGAAGGACGGATTCAGCGACAAGTACCTCGCGCAGCTCCTCGGCATCGCGGAGAAGGAGATCCGCGACCAGCGCAAGGCGCTCGGATGCAAGGAGCGCTGGTTCGCGGTTCCCGTGTCGGGAGTCGAGGGCCAGGCGTACTACTACTCGACCTACAACGATCCGAAGCCGGGACACGCCGCGTTCGGCGAGGCGCCGGTTTCGTCCAATCCGAAGAAGGTCATGATCCTCGGCGGAGGGCCGAACAGGATCGGACAGGGAATCGAGTTCGACTACTGCTGCTGCCACGCCGCGATGGCGATGCGCAAGATGGGCTACGAGACGATCATCGTCAACTGCAACCCTGAGACGGTCTCGACGGACTACGACACGTCCGACAAGCTCTACTTCGAGCCCGTCACGGTCGAGGACGTCCTGCAGATCTACGAGGCCGAGAAGCCGATGGGCGTGATCGTCCAGTTCGGCGGGCAGACCCCGCTCAACATCGCGCGCGGACTCCAGGAGGCCGGGTGCAGGATCCTCGGAACGTCCGTCGACTCGATCGACGACGCGGAGGACCGCGATCTCTTCCACTCCATCATGGACCGCCTCGGCATCCCGATGCCGGAGTCGATGATGGCGAGCGACATCGACGGCGCGCTCAAGTGCGTCGAGAAGCTCGGCTACCCGATCATCATCCGCCCCTCGTTCGTCCTCGGCGGACGCGGAATGGAGGTCATCTACGACGAGTCGGCGCTGCGCGAGTACGTTGCGAAGGCCGTCGGCGTCACGCCGGACCGTCCGCTCTACCTCGACCGCTTCCTCCACCACGCGCTCGAGTGCGAGGCGGACGCGCTTTCGGACGGCAAGGACATCTTCATCCCGGCGATCATGCAGCATGTCGAGCTCGCGGGCATCCACTCCGGTGACTCCGCGTGCGTGCTCCCGCCCGTGTCGATCAGCGAGAAGAACAAGGCGACGATCCTCGACTACACGCGCCGCATCGCGACGGAGCTCAAGGTCGTCGGACTCATGAACATGCAGTTCGCGATCGAGGACGACAAGGTGTACGTCATCGAGGCGAATCCGCGCGCGAGCCGCACGGTCCCGCTCGTGTCGAAGGTCGGCGGAGTCCAGATGGCCGGCATCGCGACGCACCTCATGCTCGGCGACACCGTGAAGTCGATGGGCCTCGACAAGAAGCACGTCGTCCCGTACTTCGGCGTGAAGGAGGCGGTGCTGCCGTTCGACAAGTTCCCGGAGGTCGACCCCGTTCTCGGACCGGAGATGCGCTCCACGGGCGAGGTTCTCGGCCTTGCGGACAACTTCGGCCTTGCGTACTTCAAGTCGCAGGAGGCCGCGGGCGCGCCGCTTCCGACGAAGCCTGGACGCGTCCTCGTCTCGCTCACGCAGAAGCAGGCCGACATCGAGTCCGCCGTCAAGAAGCTCGTGGACCTCGGCTTCACGATCCTCGCGACCGAGGGCACGGCCAACTGGCTCCGCGACCTCGGCATTCCGGCGTATCCCGTCGCGAAGATCGGCGAGGGGCGCCCCGACTGCCTCGACGTCATCAAGAACCGCGAGGTCTCGCTCGTCATCAACACCCCTTCGGTGAAGGCGAACTCAATCGAGCACCTCGGACGCATCCGCAAGGCGTGCATCAAGTACAAGGTGCCCTACCTCACCACGATCGCCGCTGCCTACGCTGCGGCGGAGGGAATCGAGGCCGCGATGAACGGAAAGGGCGAGGTCAAGTCGCTCCAGGAGTACCACGCGACGATAAGCTAAATGTCCAAGAAGCACTATCCTGTCCGGATACCGCGGTATGCCGCGGGAATCCGCGCGCAGGAGTCTCGCTCCGGCGGCGCGCGCACATGGTGGGCGCGCCGCTGGCTTGAGGTGCTGGAGCGGATGGGACTCGGCGCGCGGCTCGGGAGGGGAAAGCACTACGCCGTCTCCGGACAGGTCACCGGAATGCGCATAGAGGGTCCGCACGTCGAGGCGCAGGTAGTCGGCACGCGCGAGAATCCATATCGGGTCACGATAGACTTTCGCGTTCCCGAGGGCGCGGCGCGCGAGGCGATCGTCTCGCGCATAAAGGGCGAGCCGATGATCGCCGCGCGGCTCATAGCGGATGACATGCCGACGGAAGTCGAGCAGGCGTTCCGCGACTGCGGGCTCGACTTCTTCCCAGGCGGAAAGCTCGCGCCCGGCGTGTACGACATGACGACCGCGTGTTCGTGTCCGGACTACGCCAACCCCTGCAAGCACGTCTCCGCCGTGCTGCTCATCCTGGGAGAGGAAATCGCGCGGCGTCCGATGACACTCCTGGAGCTGCGCGGAATCGGCGAGGAGGAGCTCTATGAGGGGTGAGTGCGCGAAGAAGGAGAGCGCGGTCCTGAAGCGGCTCGGACCCGTTCCGTTCTGGCGCGGAGAGCGCAAGTGCCTAGACGCCCTCGGCGAGATGTATTCGCGCGCGATGGAGAGCGCCGACAGACGCCTCCTGGCGCTCGAAAAACGCCATCGTTCCAGCGACGGAAACAAGTGACGGAGATGCGCCCGAAGGGCACCCCTACGATCGTAGGGATTGCATCCGCGCGCCGTTGCGTATATAATCTTCAGTGTAAAATCTAGAGGAGGGTCTGCACATGAAGATTACGGATACGGTTTTCGGCATTCGGAAGGAGGCGGTCCGATGACGGCGGCGCTTTTGCTTGCGGCGGCGATGAGCGTCTTCACGGACGATTTCGCCACGAACCAGACGCTTGCAGAGCACTGGCAGGCGGACGGCGAGATACGCAGCGAGGAAGGCCATCTCGTCGTGGCTCCGGGCGCGAAGGCGACCTGGCGCGGTTCTGTGCCTGAGAAGTACGTCCTCACGTGGGTCGAGGGCGAGGAACGCCGCTCGCGCCGCGAGGAGTGCACGAGTTCCGAAAAGCCGAAGGTCGTCTTCATCGCGGGAGCGCGCGCGCGCATCATCGACGATGTCGTCGTCTCGCTTCCGGAGGACGCAAACGCCTCGCCGAACCTGATCGTGAACTCAGGGTTCGAATTCGACGAGGACGGCATACCTCCGTACTACTGCAACCGCGGCAGCTTCAACTGGCGAAAGCACTCCGGCGACGAGTACGAGAGCTGGACGCGCGCCTTCATGGTCGACGGAAACGAGCGGCACTCCGGCAAGCAGTCGCTTCGCGTCGTCGTGAATTCGCTTTGGGGCTCGCTCAGCTTCTATCCGTGGCGCACGGCCACGCAGAAGGGCGCCCACGGCGTCTTCACGGGGTGGATGAAGGCCGAGCGCCCGGGAATGAAGATCGAAGTCGCGATCGGGAACGAGCGCCGCACGTTCGACCTTGCGACAGACTGGACGCGCTACGAGTTCGCTTCCACGAACATGCCTGCGCCCGGGATCTTCAGCCCGGTGACGTTCAGCGTCCGCGACCCCGGAAAGTACAGCGGCGCCATATGGTTCGACGACCTGCAGCTCGAATACGGCGACACGGCGACGGAGTGGCGCGCGAGCGACCTCGACGCCTCGCGCTTCGGCGCGCAGCCGAAGGTGGAGCGTCCGCCGACGGTGCAGGTGAAGAAGCTTCCGGATGGCGTGCATCCGACTACGGACCTTGCCTCCTGGGAGAAGTTCGCGGCGGACGCCGGTAGGTTCTACATCAAGCGCCAGGAGCCGATCAACCGCACGCAGGCGTTCCTCGCGTGCGACGACGACAACCTGTACATCGGATACCGCAACTTCGGAGAGGACGTGTCGCAGCTTTCGCACAAGCCGTATTTCAAGGACGACACGGGGATCTGCATGAACGACTCCGTCGAGGTCCTGCTGCGTCCGACGGAGGAGAAGAAGAACTACCACTTCTTCTGCGCGCCCAACGGAAGCCGCGCCGACGCCTACGGGGAGGACAAGACATGGGACGGAACATGGACCGTCAGCGCGCGCGACGCGGGCGGGGCGGTGGAGTACCTCGTGACCGTTCCGTTCGCCGACATCGCCGCGAACGGCATCTCGCCGCGCTGGCTCTTCAACCTCGGGCGCAACGACCGCCACAGCGTGAATCCGCAGTGCCCCGGCACGTCCTACACCAAGGGCGGAGACTTCCGCGACGACGCGTACTGGGCGTCGCTTGAGCTGCCCGCCGACGTCGCCGCGAAGTGGGCGCGCGTCGCGGACGCCAAGAAGCCCGCGGCGAAGCCGGTCGTCCTCGGAAGGCTCGACTTCTACATGAACGAGCCAGAGGCGCGCTGGCGCATCTGGGACGAGAAGGGGAAGATGGAGGAGGTGTCGCTCGACATCTCGAAGATGGCGTGCGGGACGAACTCCGTGACGGTTAAGGCGCACGGACGCGACTGGCCGGTCGAGGTCGTGAAACTCCCCTACTGGAAGGGAGCCACGCAGGTGAACCGCTTCTCGAGGTCCGTCATGCACGGCGGCGAGCAGGTGCTCATGGTGTCGAACTGCCTGCTCGTGAGGGAGAATCCGAAGAACGACAACGGACGCTACGAGCAGCTGGAGATCATGAAGAAGCGCGGTTTCCGCTACGGGCACCTCTGCACGTTCTCCGACAGGAAATTGACGGAGCAGACGGCCGAGATGCTCGAATACGGCAGGTCCATCGGCATGGACTTCATCCTGTGGACAGGTGATAGGGACGGACGGGACGAGACGCGCGCCGACACGCGTGCGCGACTCAAGGACTTCGACAACATCATCAGCCGCGTCGCGACCGACGAGCCGGAGCTCGCGCGTCCGAGCGACGAGGTGCGAGACTTCATGATCGAGGAGAAGAAGCACTATCCCTATACGCCCGTGCAGATGAACAACACGACGTACGGCTTTCCGAGCCGGTTCGCGGACCTCACGACGGGCATCTTCATGCTCGACGCATACCTCACAGCGGCGGAGTTCAACACGGTCGACCAGATACTCCGCAACGTCGACGAGATGCTCAAGGCGCGCGAGGGCGTTCCTTGCTGGTTCTTCCTCGCCGGCATGAACTCGATACACTACAAGCAGCCGTCGTACGCCGAGCAGACGGCGCAGTGCTGGGGCGCGATATGCGCCGGATGCTCTGGCGTCACCTGGTTCCTGAATATGGTCGGGTCCGAGGCGAACTGGCGCGCGATGGTCGACTTCAACCGCGAGGCGCAGGAGCTGAAGGACTTCATCCTCTCCGAGGAAATCTGCGCGCCCGTTCAGGCCTCCGCGGGGCCGGACGTCCTGCGCGCGCGCACCTCGAAGTGCGGCGACGACTGGTATGTCTTCACATGCAACATCGACGCGGAGGCGCTTGAGAGGGTCGCCTTCACGCTGCCGCCGGAGGCGCCGCAGTCCGGCACCGTCGAGGTGCTCTACGAGAACCGCACGATTCCGGTCGCGGACGGAAAGTTCTCCGACTCCTATCCCGCCCACTTCCGCCACATCTACCGTCTGAAAGGGGCGGAGGGAGGCGCGCGGTGAAGTTTTGTGCGCTTATCCTTGCCTCACTTGCGGTAGGCGCTGCGGCTGCGGCCGATTCGTGGAGCAGGGCGGACGCGGAGTCGCTTCTGAAGACGTGGTGCGACGCGCTCGTGAAATACCAGGTCCGCGGAACTGGCGACCCGGCGCTTGACGGCGGCGTGCTGTGTCCGGCGTGCTGCTTCGAGCATGGACGCGTAGCGGACAGCGTCTATGCGCTCGTCTACGAATGGAAGCACACTGGCGATCGGAAGTACCTCGACGCCGCGGAGCGGATGCTCGACTGGACCGATCGCAACATGGTCACGTGCGACGGCGCGAACTACAACGACGTCAAGGTGTACTGGCGCGGCATCACCGTGTTCTCCCAGACGTCGCTCGGCAAGACGCTCATGGCATTCGGCGATGATCTCCCGAAGGAGCTGAAGGAGAAGTGGACGGCGCGGTTCCGCGTGCAGACGGACTATCTTCTCGGCTTCTTCTCGAACGGACTCGGTGACATCAACGTCAACTACCCCATAACCTTCTGCGAGGCGATGGCCGTCGCGTGGAAGCTTCTCGGCGACGACGCATACAAGGCGAAGGGCGATGCGATGTACGAGCTCGTGAAGCCGCTCTTCCTCGACAGCGGGCTCCTCGCCGGAGAAGGACACCCCAACACGGGAGCCTCCCCGCGCGGGTGCCGTCCGATCGACCTCGGCTACAACCTCGAGGAGTCGATTCCGGCGCTGTACCACTACGCCGAGCTAACAGGACGAGGCGACATCGTTCCGGAACTCGACCGTCTCGTCGCCGGGCATCTCCAATTCATGCTTCCTGACGGAGGCGTCGACAACTCGATGGGCAGCCGCTCCTGCAAGTGGTCCTACTGGGGGAGCCGCACGTCCGACGGACTCCTCCCCGCGCTGGCGCACTATGCGAAGCACGGCGGGAAGGGCGCGGTGCGCGCGATCGGCCGCCATCTGAAGCTGCTCACGCGCTGCACTTCGGACACGGGGCTTCTCTACGGCGGGCTCTATTACCGCGAAGCAGGCGAGCCGCCCTGCATCCACCACACCTTCGCGCACGTCAAGTCGCTCGTTGATCTGCTGCAGGCCGCTCCGCCGGAGACGGCTGCGGACGAGCCGCTCCCGCGCGAGACTGAGTACGGACGGCTCTCCTTTGGCGAGCTCGCGACGGAGCTTGTCGCCATAGGGCCGTGGCGCGCGAGCTTCAGCGCTAACGACTTCTACTGCTCCGACGATGGTATGGACGTCGGCGGAGGTTCGTTGACTATGCTGTGGCATCCGGCGTTCGGCGTCGTCGCTGCGGGGACTATGAGCGACTACTGGTATGCGGAGTTCGCCAACTTCCAGGACCAGCGCAGGTACATCGGCGTCCTTTCCACGACGCCGCGGATAGAGTCCGCGGACGGAGTGTGCTCGAGCGTCCGCGACCGCGCCGCGAAGGTGTCCGTGTCGTTTGCTGACGGCGTCTTCGCATATTCGGCCTCCGGGCTTCTCACGGCAAGGAAGAGGAACAAGGGTGCGCCGTTCCGACTGGAGTACACCCTCGACGCTAAGGGGCTGGCCGCGAAGGCGCACGCCGAGGGGAGGTTCCGCTATGTCTTCCCCGTTGTGGCGACTGATAAGGACGAAGTCACAGTCGATGGCCGGACGGCGCTGGTGCGGCGTCCCGGCGGAACGCTCAGGATTTCATCCGACCGTGAAATCATGCTTCTTGAGACGCAGCGCGGGAAGCGCGCATTCACGCCTGTCGCCGGACTCATGACGGCCGTGTTCTACGTCGAAGGCGACGGGGAAGACGTTACGCTGTCCGTCTCGACAGTCGACTGAGCCCCTCCCTACATTTGTAGGGATTGGCACCGGCGCGCGGAAGTGATAGAATTAAGGCGTAAAGAAACCGGGACATGCCGGCGGTGAAAGAAGAGGAGGTTCGACTATGGCTACATCAGGTGTTGGACATATTGAAAGGCTCGTGGTGCTTGGCGCGGCAATCGCGGCGGGCGCCACGCTTCCGCTTTGGGCCGGAAGCGCCGTTGTGGAAGGATCTGACTACGTCGTATCGGCCGAGTCTGGCGAAGGTGATTATCTGGTCACTGCGGCAATTGACGGATACGCGCGGGTGGTCAAGAAGGGTACAGGAACGGTGGTGTTGCGGACGACGACGCTGGAGTATTCGGGCGACGTGGTAATCGAGGAAGGCGCTCTTTACATCGAAACCGCTGGATCAAACGAATTGCGTCTCACCGGAAACCTGACTGGCGGCACGACAGGCACATCGGGCATCTTTTTCCGCAAGAGGGGAACGGGCACGCTGCACCTGGATGGCAATGTCGACCTTGCGCGTAGCGTGCAGCTTGACCAAGGTCTTATGGAAATGAGCAGCGCGGCATCGCGCGCGTACCGAGACGGGTTCATTGTGAAAGGCGACAGCCGGTCGCTTATGGGCGGCGGGCACACACTGCTCAACTGGGTTCGCGTCGGCAATGACGGACGAGGCGTTTTCCATCAGACGGGCGGCGTGTTGGGCGTGACAGGCGATACGGCAGTCGGCATGAATGCCACCGATGTAGGGCATTGGGTGATGTCGGGCGGCGAAGCGTATGTGAGCAATAACGTCTATGTTGCCCATGCCGCTGGTAGTTTCGGCAGCTTTATCCAGACGGGCGGACTCTTCAAGCTGGACAACGGAAAACTAAGTGCCGGCCGCGGCGGTTCGGCTGTGTTCCACCTGGCCGGCGGCACGAACGACACACGTGTCGCGCAGGGCGGACAGAGCGAGCGTTATTATCTCAGTGACTACGGTGGTTGTTCCGACGTCACGGTGTCGGGCGAGGGGACGCTGCTTGCGACCGAGACGTTTCGCTTCGGTGGCGGCGGAACGATTTCAACGAACGTGTTCAACGTAAAAGACGGCGCGACGGTAAAGGCCGCACGTTTCTTCAAGCACAAGTCTGCAGGTGCGGCTTCTCTCATCACCGTCAACGCCGACGGCGGAAAGCTGATGCCGACTTTCGGCTACGACTGGACCAACGGTTCGCCGAGCAATCCGGATTACTACCAGGCCAATCCCAGCCATTTCGTCGTCTGGACGAAGGGTCTCGTCATCGACACGTCGGAATCCTCCGGAAACAACCCAGCGAGCCAAATGCCATTCTCGTTTGCATCGCCGACCGGAAAGGGCGTGGAGTCCATCACGCTGCCGACTTCAGGGGACTACACGACGGCCAGCTACATCGGCCCCGCGCGCATCGTGTTCGAGGACGCGACCGGCTGGGGCGCGAGCGCGTACGCCGAATACGACTTCGCTACGAAGAAGCACACGCGCGTCGTCCTCACCTCGCGCGGCTGCGACTACAGCGACAACGCGAAGGCGTACGTGGAGAGTCCCGACCGCACGACGCGGTGGGAATGCGCGCTTGCGCTCTCGGACAACGCGGGGTTGTGTGGCGAACTGATAAAGCGCGGGCAGAACGACCTCCACCTCTATGCCGCCAACACAACAACGGGCGGAGTTGCGGTCGAGTCGGGAACGCTGCATGCGGAATCTACCGGCGTCGTGCCGTCCGGCACACCGCTACGCGCAGAGTACGGTGCGACGATGGAGTTCAAGGTCGCATCGCCGCTCACGCTCTCGACATTCTCGGGCGCGGGCAGCGTTACGGGGTGCGACATCACGGTGACCGACGCGGTGCGCGCGACGTGCGAGGACATCTTTGCAAACAAGTTCGCGACGTTCGCCGGGAAGCTGACGTTTGCGGAAGGTGCGGTGTTCGAGATATCCGATCCGGAGAACCTCAGACAGTACATGAGAAGCGGATTCAAGACGGCGTTCCAGGCACAGCAGGTTTTGGGTTCGCCCGTTCTGCGCCTTGCCGGATCCGAATCGTGCGGCAACTGGGCGCTCATAAGGAAACCCGACGGAACATACAAGTTCGGTGCACACGCCGGCATGATAATTGTGGTAAAATAATCATTGGCCGGGATCCGGTCAAGACATGAGACACTTTCTTGCAATAGCGGCGGTGACGATTTCGCTGGCGGCAGGCGCATACCTGCCGCCTGTCGAGGAACGCTGCGGCGTGAAGGTGGAGATCGGGTCGTTTCCGCAGAAGACCGAACGCCCCGGAAAGAACCAGTTCGAATGGCCGCTCGGCGTCACCGAAGTCGCGGCGGATGCGCCGCGGACATTTCCCGTGACGCTGGAGAACAAGACCGGCGAGAGCGTCACCGGCGAGCTTGAGGTCTGGATGAACGACGACTGGGACGTGGAGGGTCCGCAGGGGCGGCTCGTTCTTGCGCCGGGCGAGAGGAAGGAGCTGACGTACACGGGCTCTGCGCGTCCGCGCGCGCTCGACGCGCTCTATCCGGTCCACGCGCGCTTCACTCCCTCCGGCGTGAAGAAGGACGACGCGCCGCATCCGATCGCCGTGTTCAAGTTCAACAATCCCGGCGCGCCGCGCAACGTGCCGAAGAAGTCTCCGCCGAGGCTTGTCCCGGGAGCTTTCGAACTCTGCGACGGCTTCACACGCACGACGGCTGTGGATGTGAAGGGCAAGGTTGCGGAAATTTCGGAGAACGGGTCTGTCGAAGAGTGGGGCGCGGTAATGGCAAAAGGGAAGCCGTCTGCGGGCGGTGTCGCGAAGCGCGGCTTCAACAGCCATCCGCCATACAAGAAGGGGGCGGGATTCATCTGGAGCGACTTCAGGCTTGACCTGCCTGACGTTTCGCCGATCGTGGTTTCCTGCTCGAACTTCCTGGACGACTACCGCGGCAAGTCTTCGTCCGATGGCGTGGAGTACAAGGTGCTCGTACTCGAGGAAGGCGCGGAGCCCAAGGTCGTCTGTTCGCAGATCGTAAAGGACTTCAGCGCGTGGCACGGCATGTCCGGCGACCTCACGGCGTGGGCTGGGAAGAATGTCGTGCTTCGGCTCTGGACTGGGCCGGGCCCGAAGATGGACACGCGCTGCGACGGCGGCGGATGGGGCGACGTGAAGCTCGCGATTGGTCAGCAGCCGAAGACGCCCGACGAGTCCGACTGGACCTCGCGCGGCGCATCGGCGCTTGCGGCTGCGGAGGCGGCGGTAAAGTCCGGAACCGACGCGGCGTCCGGACGCTGGCGGCTTGAGGCGGGCGACGTCGTTTACGGTGCTGGTGTGGCGTACGGGGAGCGCGGACTCGTCGACGGCTCGCTTGCGTTCACTGACGGTGAGAGGTCCGTCGTGTTCAGGGGCTTCACCGCGCTTGTCGAGACGGACGACGGAATGCCCGCTCCGGATGCGGTGGCGTCGATTCGGGAGGAGAAGGGAACGCTTCGGATTTCGTGGTCGATACCGGGGTCAAAACGAAACGCGACGGGATATCCGCGCATTGCCGACCTTGCCGTCGGGCCTGCGAGCGAGACGCCGCGCCGCGTCTACTTTGGCACGGGGAACGTCATCGAGGGACCGAAGCGCTTCTCGGTGCGCGCCAGCGGATTCGACCTTTCCACGCGGCACGTTGGCGCTGACTACGCGAATGGGTTTTCCGTTGTGCAGGCGGTTGACGTCGTGCCGGATTCCGCGGAGTGCGACGGCGGGCGGAACGTCTTCTCGATCCACGCGCACCATGACGCAGTCTTCACGTTCGTGCCGTCGTCGAAGGGCGCCTTCGAGGCTGCGCGTCGGTTCCGCGCGGTGTCGGGCTACAGGGCGAGCGCGGGGCATGCCGCGCTCGGATCGAGGATGTGCCTCGACCAGTGGGGCGGAGACTACGCGAAGGCGGCGAAGGACATAGCGCTGGCGGCGAAGTACGGGATGAACGACGCCGTCTTCGTGAAGCACGACTGGCAGTGCTGGGGATATGACTACAGGCTGCCGGAGATATGGCCTCCGCGCGGCGGATCCGCCGCGTTCGGTGCGATGCGCGCGGCGTGCCGCGATGCGGGGATGCTCTTCTGTCCGCACGACAACTACACGGACATCTATCCCGACTGTGACGGCTTCACGTACGATCTCACTGTTTTCAACCTCGACGGAACGCCGCAGCTGGCTTGGTTCAACCCAGGCCGCCATGCGCAGTCATACCGCTGGGCGCCGCATGCGTTCCATCCGTGGTGCAGGCGCAACGCAAAGCTGCTGAAGGACGGATGCGATCCGGATGCGGTCTTCATTGACGTCTTCACGGCGCATCCCCCGTTCGACTATCTTGACCGCGAGGGAAGGTTCCATACGAAGAACGAGACCTCGGCGTCGTGGGGCCGCGGATTCGAACTGTACCGCGAGGGCTTTGGACGTCCGGATGCGGTGTGCGTGAGCGAAGCCGCGCAGGATCATCTCGTCGGCGTCGCGGACGCGGGGCAGTGCGACCATTTCGGCGCGCCAAAGATTGTCGGACGGGAGAATTTCGAAGACAGCGAGCGCACGCCGTGGCACGACATCGTCACGCACGGCTTCTATGTGCTCTTCGCGGGCGGGCTGGGCGGACGCTACCAGGAGGAGGCATGGCACACGGGCGGTGACGCGAAGCTCCACGGCTACGCCTCGGACGACTATCTCTCGAACTGCATCATCGGCGGGCGCAATCCGATGTGCGACGGACCTTTCTCGCGCAACGCTGTGAAGACGTACTGGCTGCAGCACGATGCCTGCGCGGAACTCGCCCGCGCGGAGTTTCTCGACCTGAAGTACGAGGATGGCATCCACCGCCAGCATTCGTTCTTCTCGGACGGCGCCGAGGTGTGGGTGAACAGGCAGACGAACGGGACGTGGCGCCTGCCGAACGGCGTGACGCTGCCGCCCTACGGATACTTCGCCCGCACGCGCGGGACGGTGAGCGGGATTGTGGAGAGGGGCGGCGCGCGCTGCGCGTTCTCGAAGTCGGCGGGTGGGCTTTTCCTCGAGGCGCAGAAGTCTTCGCCAGTGTCGCTTGGCGGCGTGACGACGGACGGGGCGTTTCGGTTCTCGAAATGGACGATAGTTCCGCTGCCGGCGTCTGCTCCGTTTTTCGCGGAGATCGACCTTGCCGCGTTCAACGCGGAGGGGCGCGCTGTCGCCGGTGTCGACGCCGTGGAGCCTGCCGACGGAGCGAAGGCGCCGGAGTGGAGTCAGTCAGGGAACATCCTCAAGGTTTCCTGCGACGCCAAGTCCTTCGCCTACCGCATCCGCCTGCGCGCACACGGCGGCATTCAGGCGGTAGACTCACCTGCCGCGCGTTGATGTCCTAGGGCATCCCTACGTTCGTAGGGATTGGCATTTGCGCCGTGCGGTGCTATAATTGTGGTGAAAAATCACCAAAGTCTCGAGGAGCAAAGCCATGAAAAAATCAGCATCAGCAATCCTCTCAGCCGCAGTGCTTTCCTGCGCCGCGCTCTGCGCGTTCGGCGACCCGATCGTGATCGGCACCCAGGTGCCTGGATCCGACCACAGTTCGGCGCCTTGCACGCCGACGGAGCGCACGGACGACTACCACAAGAACCACTTCAGCGCCGACATCAGCGGCAGCCAGGGCAAGGACTTCGACGTGGTTCTGTTCGGCGACTCCATCACCGACTTCTGGAACAATCCGAGCCTGGCCCTCGACGGGGATCCCCTCAACTACGCCGCGGCGTTCAACATGGGCATTGGCAGCGACCGCGTCCAGAACCTCCTGTGGCGCCTTCGGAACGGCGCGCTCGACGGCTATACCACGAAGTACTTCACGCTGATGGTCGGCATCAACAACGGACACCAGAAGTGCATCGACCACAACGAGCACGCCGACCGCGCCGAGGATGTCGCCGAGTCGATCCGCCTCATGCTCTGCGAGATGGCGACGAAGCATCCGAACGCGAAGATTCTCCTGATGCCGATTCTCCCCTACAGCTTCGACAGCAAGTACTTCGAAGCGGCCGAAGTGACGGCCATGAGCGAAGCGGTCAACGACTATATTCTCCAGTTCGTCGACAACAAGCGCGTTTTCTGGGTGGACCTCCGCAGCCAGTATCTCATGCAGAATTCGATGCCCGACAAGACCTGCTATCGCGAGGGCGGCCACGGCGGATATGACGCCGTCGGGCTCTGCCTCCATCCGGAATTCTTCACCTATTCGGATTTCTGGAAGCCCGCCCTTGCCAATGCGATGCAGAAGTATCTCACGGTTCCCGCCGGACAGCCGCAGACGGCGGATCCTTCCCTCGGCTACGCCAAGGCAGCCCCGAACGCGGACGGCGCGGGCTCTGCGACGATAACGGTCTTCGGCATTTCCCTTGGAAGGGACGCGAACGCAAATGCCGTGACGACATATTCTATCGACTACGAGCTCGACGGTGGGGCGAAGACGCGCGCGCTTTCCGGCCAGACGGGCACGCGGAGTTCGTTCGTGATTCCCAACGTCGCCCTTGGCGCGCATACCTGCAAGGTGACCGTCACGACGGCGGACAACAAGGAGCTCGTGACGCTTCTCGACTTCACGATGACCGAGCTGTGGCAGGCGAGCCCGCTTCCGACCGACGACAGCGCCATTCGCACGGACGGCACGCTCAAGTATGCGTATGCGCCCTCGGCCTGCACGGTCAACGGCGTTCCGTTCGCCGCCGCCGGCAACAACAACGCCGCCATCTCGGGCGACATCTCCTGGCCGTACAGCCAGACCTCCGGCGCATCGGCTCCGAGCAGCATCTCTGGCGCTTACTACGACCTCCTGAACCGCTGCTGGTGGGCGAACCAGGGCGACAAGGCGGTGACGCTCAAGAACCTCACGGCCGGACGCAGCTACCTCGTTCAGATATTCGGCTATCGCAACTACAACAGCGACAGCAAGGCCCATGTTTGGATCAAGGAGTCGTATTGGGATCCGAACTTCATCAAGGTCTACGGCGACGGCTGGTCCTGCGGCGGCGTGCTGACGGGGACCTTTACGGCAACTGAGTCCACCAAGACGTTCACGATCACGTCCGACGGAAACTACGGCATCAACGCCATCCAGGTCCGCGACCTCGGGGAGAGCGGCGTGCCGGTAGTCGTCCAGCCGAAGGTCGGCTCTGTCACCGTCACGACGAACGAAACGGCGGCGACGGTTTTTCTCTCGGGCATCGTGCTGGGGACGGACGATGCCGGTGAGAGCGCAAATTCCTATTCCGTCTCCTACAAGCTCGGCGACGCGGCGTCTGTGACCGCGCTTACGAGCCAGACCGGCACGTCCGCGCAGTTCACGATCTCCGACCTCGCGGACGGCGAATACACCTGTGCGGTCACGATCACGACAGACGCAAACAAGACCTCCGCGGCGAAGTCCGTCTCCTTCCGGATCGGCACTCCGCCGCCCGAGGTGGTCGCGGCGTCGATCGGTTCTGCGTCCGCGGCGACAAGCGGCAGCGCGGCGACGATTTCGCTTTCAGGCGTCGTAATGGGAACGGACGACGATGGTGTCGCGGCGTCCTCGTATTCCGTCTCCTATTCGCTGAACAGCGGGTCTGCCGTGGCGGCGCTCTCGAACCAGACCGGCACTTCGGCCTCGTTCCAGATTGCGGATCTCGCAGACGGCAGCTACACGTGCGCCGTCACGATCACGACAGACAAGGGCAAGGTTGCGTCGAAGTCGGTCAGCTTCACGATCAACACTTCCTTGCCGCCTGTACCGGTCGGGAGCTGGACCTCCGGCCCGATGTCCGCGGACGGCAGCTCGATTCGCACGGACGGCACGCTCGTCTATGCATTTGCGGCGCAGAACAGCACGGTTGGTGGCGTTTCCTTTGTGCGTGACGCACCCCTCGGCGCGTCGGGCATGGTTTCCGCCTCGCCCGCGCCTGACATGGGCAGCGGCTCCTGGGGTGACGACGGAACGACGGGCGACTTCGCCGAAATGCTTCGAAACGGATGGAACTGGACGGGCGACGGCAACGAGCTCTCGTACACGCTCACGCTCAATGGGCTCACGGCAGGCAAGACCTATCTCGTGCAGCTCATTGCGCACAGGCAGTCGAACAGCATGCTTGTATCGGCCAACGGTTCGCCTACAGCGCATGTCCACGGTAGCGACGAGTCAGGCTGCAAGTACGGCGCATCCATCGTCGGCGTTTTCGTGGCCTCGGCCGCCTCGGCGACCGTCACCGTCACCTATACGAGCCAGACGGGAGACCGTCCCCTTAACGCCATCCAGGTGCGCGATCTCGGCGAAGGTGGCGGCGGCGGTGGCGAAGACCCGATCGATCCTGTCGACCCAATGACGCCTGTCTGCACGCTGACGATTCCCGCGAAGACGGGGCTTCAGCTCCAGTCGGTGACGACGAACGGCGTCGCGGTGACGGCGGCCGGCGGAAGCTACACGATCGTCTCGAACACGCAGGTGACGGTGACGTTCGCCGCGGCTTCGGGCTACGAGATCACGGGCGGCAATCCGGTTGTGTTCACGCTCTCGGGCAACAAGACGTTCGTCGACGCCGACTATCCGACCGTGCAGACGACGAGCGGCGGTGGCGGCGGCGATCCCGTCGAGACGGGCTGGACCGGCGGGGCTGCGGATGCGGAAGGGAGAGTTTTCCGTACGGATGGGACGCTCCTCTACGCCTACGCCGTTCAGGCCGTGACAGTCAACGGCATATCTTTCGCCGCGGACGCTGACCTCAACACGGCCGATACGGCGGTTTCGCCGGATTTGGCCCAGACGGACGGCAACTCGGGCAGCGAGAGTGTGACCGGAGATTTCGGCACGATGCTGAAGAACTCGTGGGAGTGGGCCAATACGACAAGCACGCTGACGATCACGCTCAAGGGGTTGACAGCTGGAAAGCGCTATCTCGTTCAGGTCCTCGCTCACAACAAGTGGAGTGACTCGTTGATCAGCGCCGGAGATGTTACGCCGATGGCCATGCGCGACACCAACAAGTACGGCGCCTCGCTTGTCTGCGTCTTCGATGCGACGGGCGAGACGGAGGACATGGCGATCAAGTATTCCGGTCCCGCCGGATGGCGTGTGCTCAACGCCATCCAGGTGCGCGAGCTGCCTGCGGACGTCCCCGTGGAGCCCGATGCGCCGGTGATCGGCGGTGAAGGGGTTGACGTGCCGTTTGCGGTTTCGTCCGACAAGGTCGCCGTCACAATCAGCAATGCGGCGTCTGGTCTCACCTACGGATACAAGAAGTCCGTGACGCTTGCCGGACTCAAGGATGCGTCCGTCGTCTGGTTCGACGATCCAGCAGAGTCCGACGGCGTACTGACGCTTGAGATACCGAAAGTGGCGAGCGAACCGAGCTGCTTCTACCAGATCGTAGTGGAGTAATTTACCATGAAATTCTTACAGCCGATAATTGCCGCGTGCGCATTAGCCACTGCTGCGAACGCCCTGGCCGCGTTCCGCGCGAACACGCCCGCCGCGCGCCTTGACACCTGGTGGACGGCGCGCCACGCCGAAAAGGTCGCGGCGCTTTCGGACAGCTCCGTCAAGAAGGACATCGTCTTCATCGGCGACGAGCTGACGCATGGCTGGGAGACGACTGGCGCAGCCTCGCTCGCGTCGCACTTCGCCGGCGACAAAGCGATGTTCAACCTCGGCTTCAACGGCGACTGCACCGAGAATGTCCTCTGGCGCATCCAGAACGGCGAGCTCGGCAGCCCCAAGGCGGTCTTCCTGATGGTCGGCGGAAACAACGCCGCGATCTACACCGAAAAAGAGGAGCCCGTCGGGAAGACATACCTTGGTGTTCGCGCGATCATCGACTACCTTGTTGCCAATTACAGCTCATCGAAAATCGTCGTGCAGGCAGTGCTCCCTCGCGGACTCGATGAGTCCGATCCTGTCCGGCCGCGCAACGACCGCCTCAACATCGACGTCCGCGCGTACGCTCAGAAGAAGGGCTGCAGCTGGGTCGACATGTCGGACCTCTTCCTCGAGTCCGACCACCACACGCTGAAGACCTCGCTCTTCAACGCCGACCGCGCCACGCTGAACGCGTCCGGCTACGAAGTCTGGGCCCAGGCGGTCGCGCCGTACGTAAACGCCGCGGCGAGCGGTTCCGCAATGCCCGCGGACCTCGTGGCGACGGCGCGTCCCGCGGTCGACTGCATCGCGGCGTTCCCGACTGCCACCAACGCAGTGATGCAGGACGCGTACTGGAGGAAGTTCGACGACGACGTGAAGCTCATCGGCGAGAACGGACGGAGCCTCGACCTCGTCCTTCTTGGCGACTCCCTCACGCAGAAGTGGATGGAGGGGAACAGCGCCACGTCCATGAACGGACTCGCCAACAGCGTTCTTAACCTCGGGCGTACTGGAGACTTCGTTGAGAACCTTCACTGGCGTCTCGCCGGCGGCTGCATCGACGGCTACACGACGAAGTTCTTCAACCTCCTGATCGGGACGAACAACACGATCCAGAAGAGTCCGAGCGACACGCCCGAAGACATCGCCTCGGGCGTGAGGGCTGTCCTTGACCTCGTCCTCGATAAGCATCCCGAGTCGAAGGTGCTACTGATGCCGATAATCCCCTATGGCTACACGAACGCCCAGAACAACGCGAAGGGCGCGGCGCACTACGCCAACAATCAGGCGGCGAACGAGATCATCCGCACATTCGCGGACGGACAGCGCGTAATCCTCGTCGACGTCCGCAGCCAGTTTATGAACGCCGACGGAACATATAAGGGCGAGATGTATCTCCAGGGCAACGGCGACTATCCCGACATGTTCCTGCACCTCACTACCAAGGCATACGAGGAGATTCTTGCGCCCGCGATCAAAAACGCGATGGCGACGGCCGGCGCCTCTTCGGTGGCGCTTCCCGCGATCGGCGACGCAACCGCGCAGGTGAGCGGAACGTCGGCGACGATCGCGCTTTCCGGAGTGACGAAGGGCACGGACGCCAACGGCACCGCCGCGTCGTCGTATTCCGTTTTCGCAAAGCTCGACACCGATGCCGAGGCTACAGTCCTTTCGACCCAGACAGGTGCGACCGCGTCGTTCACCTTCCCCTGTGTTTCCGACGGATGGCATTCCTGCGCCGTCTGGGTCTCCTCTGACGGAAAAGTAAAGTCCCAGATCAAGCGCGTGAAGTTCCTTGTTGATTCCCATGCCGACGCCATTGGCTGGAAGGTTGCGCCGATGGACGCGACGGGGTCGGCGTTCCGCAGCGACGGCACGCAGGTCTTCGCGCGCGGCTTCACCGGGCACACCGTCAACGGGGTCTCGTTCTCCGCGGGCTTCCCAAGCGCTGACCAGGCGACTGTCTCGCCTTCGTCGTATACCGGATCCGGTTGGACGGAGAACAATCCCGTGTTTAACGGCGGCTGGGTCTGGGAGAAGAGCACAACATCGCAGGATATCATTTTCACCGTCAAGGGTCTCACGGCTGGGAAGAAGTACCTCGTCCAGATTCTCGCCGCAAACCACTGGAACAATTCCTCGACGACAATTTCCGCTGGTGATCTTGTCCCGCTCGAGGCCACCAAACAGAACGACTACAAGTGCGGCGCGGTCATCACGCGCATCTTTGAAGCGACAAGTGCTCAGGAAGGCATAACAATTAATTTCGCCACTACCGGCAGCAAGTGTCTCGTCAAGGCCATTCAGCTTCGCGAGCTGGGCGAGGGTAGCGGCGAATCCGGCGGTGGAGAATCCGGCGGCGGCGAAACCGGTGGTGGTGAAAGTGGCGGCGGCGAGACCGGTGGCGGCGAATCCGGCGGTGGCGAGACCGGCGGCGAGGATCTCACCGGCGAGTTCGTCAAGAAGACGTTTGTTGCGTCCAATAAGCTGCAGCTCCCCTACCGCGTCGCGGCGAAGGCAAATCCGAACGGCGGAAAGGTGCCGGTCGTTGTCTTTCTTCACGGATACGGTCAGTGCGGCGTCGACAATTCGTTCACAATCAACGAGATGACGAACATCAAGAGTTATCTCGACAGCACGGGTAGTGACGGCTACAAGCTTCTCGTTCCGCAGTGCCCTAACGACGTCAAGTGGGCGGAGTTCGCAATGAGCTCTACCACCTGCACGTTCCAGGAAAAGCCGTCTTCAGCGCTCGTTGCGGTTTTCGATCTTCTCGACTCCTACGCCGCGATGGCGGATGTCGATGCCAACCGCATCTACGTCACCGGACTCTCCATGGGCGGACACGGCACGTGGGATGCGATCTGCCGCCGTCCCGACTTCTTCGCCGCGGCGATGCCGTGCTGCGGCGGAGGCGATCCCGTCTGCGCGGCCGACATCGCGCACGTTCCTGTTCTGGCTGTCCACAACCGCGGCGACCCGACCATTCCCGTCGAGCAGACCGAGGGCATCGTCACGGCGCTTCAGGCGCTCGGGTCGGACGTGATTTTCGAGAAGCTCGAGAACAACAGCCACGACGCCTGGACGACATGCTATTCCAGGACGGACGATGTCACGGCGGGCGCGCCGAACCACCGGTTCGTCTGGCTGTTCGCGCAGAACCGCGCGACGAACAACCATCCGAAATATCCGCGCATCACTGAGCTCACTGCGGCGCCGAGCGGATCGAATGCGACGATTTCGCTCGCGGGCGTGGTCCTCGGCACGGACGCCAATTCGGTTCCCGCGACCAAGTATTCCGTCACCTACAAGCTCGATGGCGCGGCAAACGCCGTGACGGCGCTTGCCGACCAGACGGCGGACAGCTCGTTCACGCTTGAAGGTCTTGAGGACGGCAACCATACCTGCGAGGTGACGATGACGACGGACAAGGGGCGGACGAAGACGAAGTCGGTCGTCTTCTACGTCAACACGTCCGCCGTCTCCGACATCTGGACCTCGGCCGCGATGGACGCGTCCGGCAGTTCCTTCCGTACCGATGGCACGCTTCTCTATGCCTATTCCAGCCACGGCGGAACGGTCAACGGAATCAAATTCGAGCGTGACGTAAATCTCCAGGGTAGTTCCTTGGAGGTCGCCTTTGCGCCAAACATCGACAGCTTCACCAGCGAACTTATGAACGAAGAAGTCAGCGGCGACTTTGGAGTCATGCTTAGCAACGGCTGGTACTGGAACAAGGACGACTCAAGCGTGCGCACGTTCAAGTTGACGCTTTCTGGCCTTACGGGCGGGAAAAGCTATCTCGTCCAGTTCCTCTCGCACAACTACTGGAACAACAATATGACCGTCTCGGCGAACGGATGCAGTCCTGTGCATATCCATGGGGAGAACGAGGCGAGCGGGAAGTACGGCGCGCTTATTACCGGGACCTTCACGGCCATGGGGGATACGAAGGAAGTTACGATTACGTTCTCCAACGTCGACAGCAAAATCCCTCTCAACGCCCTCCAGGTTCGCAAACTTCCCGACGGCGGTTCGGGCGGCGGAGATGGGCCTGGTCCTGTAGACCCTGAACCCACGCCCGTGTGCGCGCTCACGATTCCCGCCAAGACAGGGCTTGCGCTTCAGTCGGTGACGACGAACGGTGTCGCGGTGTCAGCCGTCGGTGGAAGCTACACGATCGTCTCGAACACGCAGGTCACCGTCAATTTCGCCGCGGCTTCGGGCTACGAGATTGTGAGCGGCAACCCGGTCGTGTTCACTATTACGGGCAACAAGACGTTCGCCAACGCCGACTACCCCGTCGTGCAGGCGACGAGCGGCGGTGGCGGCGACGAGCCAGGCCCTGTGCTCGATGCGGGCTGGACTGCAACGGCGCTAGGCTCGACGAGCGCTTCAATTAGGACAGACGGCACGCTAGTCTACGCCTATGCTTACGGTGCCTACACTGTCAACGGCGTCACGTTCATCAGCGGGGGGGCAGCCGGCATCGACAACGCCAATTGCACCGTGAACATCACACACAACGCAAGTACGACGCCACCCGCTGACACCGAATCGGGTGACTACAAAAATCTGCTGGGTGCAGGTTGGTACGGGTACGAAGGAGTCCGAACGGTCACTTTGAGAAATCTCACGGTCGGCAAGAAGTATCTCGTCCAGATCATCGCGTCCCGAAGCGATTTCGCGACGCAGTCCGCGAAGGCTCCGGACGGCGTGACGACAATCAAGTTCGGCGGTACGGGCTGGGAATACGGCGGTTCGCTTACTGGGGTGTTCACAGCCGAGGCAGCGACTCAGGAGTTCACGATTACCTACACGGGAAACTCCTGGATCAACGGGATACAGGTTCGCGAGATCGGCGAGAGTGGCGGCGAACCAGGCCCAGTCGATCCCGAGCCCACGCCAACTTATTCTCTGACAATCCCCGCAAAGACGGGGATTGTTCTTCAGTCTGTTACGACGAACGGCGTCGCAGTCGCGGCGGTTGCTGGCAGCTACACGATTGTCTCGAATACGCAGGTAACTGTTAATTTTGCCGCAGCCGAAGGCTACGAGATCGTGAGTGGCAATCCGGTCGTCTTCACACTCTCGGGCGACAAGACGTTCGCCGACGGCGACTATCCTGTCGTACAGGCGACCAGCGGCGGCGGTGGCGGAGACGAGCCCGGCCCAGTGCCGCAGATCCCCTGGACCGTTGCGACATTGCCTGCGTCGGACGAGACGATGCTCAGAACCGACGGCACGCTTCTCTATGCCTATCGCGGTGCTTCGACGGACCGGACCCTGGGCGGCGTTACTTTTCAGGCAGGTGCTGATCTTTCGTCCGCGAACATCTCGTTCAATCCGACATTCAATAATGCGGACGAGAATGCCGGTAGTAGTTCGCTTCTTGGCACGGCCTGGAACTTCGGCGTGGACACCGGCATGGGTGAAATCCATTTGACGCTTTCGGGGTTGACGGCGGGCCACGCGTATCTCCTTCAGATTCTGGCACGCAACTCGTACGGCAACCCATCCATTACGATCGGAGATCTCCCAGCCGTCAGCATCCAGAACGGGAGCGGCTCGTCCGGCGCGACAGTCTACGGTTCGTTTACGGCGGAAGCCGCGTCGCACGTCGTCACGTTCAAGATGGGCGGATCTGGCGCCGGACGATTCGTCGCCGCCATCCAGGTGCGCGACCTTGGCGAGAGCTCCGGCGGCGGAGAGTCGGGTGGCGGCGAGACGGTCGAGCCGATCGTCCCAGGACCGGACACTACCAACACGCTGCATCTCGCGAAGGTTGCGGAATATCCATTTGGCGCGAACGGATGCGGCGGCATCGCGTATTCCGGAGAGGGCGGATTGTTCTATGTTCTGCAGGACCATGACGACAACGACGGATATGCGAAGATATATCCGCTGACGCTCGGCATCAATTTTGCGACAGGCGCCATCGAGAGCCAGACGCTCGGCGCGGCGGTTACGCCGGCGGGATGCCGCAACTCCGAGGGGCTTGCGCGCGATCCGCTCTCCGGCGCGCTGTGGATCAGCGACGAATGGGAGCCGCCGTCAATTGCGGAGTTTGCGATTGACGGCACGGCTACGGGACGAACCGCGCCCGTCGCCGCGGTCCAGCGCGAGCATCTGCGCTCCAACCTGTCGCTAGAGTCCCTGACGATCTCGCCTGACGGACTCACAATGTGGACGGCGAACGAACAGGCGCTCACGTGCGACGGCGAATCGTCAAGCGGAAATACGACTGTAAGCACTGTCGTGCGCCTGACGCGCTACATGCGCACGACGGCGCAGGACGGCTGGCATGCGGCCGGAGAGTGGGCGTATGCGTGCGATCCGTGCGCAGGGACGACTTCCGCGCAGAGCGGGCTCTCGGGGCTCTGCGCGCTGCCCGACGGATCGCTCCTCGCGCTTGAGCGCGAAGTCAGCACGGCGACTTGGGGACGGTGCCGCATCTACCGCATCACGACAGGCGCACTTGCCGCGGCAACGGAAGTCTCCGGCGTATCGGCGCTTACTAACGCGCAGTTCTCCGCGGTCGAGAAGGGGTCGCCGCTGATCGACTTCCATGGCACGGACAAAGACAACATGATCGTGTACGAGGGAATCGCGCTCGGTCCGCAGCTGAGCGACGGCTCGTACGGCGTCTATCTCGTTTCGGACGGCGGCGCGACTACGACCAAGACTGTTTTCGGCATTACGGTGACTGCAACGACCGTTAGCCGCATCTGTGCGCTGAAGCTGACGGGGCTTGGCGGAAGCGGCGCGGCGTCCGAAGCCGACGCGCCGGTGATCGGCGGGGAAGGGGTGGATATCCCTTTCGCCGTCTCGTCTGACAAGGTGTCCATCACGATCGGCAACGCCGCGGCGGGACATCGGTACGGGTACAGGAAGTCCGTGACTCTCGCCGGTCTCAAGGACGCGCCCGTCGTATATTTCGAAAATCCCGCGTCGGCGGACGGCGCTCTGACGCTCGAGATTACGAAAGTGGAGAATGAGCCGAGCTGCTTCTATCAGATTGTGGTAGAATAATGGGAACTGGCACTTAATCGGATCGGAGGAAAAATGAAGGACCATCACGTTGTTTGGCGTCTTGCGCTTGCGGGCGCTGCTGTTCTCGCTGTCTTCGCCGAGGCTTCCGCCGCGGTCGATCTGATCCCGATGCCTGTGAAGGTCGAGGAGCGCGAGGGGACGTGTCCGTACGATCCCGGTAAGATCGACTACGTTGCCGACGAGTCTGTTCCGAAGGAGGGCTACAGGCTCGTCGTCTCTGCTGACGGCGTCAAGGTGTTTGCGTCCGACGACGCGGGGCGCTTTTATGCAGGCGAGACGCTCAGGCAGCTTGCGAAGAGGATTTCGGAAAGCGAGAAGGTCGTGCCGTGCGTGGAGATCGAGGATGTGCCGCGCTACCCTTGGCGAGGATTCCATCTTGACGAGTGCAGGCACTTCTTCGGCAAGGAGACGGTCAAGTCCATGCTCGACCTGATGGCGAGGTACAAGCTGAACAGGTTCCACTGGCATCTGACGGACGACCAGGGCTGGAGGCTTGACGTGCCCGGCTATCCCGAGCTCGTCAGGTACGGTGCGGTGAGATCGGCCAGCGTCCGCCACCGCTGCTGGGCGTCGACGGGCTCGAAGGAGGACGCCGACAAGCTCAACGGGACGAGGTACGGTCCGTACTTCTACACCGAGTCCGACCTCAGGGAGATCGTCGCCTACGCGGCTGAGCGGCACATACAGGTCGTGCCGGAGATAGAGCTTCCTGGGCACGTCTACGCCGCGCTGGCGGCTTATCCGGAGTTTGCATGCTTTCCTGAAAACCTCGCCGCGCGCGATCCGCGCCTCGTGTGGGGGATCGAGAGCGACGTCCTGTGCATCGGAAACGACAGGGCCCTGAAGTTCATGGAGAACGTCATCGACTGGACCTGCCGCGTGTTTCCGGGCGACGTAGTGCACATCGGCGGCGACGAGTGTCCGCAGGAGCGCTGGAAGACATGTCCGAAGTGCCAGGCGAGGATCAAGGCGGAGGGGCTCAAGGACGTCGGCGACCTTCAGCCATGGGTGACGCGTCGGTTTGTAAAGTTCCTTGAAGCGCGCGGAAAGCGCGCCCTCGGCTGGGACGAATATCTTCTCGGCGACATTCCGAAGAGCGCGATAGGTATGAGCTGGCGCGAGGACCGCGTCGGCGCGGGGCATGAGCTCGTCTCGGGCGCGGCGGCCGCGGCGCGCGGACACGACGTCATCATGACGCCGACGAGCTACTGCTACCTCGACTACGGGCAGGGTCTCAAGGAGGATCCCTTCACGTACATCTGCGGGAAGATCACGCTGGAGCGCTGCTACTCGTTCGATCCGTGCGCCGGCGTGCCGGAGGAGGCCCGCGCGCACATTCTCGGCGGACAGGGCAACAACTGGTCCGAATACACGTGGAACGAGTACGACCTCCAGTGGAAGGCTTGGCCGCGCATGCTCGCGCTCGCGGAGGTGTTCTGGCTCGGTGAGCGCAAGCAGGGCTATGCCGACTTCGAGCGGCGAGCGCGCATCCACCGCGGCAACCTCGTCGCTCGCGGCATAAACTGCGCGCCGATCGAGTGACGGCGGTGGATTGCGAAATAGACGAATAAAAATACGCAAAACAGACGCGTGTGACTTGATTCATCTCCTGGCATTTGCTACAATGACATCAAATGCCACACAAGGAGACTAACATGCGACTGATAAAGAAATGTCTGGCGGCCGCCGTGGCGTCCGCTTCTCTCGCCGCCATCGCCGGCAATATGTGCCCAGATGGAATCGCCTACGCCGTTCCGCTGAAGGACGGCAAGGCGCCCGTCATCGACGGAAGCCTCGACGACTGGGATCTCTCCGCCGCGGAGCCCAGCTGGAACGCCGAGCAGTACGCGGACGAGCAGTACGCGAAGATCGCGTTCATGTACGACGACGATTTCTTCTACGTGGGCGTCGACATGGGGCTCTACGACCACGAGTACACGAACCCGAACCGTCCCGCCGACCGCTTCTGGAACGGCGACGTCATCCAGGTCCGCATCTGCACCGATCCGAAGCTGCCGCATCCGCTCCCCAGGGTGGAGACGGACGCGATAACTGCGATCAACCTGTGGAAGAACTCGCAGACCGGCGAGGACCATCTGTTCATCACGGCGGGGCCCGGATGGAACCGCGTGATGAAGGACAAGCCCGAAGGGTCGGCCGTCAAGGTCGTGACGAAGGGAACGCACTGCGTCATGGAGTCGCGCACGCCCTGGAACATCCTCGGCGTGCCGTCGGGGAAGTGTCCGTTCAAGCCGGGAGAGATGATGAGCGCGTGCGTCGACGTGAAGTGGTCGCCGGGCAGCGACGGACACTACACCGCGCTTATCTTCGACAGGGATCCCGGCGCCTTCGCGTTCCAGAACCTCGGGAACTGGGGGCGCATCGCCTTCTCCGCGAAGGGCGGACTCCCTCCGAAGCCAAAGACGCTCGAGGAGATAGCGAAGGCCGCGCGCGAGGTCGCGAACGCGCCGAGGGTCACTTCCACTCCGATAAAGGTGACGATTCCGAAGAAAGGCAAGCTTTCGGTCAACA
>Ga0129306_1000983_pt1 | contig 37359 bp, 26 predicted proteins | sample P827metagenome_FD_94438 | JGI IMG/M metagenome (GOLD analysis project Ga0129306, IMG submission 94438) | Capybara group fecal microbial communities from Wisconsin, USA - P827 metagenome | ecosystem: Host-associated > Mammals > Digestive system > Large intestine > Fecal | place: USA: Wisconsin...
ATTGACGCACACCACGAAATCGCGTTCCGTATCGAATTCCTTCCCAGGCCCCACGAGACCCGGCCACCAGTCCTCGGCATCGGAAGAAGCCGTCAAAGCGTGGCAGATCCAGACAACCCGCTCTCCCGGCCGGTACGCCCGCGGAGAGGTGTGGTAGACCAGCTCCAGGTGGGGCAGCTGCCCGCCGGCTTCCAAAGGAAAAGGCTCGTCCAGAATCAGGGTATGACGTTGCATGGTCAATGTTTTTCCAATGCAAAAGTCGGTATTATGGAAAAATATTACAAGTCCGAAAAGAAATTTGGAAATATTTTCTATTTTTGCAGAAACAAGTAAAATATATCAACGAATTCTGGCTCCCCAAGGGGCCCTTTTCGGAAAATCATTCTGCATCCCATGACGCCCGACAACCGACTCGACGAAACCGACCTGAAGATCCTGCGCACCCTGCAGGACAACGCCCGCATCACCACCAAGGAACTGGCCGCCAGGGTCAACCTCTCCACCACCCCCGTCTTTGAACGCCTGAAACGCCTCGAGCGGGAAGGCTACATCAAGAAATATGTAGCCATCCTCGACGCGGAGAAACTCAACCAGGGCTTCCTGGTGTTCTGCAGCGTGAAGCTGAAACAGATGAGCCGCGACGTGGCCAACGATTTCGTGAAAGTGATCCAGAACGTGCCGCAGGTGACGGCCTGCTACAATGTGGCGGGCGAGTTCGACTACCTGCTGACCATCAACGCGCCCAACATGCGCTATTACAACGATTTCGTCATCAATACGCTGGGAACCATCGAGTCCATCGGCTCGATCCTCTCCACCTTCGTGATGAAGGAGATCAAGCAGAACCACGGTTTCTATCTCTAACCCCCGCCGCCATGTCCGAAACTCCCTATTCCCCCGTTGGCGATCCCGCTTTCAACCGCACGCAACTCCTTGTGGGAGACGCGGTGATGGCAGCCCTGGGTCGCGTACGTGTCATTCTCTTCGGCGTGGGCGGCGTCGGCAGCTGGTGTGCCGAAGGCCTGGTCCGCTCCGGCATCACGCACCTGACCCTCGTGGACTCCGACTGCGTAAGCACCAGCAACATCAACCGCCAGTTGATGGCCACCGCCCGCACCGTCGGCCAGGTGAAGGTCGAAGCGCTGAAGGCGCGCCTGCTGGAGATCAATCCGTACGCAGCGATCACAGCGCTGCAGCAGCCCTACAACGCGGATACCGCAGCTTCCTTCCAGCTGGACAGCTACGATTACATTCTCGACGCCATCGACTCCCTCAAGGAAAAGTCCGACCTCATCCTGCGGGGCACCCGCACCCCGGCCGTGTTCTTCTCTTCCATGGGCGCCGCCCTCAAAGTCAATCCGCAGGGGGTGAAGGTGGCGGAATTCTGGAACGTGCGCGGCTGTCCGCTCGGCGCGGCCATCCGCAAGAAGTACAAGCAGAACCACACCTACCCCGGGCACAAGTTCCGCTGTGTCTACGACGAAGAGGTACTGCCCAACCGCGGTACGGCCCTGGCCGCCGACGCGACCAACAGCGAATGGGACGGCCGCAAGGCCCAGATCAACGGCACCACGGCCCATGTCACCGCCTTGTTCGGCATGACCCTCGCCGGCCTGGTCATCGAGGACATCTACAAAAAATATTAACTTTTTGTTGCAAACCCGATTTCTTTTCCTACCTTTGCAGTCCCAATCGCGACTCATGCGCCATCAGGCGCTAGCGAAGGCCGGAGCGGCGGGGTTTACTCCCGATGGTCGTGCTCTCGCAGAGCTCGGGTGGGGCAGAGCCCCAGCGCCATCAGGCGCTAGCGAAGGCCGAGCAGGGTTAGCCCGAGCAATAGCAAGGCCGGAGCGGCGGGGTTTGGGGCAGCGCCCCAGTAACATTGAGGTATGGTGTAATGGCAGCACAAGAGATTCTGGTCCTCTTAGTGGCGGTTCGAATCCGTCTACCTCAACAACAAAGCGGCATCCGGCGGGATAGCTCAGCTGGTTAGAGCGCATGATTCATAATCATGAGGTCCCCAGTTCAATCCTGGGTCCCGCTACTCTGAAAATCAGGAACTTACATAGTTGAGTTCCTGATTTTTTCTTAATTTTGCATCTGCCAATGAAACATGATGACTCCATAAACGGCGGGGAGACGGTGCGGTCCACCGAGCTGATCCGTACCAGCCGGAGCTGGGACGGTGTGGAAATGCCCGATTACCTGCAGGGCCGCCCGGAACTGGTGGCCGTGAAATATGAGATTCCCGCCGGTCAGAAACTGGGCTGGCACCACCACCCCGTGATGAATTACGGCATCCTGGTGCAGGGCGAACTGACCATCGTCTGCGAGGACGGCAAAGAGACGACCGTGCACGAAGGCGAGCCTGTTGTGGAGATGGTGAACACCGTCCACCACGGCGAGAACAGAGGCACGAAACCCGTGGTCCTCTATATGTTCTATGCCTCACAGAAAGGCATGCCCCTGTCCGTGCCGCACCCGGAGATTCCGCTGGAATAATTCCTACAGTACCAGTCTCACCCGGAAGCCCCGTTTGGTGGGTTCTTCGATGACCTCTTGGCAGAGCCCGGCCAGTTCGCTGCGCTGCGCCTCGCTCAGGGGCGTCGCTTCCATTTTCTCCACCATGAAGTCCAGGGCGGTGATGTCCCACTGCTCGCTGTGGTTGATCCGGACGGTGATGGGACGGAAGGCGGCCATCACGTCGTCCAGCATCTTGCCGCACAGCCGCTGCGCCGCTTCCTGTTTCGCAGTGATGCCGTATTTGTAGCAGAAGGCATTGATGGCGGAGCGCATGCCGAGGAAGTCAAAATCGGGGCCGTCAATCTCAAACACTTCCCTGCGGATGCGATGGATGAAGGATAAGGTGGCACTGTGGACAGGCGCCTCGAAGATCTGCTGCGGTGTGCCGTCCTCGTGGATAAAGCCGCCGTACATGAAGAAGATGCGTGTGCTGACATCGTAGGCAAACTTCATCTCGTGGGTGACGATAATCATGGTCATGCCTTCGTCGGCCAGCTGGCGGATGACACTGAGCACCTCGCCCACCATCGTGGGGTCGAGGGCCGAGGTGGGCTCGTCGAAGAGGAGGATCTCGGGCTTCATGGCCAGGGCGCGTGCGATGGCCACGCGCTGTTTCTGACCGCCGGAAAGGCTCGAAGGATAGACATCGGCCTTCTCGGCCAGACCCACTTTGCGCAGGAGCGCCAATCCCTCTTCGCGCGCCTTTTCCGGATCTTCGTGATGCAGCTGGCAAGGCGCCAGCATGATATTTTCCAGCACGGTCTTATGGTCGAAGAGGTTGAAACCCTGGAATACCATGCCCATTTTCTGGCGCATGACATGAACCGGATACCCCTTGGCGAGAATATTCTTGCCATCGACGAGGATGCTGCCGCCAGTGGGCCGCTCCAGCAGGTTCAGGCACCGCAGCAACGTACTCTTGCCCGTGCCTGAGGGACCGATGATGGAGATGACCTCGCCGCTGTGCACGTCGGCATTGATGTCGCGGAGCACGTCCAGGTTGCCATAGCTCTTTTTCAGGTGCGAGATGCGGATGACGGGCGCGCCGGCGGGCTGCGATGTGCGCCGGGCTCCGACCGTCTTCTTTGCGGACAGCTTGTGATGCAGGAAGATCCACACGCCGCCGCCGATAAGGGCAAGTACGGCCACAAGCCATGGCCACCTGCTTCCCTGGCGCGGTGAGGGCTGGGGCCGGGCCGGCTCCGTGAGGAGCCCCAATTCCCCTTTGCGAGTGATCAGAACCATGTGCGACGCGATATAGCCGTCGGAAAAAAGTACCTGCTTCTGCCGTTCTTCGGTGATGCTGATATACCCCATGGCCAAGTCGGCCTTGCCTGTTTGAACGGCTGGGATCTGTGAAGCAAAGTCCATGATGAGGTACTCCAGCTGCCATCCCCGCCGGTTGGTCCACTCCACCAGCAGGTCCGGCTCCAGGCCCGAGGGTTTTCCGAAACAGATGAAGTTGAGCGGAGGCATGGACGGGAACGTAGCCACGCGGATGATGCGCCCCTTTCCGCGCGGCTGGGGAACGTCAAGTATAGCGGGGTCATCGGTACTGGTCCACCGGTCCATCATCTTCTGGTAGGTACCATCCTGGCGTATATCGGAAAGAAAACGGTTGAAATCCTCCTGCAGTTCATGGTCGTCCAGCCGGAAACACGCACCCACCGGAATCGCCGGCAGCCCTGCGCTCACCGAGTCCAGCCTGGCCGCCAGCTCTTTGTTGAATACAAGCGTCAGGCTTTCACTGCCCCCTATGTCCACCTTGCCGGCTTCCAGGGCGGCGATCAAATCGGTGTTGGTCGTCATGCGATGGATGTCGGCACCCGGTGCGTGCGCGGTGATGGCCATGTCCTGAATGCTGCCGATGATAGCACCCACGCGCTTTCCGTCCAAAGCCTGGAATACGGCAGGCGAATCAGCCACGGCCGTTTCTTTGCCGGAAGAGAACAACTCCGGCACATAGCACACCGTTCCCCCTATCAGCAGCATCACGGCCGCCGCAAGGGCCTTCATGCGCTCCCGCTTCACCAGCGCAGTCAGCAGCCGCCCGATGAGCCAGGCCATGAAGAAATAGATGACGGCCGTGACAAGGAGAGGGAAAAAGGCGTCGAAGGTGCGGGAACGGATCAGGTCGGAAGCCCTTGTCATGTCCATCACAGCGATATACCCCACGATGCTCGTGCCTTTCAGCAGGCTGATGATTTCACCCTGATAGACGGGCATCACCGACCTGACCACCTGGGGCAGCACAATCTGAAAAAACGTCTGCCGCTTCGTAAAGCCCAGGGCCAGGCCGGCCTCGGTCTGTCCCCGGTCGATACCCTGAATGCCCGTGCGCAGCATCTCGCCGATATAGGCCGCCGTGTTCATGCCGAAGGTGACGATGGCCACCATGACGCCCGTTGCATTCACCGGTGCCATGATCACATAATACATCAGCAAGAGCACCACCAGCACCGGCGTGCCGCGCATGATGTCGATATACACCTGGGCCACTTTCTGCAACCAGGGCCGGCGGTTCATGCGCATCCAGCACACCAGGCCGCCCAGCAGCGTACCCAGCAGAGCCGCGAAGAGCGTGATGACGAGCGTCACCTGCAGACCGTCGAGAATCATCCGGTAACGGTCCTCGGCGATCAGATTGTTGTAAAAGCTGTCGAACATGCCGTGGTTTTATCTATTTTCTTATGATCAGGCTCCTGCCCGTCATTTCCCGGGGTTGGCCCAGGCCCATGATGTGGAGGATGGTAGGCGCCACGTCGGACAGGGCGCCGTCCTGTACCTTTGCGTTTTTGTTCTTTGTCACATAGATGAAAGGGACGGGGTTGACGGAGTGGGCCGTGTTGGGCGAGCCGTCTTCATTGAGAGCATGGTCCGCATTTCCGTGGTCGGCGGTAATGATGGTTTCATAACCCTTCTTCCGGGCCGTTTCCACGACCTCCATCAAGCACTGGTCAATCACTTTCACGGCCGATTCGATGGCCGTGTAAACACCTGTATGGCCCACCATGTCGGCATTGGCGAAATTCACCACAATCCAGTCGTATTGCCTGGTTTTGAGCGCCGCCACCAGCTTGTCCTTGATTTCGTAAGCAGCCATTTCGGGTTTCAGGTCGTAGGTAGCCACCTGGGGAGAGTTCACCAGGATGCGGTCTTCCCCTTCGAAAGGCTCTTCCCGCCCTCCGTTGAGGAAGGAGGTCACGTGCGCATATTTCTCTGTCTCGGCGACATGCAGCTGCTTCAGGCCCTGGCTGGAGATGTATTCTCCGAGGGTGTTCTTCAGGTTCTCCTTGGGGAAGAGAATGTGTACGCCCTTGAAGGCATCGTCATAGGGCGTCATGCAGTAGTATTGCAGCCCGGGTATGGTCTCCATCCCCTGCTCTTCCATATCCTGCTGCGTGAGCACGATGGTCAGCTCTTTGGCGCGGTCGCTGCGGTAGTTGAAGAAGATGACGACGTCGCCTTCCCGGATGCGGCCGTCGACCTGGCTGTTGACAAGGGGCTCCATGAACTCGTCGGTGTTCTTGTGCTCCTCCGTATGGGAATCGTAACAAGACTGTACGCCTTCCACCATGTCGGTCACGGCGCGACCCTTGCCGTGTACCAGCAGGTCGTAAGCCAGCTTGATGCGGTCCCAATGCTTGTCGCGGTCCATGGCGTAGTAGCGCCCGATGATGGTCGCGACAACACCTGTGCCCGCCTCTTCCATGTGCTTCTGCAAATCAGCGATGAATCCCTTTCCCGACCTGGGATCCGTATCCCGCCCGTCCATGAAGCAGTGTACGTAACAGTCCTTGATCTCATACATCCGGGCGATGTCGATGAGTTTCAGGAGGTGGTCCAGCGAAGCGTGAATGCCGCCGGTGGATGTGAGGCCCATCAGGTGAAGGCGCTTGCCGCTGGCCTTTGCATAGTTGTAAGCCGCCTTGATTCCGGGATTCTCCAGGATGGAGTTGTCGGCACAGGCGCGGTTGATCTTCACCAGATCCTGGTAGACGACGCGCCCGGCGCCGATATTGAGATGTCCGGTCTCAGAGTTGCCCATCTGCCCGTCGGGCAGGCCCACATACGCGCCCGAAGCCTGCAGCTCGGCGTACGGATAGTTGGCCTTCAGGTGATCCATGTAAGGCGTGGGAGCCTGATCGATCACGTCGCCCCGGCTCTTGTCTCCGATCCCCCAACCGTCGAGAATGATCAGTAGTGCTTTTTTTGCGTGAACGCCCGGTTCGTCCTCTTCATTCGTACACGCCGTAAACACGCCTGCGCTGCAAACGAGGAGGACAAAGAGCACCCAACGAAACATTCTATTCATCCGCGATATTCTTGCAATAAATGCACATCATGGTGAGGTCGTCGTTCGGCTCGGCCCCTTGCCTGTGCTGCTCCACTTCGGCGGCGATGGACGCTATCACCTGCCTGGCCGACTCATACTTGCAAGTTCGGAGGCAATGAAGCAGACGGTCATCGCCAAACTGCTCTTTGGCGGGATTCTCGGCTTCGTTCAGTCCGTCGGTATAGATAAACAGCGGCCGGCCCTTGATGCTCTCGATCTCCTCTCCCTTGAACGTCAGTCCCGGCAACACCCCGATGGGAGCATTGGGAATCATCTTGATGAAGTCGCCGCCCTGGTCGCCGACGCCCAGCACAGGCGGATTGTGACCGGCATTGCAGAAGGAGAGATGGCCCGTCTGCAGGTCGAGTACGCCGAGGAACAGGGTAACAAACATGCAGCCTTCGTTATCCGCACCCGAAAGGGCGTCGTTGATGCGCGAACAGATCTCCGCTGGCGTCATGCCTTGATTGGCCAGCGTCTGGAACAGGCGGGTGGCCTGTGCCATGAACAGCGATGCGGGCACGCCCTTGCCACTGACGTCGCCCACCACAAAATATAGTTCCTGTCCTTTGAGCAGATAACCGTAGAGGTCGCCGCCCACCTCCCTGGCGGGCGTCATGGATGCCGACATGTCCAAGCCCGGATAGAGGGGGAACGTGCCGGGTACCATGGACATCTGGATATCGCGGGCAATGCGCAATTCGCTCTCCATGCGCTCCTTGATGGTGGTGGTCTCTTCGAGCTGGTCGTAGGCTTCCTGCAACGCTACATGGGCCTTGTGCAGTTTTTGGGCGGCCCTGCGGCGGAAAATATTGTAGATGGAAAAGGCAATCAGCAGGATGATCAGGACCACGGCGGAATAGATCTGCCGCTGGCGCGCCGAACGGGCTTCCGCCTCCAGAATCTCCATGTCTCTCACATGAATGGAATGCAGCTCGCTGGCGTCGAGGCGCCGGTTGTTGATGATGGCGGAATCGAGCACCTCGCAGATCTGCCGCGCCGTAAGATTGGTTGAATCTTGCTGGTGGAGCATCTTGAAGGCACGATACTTCTTGAGCAGATAGCGCTGGATGTTGTCCAGGGAATAGATCATGAGTTCATTCTGGAGGTATTGCATGATGGTGCGATAGCTGGCTACGGCCTCGTCCCATCGCTGAGCCACGGTCAAATAGTCGCTGGCATTGGTCAATCCCTCCATGGTCTGGGAGAACTGTGTCTGCTGGTACTCCCTGTAGGCGTTTTCAGCCTCGTCGTGACAGCCCGCGCCTTCCAGGGAGATGGCATGGAAGATCTTGCTCCGGGCCCACTGCTTGTCAATGTAGTCCTGGTCGTCCGGGAACATTTCCTTGTACTTCTCTACCAGATTCATCAAACGTTCCGACCAGAAGATACCCTCCTCATATCCATTGACTAAGACCCAGATGTAGGCGATATTGATGAGTCCGGCCACGGCATCGCGATAGGCACTCTTCGATCCTTTCTTCTGAATATTGTCGATGTGCATCTGATAGGCCCGCTCCAGCATGTCGGTGGCCGTGGGGTCATCCTTGTCAAAGAAAGTCTTGGAGCAGCCGGCGAAAATCAGCAGGTTGGTATAGTCGCTGGTCGTGTCGCACTGAAGTTTCTCGAGCCGGTTGATGATGGGAAGAGCCGCGTGCAGGGCAGACGCATATTCTCCGTACCGGCAGAGCTGGCTTGTCAGGTAGCTGCCCGACTTGGCATAATAGACCAGGTCATTGGGGTCCGTGGAGTTCTCCGTGACCCTGATGGCCTCCTGCCAATAGTATTCCGCCACTTCGCGCTGACTCATCTGGTAGCCGGCATACCCTTGCCAGTAGTAGCTCTCTCCTTTGGAAAGCTTTCCGATCATTCCCAGACTGTCGGCCAGGGCCTGCAGCCTTGCATAGTCCTTTGCCGCGGAAGCCGCCTCTATCATCTTGACGGCTTCGGGACTGGAAGACTTTCCGACTCCGCTTTGACAGCCGGTGACCGGCAGCACCGTGCATATCAGCACCGCCGCCCAAGCAAGTATTGAAAGATGGATTCTGTTGTGTAGCATCTTATGGACTTTTCCGTTCACGCATGGTGGGCTTCCCGACTTTCTCTATATCGTCATGCAGGAAGTCGCAGTCAAATACCGCATAATATCTACAAATATACATATTATTTGAACGCCCGTTTCTATATGGTTTTGTTAATCCACTTTTTCCTGTGGATGTATATGATACACTGTATCCAGATGCAAAGTGCATAGACGCCGTCGGCCGTCCAGCTCACCGCTACGCTCGAATGACGGATGCCTATGATGTAGATGCAGTACACGGCGTAGATGCAAAGAGCCACCGCGTCGCAGCGAAGGCAGACGCGCGTATCGCCCGTCCCCGCGACGGACTGCAGATATATATTCCATGGCAGGGTGACAAGGGTGGCGACACACATCACCCTCAGCGTAGAAACCGAAGCATCGACCAGGTTGGGAATATCGGTAAACAGGCCGATGATCAGGTGCGGGCACAGGAAGAAGAAGACCAGGAGCGGCAACATGGTTATGGTACAGAGTAAAATCACGCGCCGGATAACCGGAACCACACCTTCGGGATGACCTTCCCCGATGATGTTGCTCACCAGGGTTGCCGCTGTAGAGGCAAAGGCCGCCGAGAAAACAAACGGCACCTCAGAAATACTCCTCACGATGTTGGCGATAGCCAGATCCTCCTCTCCCAAATGCTCGATAAAGAGGAAGAAAAGCAGCCACACGGAGATATTCAGCACATACTCCAACATCACCCAGGAGGCCGTGGAAAACACATGCCCAAGTTCCTTCCCCACGGGTTTTACCATCTTCTGCAGACCGTATTTCTTGTCAGTCGTAAAGATGGCCCATACAAGAAAGAAAAGGAAAGAAATGCCTTCAGCGATGGTCGACGCCAGGGCGGCTCCCTTGATGCCCATCGCCGGTGCGCCCAGGTGACCGAAGATGAGCACCCAATCCAGGAAGATATTGCTCGCCACGAGCACGAGGGAATTCCAGGTGAGACTCTTCGTTTCCCGTATCCCTACGTAGAACGCACGGAACAGTGCGGTCATAAAGGCAAAGAACAACCCCGGAATCCGCCAGTTCACATAGACCACGGAAGCCTGAAAAATGTTCTCCGACTGCAGAAGCCCCCGGAGTAAAGGCGGGGACAGCAGGTACGACAGGACCATGGTCACAAGGGCCAGGCCCGCAAGAAACCAGACACCCTGCCAGAACACACGCCCGATGGCGCCGAAGCCTGTCCCGCTCTCACACGCCTCCCCGTTGCGCCGGCCGATGATGATCTGGACCCCGATGGAGAAGCCAAAACCAAGCATGTACAGTATCGTAAAATAGACACCTGCAATGGCCGAGGCGCCCAGCTCAACCTCTCCTACACGGCCCAGGAAAGCCGTATCGGTCATACCCAGCAGCTCCTCCATCACCAGCGCCACCAGGATGGGGAAAGTGATCCTCCAAATGGACTTGAAGGAATAATGCTCAGGGAGCTTGAATGTTGAATCAGTGCTTTTCATGCAACGCGTCAGCAGACTCTCTTGGACGACCCGTTTCCAAGGCGCTCTGCCCAGGACATCATCAGGTCCTCCCTTCTTCCGAACAGATCTTTCTGCATGCCGATGACATCGTCGAAGACCATCGTCTGGCGGTCGTCCCCCGAGAACTTCTTCCACATGTATTGGTCGGTGGAGGGGTTGCCCGTCCGGGCGAAGTTGGTCCACATCTCCTTGGCGACGTGGCGGAACGCGCACTCGTCGTTCCCGACGATCGCCCCGCTCCCCATCGGGTCCGGCATGCAATTGTCAAACAGGTACGGAATCTCGGCCGCGTGTATCGCGCCCAGTTCGGGGGTTATCACCGGCTTCTTGATGAAGTACATATAGGTGTTGCCGCCGGCGGCAGCGTGCCGGATGGCCATATCGGTGTTACCGGCGCGGAAGTTGATGTCGTTGCAGTATTGCTCCAGCCTACTCCCCTCGCTTTCGTTTGCGAGCGTGGCCATGAACGCGTCGAACATGGCCTTCTCCTGCTCGTTCAGCAGCGCACGATCCCTCTTCGCGATCCACCGCAGCGTATCCGCGAAGCCTTCCTCGCCGCCCTCGAACGGCACGAAGTACCTGATCTCGTCCAGGTTGGACCCGATCATCATATCGATCTTGGCCCGCTTCCCGTCTCCCCACATCCTATACATGTCCGCACGGTCTTCGGGCAGCGTGACACCGTCCAGGAGCGGGAAGTTGGCCGTTCCCAGAAGGCAGTTCTTGTCTATCATACTTGCCTTCATGTAGGCGTCAACAAGCTGCCCGGTGGTGAGCGCCATCAGCTCGTCCATGGTCTGGCAGCCCGTTACGGAGAGGAAGTTCTGCGTGACGTGGATGCCGTGCTCCATGGTGTCGCAATAGGCGATGTTGGCGCTCTGGGCGATAATTCTCTTGAAGAGTCCCTCGCTTCCGTCGATGAGCGGGAGGAAGGTGACGCTTGCCGAGCCTGCCGACTCGCCGAAAATCGTCACGTTGTCCGGATCGCCGCCGAACCCGGCGATGTTTTTCCGGACCCACCTGAGGGCTTCAAGCTGGTCGAGCAGGCCGAGGTTGCCGGCCTCCTTGAAGTTCTCTCCGCCCGGAACCCGCTCGAAGTTCATGAACCCCATGAAGCCGAGCCGGTAGTCGATGGACACGAACAGGATGTCGGGGCACTGTCTGGAGATGTTGGTCAGGTCGTAGAGGGGCGACGCCTGGGATTCGGCACAGAATCCGCCGCCGTGAATCCACACCATGACCGGCTTCTTGCCGTCCGTGCAGCGGGTGTTGCGATATATGTTCAGCACGAGGCAGTCCTCGCCGAACTCCGCCGCTCCCTCCGAGTCGTTCGCCGGCCCGATGGGAACGTGGCCGGGTTTTGTCGCGTCGTACACGCCCTCATCGGCTGCGGCAGGAAGAGCCTTTTTCCAACGAAGTTTCCCCACCGGCTGCGTTGCGTAGGGGATGCCCTTCCATATAACCAGCTCGTCCGTTTTCTTGCCTACGAAAGTACCGTTGGCGCACTTGACCGCCAAGGACTTGTCAAAATTTCCGTCTGTAATCCGTTTGTTCACACTCATTGTATTGTTCTTTCGTTCTTTATTTGCGATATGTTTATTTACCACCAGCGCGTTAAAGCGCATAGTATTTGGTCAGGAAATAGGTTCTGTCCCAATCCACGATCTTTACATCGGCTTCCTTTGCAGCGTGGATGTCAAACTCGTCCAGGACCATCACCTTCCGGTCCTTAAGGTCATAGAGCGGCCAGTCTTTGGACGGGCAGCCCGTTTTGGCAAACTGCACCCACATCCGGCGCATGGCCTTGCAGAAAGCCGCATCGAACGCGCGGCCCATGTCGGAGGCGGCGTCCGGATGATTGAATACAATCGCAAGCTCTATGGCATGACCGCATTTCATGACAGGGTCGGGGGACTCCGGCGTGAAATAGTAGGTGTAACACCTGCCACCGCACTTCGTCTGGCACTCTGACAGCTTGATTATGGGTGCATTGAACCAGCTTTGGCTTAACAGGCTGGCGTCCGGCTGGAACCAGTCTCCCACCACATCCTTCCTGAAACTATCCACCAGCGCTTTTTCTTCTGCGGGCAGCAGGGCGAGCTTTCCCCTCTTGCGCTCTTCCACCCAAACGCCCCAGCCTTCCAGTCCGAAGCTGGACACGAAGAAGTTCATTTCGTCCTTGTTACAGCCCACAAGGATTTCTATCTCCTTGGCCGCACCGCCAGCATAGGCCGCAAATGTATCTGTGGGCAGATGGATTCCGTCTCTTTCAGGGAATTGATGCAGGAAGAGCAGGGCGCTTGCCGTCTCCAGGAGTTTCTCTCCATCCACCTTCAGGAGGTCCGCCACGGTTTTGCAATCCAGCGCTTCCATCAGTTTTTCGGTGCACGCAATGGCCTCTTCCGAAGAGCGGGTCAGGTTGACGGAACCGCTCTCGGCAATGAGGCGACGGAAATACTGCTGAGCGCCCGGGACCAGCGGGAGCAGGGTACAGCTTCCTGCGCCGGCAGACTCACCCCAGATGGTCACGTTGTCGGGGTCGCCGCCGAAGGCTGCGATGTTCTCATGCACCCATTTCAACGCTTTCACCTGATCCAGAAGGCCCAGGTTCTGTGCGTCCGGGTAGTCCTGGCCGTCGGGCAGGTGGGACAAGTGCAGGAAGCCCATGACACCCAGCCTGTAGGCAATGGTGACAACGATGATATCGGGATTCTCTTTCACGAGATTGACGCAGTCAAACATCGGATCGATGGTTCCGCCTGCCTCAAAGGCACCGCCGTGAATCCATACCATGACCGGCTTCTTCCGGGAAGACGCGTCATCGGACCTGAACACGTTGAGATACAGGCAGTCTTCATCCATATAGTAAAGGGAACCCGTTTCCAACTGTCCGTTGCCATAGGCACTCTTCGCGTTGTAACAGGCCTCATAGACACCGTCATCCGGGACAACATCCACCGGCGCTTTCCAGCGAAGGTCGCCGACAGGTTGCCGGCCGACATACGGAATACCCCGGAACACCGTGATATCCTCCGTCTTACGGCCGACGAAAGTACCATTGATACACCTGACGGCCAGCGACTTGTCATAATTTCCGCCGACGATCGGCTTGTTCTCGCCGCCGAACATCTGTTTCAGCGTCTCCCTGATCTCCTGTATCTCCATAGCCTTTTCGCTTCTCCGTTATTGTTTGCTCAGGTAAGCGGCGACACGCTTGTTCGCGTTCTCCTTGATGTTGTTGAAGTAATACATATAGTCGTAGGCGTGGCGGCCATCCGCTCCGAAGAACGCGGCGGAAGCCTTGGCGACATCCTCGGGCACCGGAGGAACTTTGGCATTCGTCACGACCACACCGCGGGCCAGGTTGATCTGCGCGTCCGCACCGACATCCCCGATCTCAGGCTCGCCGGTCACCTCATCCAGCATGACAGAGCCCAGGTTCAGGCTTGCCGGGGCATAGGTTTCGTCAAGCTTCCAGTTGAGGGGGTTGATGCTCCTCGTCTTGGGCAGCACCACCAGGTTGTGAGCGTTGGTCTCCACGTTCCTGGGGCCCTCCGTGTTCCAGGCGACGATGACGCCGGTGTCGCACTCGCCTGTGGCGAACTTCAGGTGCGGGTTGGCCGCAAGGTATTCGTCGGTGACGGAGTAGCCGATGGTGTAGGCCGCGACCATGCGCGCATAGTACTCGGGATGATCCTTGAAGTACGTCTTCAGCAGCAGCAATGCCATGGCAGAGCCCTGGCTGTGTCCCGCGAGGATGAACGGGCGACCGCCGTTGCAATGCGCAAAATAGTAGTCCAACGCAGCGATAATATCATTGAGCGGCATACCGATAAACGCTCCGTCGGCGTTTCCGGTCTTTTCAAAGACTTTCCCGGCGAACTTCAGGCCGGACTGCCTGTAATACGGCAAAAACACATTGGTGGCCTCTGCGAAGGCAGATGCGTGGTCCCTGTATTCAACCTTCACACCTTCCAGCATTTCTGCATTGTCAAGCGTCGCGTAATCGGGAGCACCCTCCTCGAAGCTCCCCATAATGTACTCCGTTGCGTAGATGTAGAACGTGTCAACCTTCTTGGTAATCTGAGGAATCTGATACCAATTGGCCTTTTTGGAATAGTCAATAGGAATGTTATTATCCATAGTCTGTTAATTTTAATAGTCTGTTAAAGCATATAATACTTGGTCAGGAAATAGCTTCTGTCCCAATCGACAATCTTGACCTCGGATTCCTTGGCCGGGTGAATGTCAAACTCGTCCAGCACCATCACCTTCTTGTCCTTGAGGTCGTAGAGTGGCCAGTTGGGAGCCGGGACACCGGTCCTGGCGAATTGCACCCACATCCGGCGCATGGCCCGGCAGAAAGCCGCATCGTACTGCCTGCCTTCGATCAGCTCCGGATGCGCGAATACGATGGGAACCTCTTCGAAATGGGCACTCTTCAATATCGGATTAGACGATTCCACCCGATAGAAATACGTGTAGGACTTGCCGCCTCCCATGGTCTGGCTCTCCGACAATTTGATGGCGCCATCGATAAACCAGCTATGGCCGAACAGACGGCTGTCCGGATCCCAGTCCTCGACCGCCCCTTCCTTGCAGTAGCTGTCTATCTTCTCTCTTTCTTCATCCGTCAACAAATGGGCATATTTTTTCGTCTTGCGCTCGGCTGCCCAAATTTTAAAAGCATCCACGCCCCAGTCAGACACGAAGCAATTCATTTCATCCTTGTTGCAGCCCTGGAGGAAAACGATGTCCCTGGCCGCTCCGTTCTCGTACGCCTCCCAGGGGTTCAGAGGCAGGATGCGTCCGTCTCTGACGGGGAAGATGCGGAATCTGACTGCCTTTTCTGCCGTATCCACCAGCGTCCGGGCGTCAACTTTCATCAGATCGGCAACCGTCTTGCAGCCGAGGGCCTTCATCAGATCGTTGGTGGTGGCGATGGATTCCTCCAGGGAATTCGATTGTCCGGGGGCGCCGCTTTGGGCGATCACCTTCTTGAAATACTGCCGGGAGCCCTTGATCAGCGGCTGCATGGTCACACTTCCGGCGCCGGCCGATTCACCCCAGATGGTCACATTATCGGGGTCGCCGCCGAAGGCTGCGATATTCTCATGAACCCACTTCAGCGCCATCTTCTGGTCCAACAGCCCCAGATTCTGTGCGTCAGGATAGTCCTTGCCATCGGCCAGGTGTGACAAATGGAGGAAGCCCAGAACGCCGAGCCTGTACTGGATGGTAACGAAAATCACATCAGGATTCTCTTTTACCAGATTCGTACAGTCAAACAGTTCAAAGCCGGTCCCGCCTGAAACAAAAGCGCCGCCGTGAATCCACACCATGACCGGCCGCTTCACCGCAGAGACATCGTCCGCCTTCCATACGTTCAGATACAGGCAGTCTTCCCCCTGATCGTCGATGAGCGACAAATCCTGAACGGACCATTTTTCAAAATGAAAGGCTTCATAGACGCCATTGTCCGGTTTAACGTCCTCCGGCGCCTTCCAGCGCAACGCGCCTGCAGGCTGCCGGCCTACGAAGGGAATGCCCTTGTAGGAAAGGACATTCTCCGTCTTCGTACCCACGAAAGTACCATTGATACACTTAACGGCCAGCGACTTGTCATAATCGTCTCCGCTTATCCGCTTGTTATCGTCAAACATCTCTGTTATCGTTTTGCGTTATCACTCCGTGTTTATTGATTCAATTTCTTTCCGCCGATGTACACCTCAGTGGGCCCGTTGTAGCTGAATCCTGCATGCGCGGCCCTGAGCAGGTCGTTCTCGAACACCAGGAAATCGGCATCCTTGCCCACTTCGATGGAGCCTTTTTTCGCCTCGATACCCAGCTGTCTGGCACCGTTGATGGTATAGCCCAGCATCATTTCTTCGATGTTCATCCGCTCGCTCTCGGGAGGGAAAGCCGCTATGGTTCTGTTGGTCTCATCGAATCGCGTCTTCTCGTTGATCCAGCGCGTCATGCCGATTTCCATGGCAAGATAGGGGCTCCAGTTCTTGAAGTCGCCGTAGAAGACCTCGTCGCTGGACCAGGTCACCAGTGCGCCGGTGTTCCACATGGTCTTGCAGCGGAACATGGAATGGGCACGTTGCTCGCCGATAAAAGTGGGCCAGTACGCAATCGGATTGCCGCCCACGTTGCCGCCGTGCCACCAGGGGGTGAAATTGGCCGTTACGCCCAGCTTGGCAAAACGATCCAGGTCCGCATCATCCTGAACCCACAGATGGGCGCAGGTGACCTTCACGCGGTACTTGTCTCCCAACGCCTTTCTGGCCATCTCCACACCGTCCAGCACCACGCGGGACGAGGCCTCGCCCACGGTGTGTACGTGCAGGTCCAGCCCGGCTTCATTGAGTTCTTTCAGGATCCCGGCGACCTGCCCGGCATTGAATGCGGTGGCTCCCGTCACACCGGTGTCCACATAGGGCGTCACCATGGCCGCGGTCTCAATCTTCAGGGTGCCGTCCATGAAGATCTTCAGCGTATGTACCTTCATGTGCTCCGTGTTGAACTCCTCCCGAAAGCGCTTCACGCCCTCCAAGGCCTCTTTCATTTTCCTGGGCTGGGTAAGCACGTAGCACCCGTCCACATAGACCGGCAGCTTCCCCTGCCTGTCCAGCTCGCGCAGAAATGCGTAGCAGCGCTCATTGACATCGTTGTGCTCGGGGAAACCGGCATCGAAGACAGCGTTTACGCCATACTTGACAGAGCTGTCGAGCCAGCGCAGGATGGCCGTGCCGATCTGCTCGTCCGTAAGGTCTTTCACGCTGTCGAAGAGCATGGGCCAGCTGGCAGTCTCGTACGAGTTTCCTGTCAGGTGCCCATCCTTGCGCACAAAATAGGCCAGTCCCGGCACGGGATCCGGCGTTTCATCGCTAATGCCATGTGCCGCCAGGATCTTGGAGTTGACCCAGTTGCTGTGTACTTCTCCCTCCAGAACCAGCATCTCCGCGTCCGGGCATATCGCATCAAGCTCTTCCTTCGAGAGATCTTCCCCGTTCAGGCAGGTCCGTTCCATCATGAAACGGTAACGCTTCAGACCCGGATTTTTCTGAATATAATCCGCCATGAAGTCCAAGCTTTCCTTTTTGGTGGAACACATGACAGGCACGCCCAGATCGGTGTATTCAAATCCAACGCCGGTGGTTATGTGGACATGGCTGTCAATGATGCCGGGCATGATGAACTTGCCGCCCAGGTCCGTCACCTCCCCTTCGTAGGCGGCCAGACCGGACTCACCGCCCACATAGGCAAATTTGCCGTCTTTCACCACCAGAGCGGAAGCTATGGGCTGGTTCTTGTCTGCTGTAAAAATTTTAGCATTCTCGATAAGCAGGTCTGCTTTCATGGTTAACATTTTATTGTTGCTCCTGTTTCTTTGCATCAAGTGACGAAATTTCCACGGTGGCCTTGGCAAAGGGAATAAGGGATTGTCTCATGACAGTTCAAGTATTCTTCAGTTCATTTTCTTCCCTTCAAAATATACCTCTGCCGGAAGATTGTGGCTGAAGCCCTCGTGCGGTTCCGCAAGGAGGTCCTTCTCAAACACCAGGAAGTCGGCGTCCTTGCCGGCGGTGATGGAGCCCTTGGCGGCCTCCACGCCCAGCTGCCTGGCACCGTTGATGGTATAGCCCAAAAGCATTTGCTCAACGGTCATTTTCTGGTCCTCAGGAGGAAGCACTTCCCCTCTGGTAAAGGCGGGAGCATTGGTCTTTTCCGTGATATGGCGCGTCATGCCCACTTCCATGCCCAGATAGGGATTCCAGACCTCGAAACTGAATACCACGTTGTCGCTGGACCAGGTTACCAGGGCGCCGCTGTCCCATAGCGTCTTGCAACGGAACAGTTTGCGGGCCCGCTCCTCGCCCAGCCAGGTGCCCCAAACCCTGTAGTCTCCGCAGTGCCACCAGGGCGTATAGTTCGCAATCACGCCCAACTTGGCGAAACGGTCCAGGTCTGCGTCGTCCTGCACTTCCAGGTGGGCGCAGGTGACCTTCATGGTAAACTTGTCGCCAACTTCTTTTCTGGCCAGTTCCACGGCGTCCAGCGCCACGCGGGAGGCGGCGGAGCCTACGGTGTGCATGTGCAGGTCCAGGCCTTCGGCGTTCAGTTTGACCATCAGGGCGGCGAGGTCCTCCTTGTTGAAAGCGGTGGCACCCTTCTCGGGGACATCCACATAGGGCGTGAGCATCGCGGCGGTATGGATTTTCTGCGTACCGTCCATGAATATCTTCATGGTGTGGATCTTGAGGTGCTCGGTGTTGTATTCCTTCCGGAAACGCTTGAGCTCCTTCAGGCCTTCCTCCGCCTGCCAGTTGGCGGCGATCACATAGCAGCCGTCCACGTAAACGGGCAGTTTGCCCTGAAGGTCCAATTCCCGCAGGCGCTGATACACCCGCTCGTGGAACTCGGGGAAGCCCGGAATACCTGCGTCAAAGACCGCCGATACACCGTGGGTCACGGAGAAATCGATCCACGCCTGGAGCGCGGTGTCAATCTGCTCGTCACTGAGGTCCATGGAACCGTCCAGGACGATGCGCACCTCCGCGGAGCCTTCAATGATATAGCCGGTCAACTTGCCGTCCTTGCGCTCATACACGCTGAGTCCGGGCACGGGATCGGGCGTGTCGTCGGTGATGCCGTGGCGCTTGAGCACCCGGGAGTTCACCCACACGCTGTGGAATTCCGCTTCCTGAATCTGGAGTTCTGCATCCGGGCAGACGGCGTCGAGATCTTCCGTGGTGAGCGTCTCGCCATTCAGGCACTTTTTCTCCAGGATGAACCGGTAGCACTTCTGGCCGGGATGCTTGCCGATAAAGTCGGCTATAAAGTCCAGGGCCTCCTGCTTGCCGTTGCAGGCAAAGCGTTCGCTCTCTGCCGCATAGGCGAATCCCACGGGCAAGGTGACATGCACATGGCTGTCAAAGATGCCGGGCATGATGAATTTTCCGCCCAGGTCCGTGACCTCGCCTTCATAGGCCTGCAGGCCGGCCTCGTCGCCCACATAAATGTATTTACCGTCCTTCACCGCCAGGGCCGTGGCCCGGGGCTGATTCTTGTCCGCCGTGAAAATCTTGGCATTCTTGAAGATTTTGTCCGCTTTCATGGTCGTTTTAATTATTAATTATACACAATAATACTTGGTAAGGAAGTAGGTCCGTTCCCAATCCACGAGCTTCCGCTCGGATTCCTTCTCCGGATGAATATTGAATTCGTCAAAGACCATCACCTGCTTGTTCTCCAGATCATACAGCGGCCATTCCCTGGCCTTGCCGTCGGGAGACTGGGCGGCGCTGAGCGACGGGTTACCGGTCCTGACAAACTGCACCCACATTTTGCGCAAGGTCTTGGAGAAGGTCGGGTCGAACTGCCTTCCGGTGACAAGGGTGTCCTCCGGATGGTTGAACACGGTGGAGAGCTCCACCGCATGTCCGCTTTTCAGGAGCGGCAGGCTGGACTCCGGCGTGAAGAAATAGGTGTAGGATTTGCCGCCGGCCCGGGTCTGGTTCTCCGAGAGCCGGAAGAGCGGGGCCAGGAACACGATCTGGTCGAACAGACGGTCGGTGGCGGTATATTCCGGGGTCGCCCCCCTGACATCCTTGCAATAGTCCTGTACAAGTGCTTTCTCCCGGTCCGTCAGCTGAGCCAGTTTCCTGGCCGTGCGGCCGGCGGCCCAGTCGGTATAATACGCAAGACCGAAGCCGAAGATGAAATAACCTACTTCGTCCTTGTTGCAGCCTTGAAGGATATCGATATCCGCTACGGCACCCTTGGCATACGCCTCATACGGGTCCAGCGGCAGGAAGTTGCCGTCCCGCTCCGCCCAGACGCGAAGGGCCAGTACGGCCGAGTTCTGCACCAGGGTCCGGGCATCCAGCTTCAGAAGCTCCGCCACCGTCTTGCAGCCCAGGAGCTCCATCACCTCATCGGTGCAGCCCGCAGCCTGTTCCGTGCTCCGGGTAAAGACGGGAGAACCGCTCTCGGCAATAATGCGCCGGAAATACGCGTGGGAGCCTTTCACCAGCGGAAGCAGGGTTACGCTTCCCGCGCCGGCCGACTCGCCCCAGATGGTCACGTTTTCCGGGTCTCCGCCAAAGGCGGCAATATTCTCATGCACCCACTTGAGGGCCATCATCTGGTCCATGAGGCCCAGGTTCTGCGCATCCGGATAGTCTTTGCCGTCCGGCAGGTGGGACAGGTGGAAAAAGCCAAAAACGCCCAGCCGGTATTCGATGGCAACCACAATGACCTCCGGATTCTCCTCCACAAAACTGTGGCAGTCACCCCCCGGATCCACGGTGCCGCCCATTTCGAAAGCACCTCCATGAATCCATACCATGACCGGCTTTTTCCGGTCCGATGCTTCATCGGCCTTCCAGATGTCCAGATACAGGCAGTCCTCCCCCTGGACGTACAGGGAGCCTCTTTCGCTGATGTTTTCCGCCTGGCAGGGGCTCTTTCCGTTGTAATATGCCTCGTAGACACCGGCATCGGGGACATAGTCCACCGGCGCCTTCCAACGATACTGCCCGACCGGCTGCGCACCCACAAACGGGATGCCCTTGAAGGCAATGATGCCGTCTTCTTTCCGTCCCACGAAAGTGCCGTTTATGCACTTGACAGCCAGTGACTTGTCGTAGTCGTCGCCGGTAATGCGCCTGTTCTCGCCCCATTGGGCTCTGATTTGTGCTCTTGCCTGCTCCAGCAGGTCGGTGTCCATATAGCTCATCGGTTCTTTTATGTTAGGTGTGTCAGACTATTTACAAATATAGAAAAACATAAACCCGGAATTGAGTTGGCGGTATGCAGACGGGGTCACTATTACTGGCGGCGGGCCGCCAGGGCCGGTCAGTTCACTTTCTTTCCGCAGAAGTAAACATCCTGCGGCAGGTTGTGGCTGAAGCCTTCGTGCTCCGCAGTAAGAAGATCGTTCTCGAACACCAGGAAGTCCGCGTCCTTGCCGGCCTCGATGGAACCCTTCCGGTCCTCGATGCCCAGCTGGACGGCTCCGTTGATCGTATATCCCAGAAGCATTTCTTCGATGTTCATCCGCTCGTTGAGCGGAGCAAGCACCGCGGGCGTTATTTTGAATGCGTAGTTCTTGGTCTTTTTGGTGTTCTGCCGCGTCATTCCGACTTCCATGCCGAGGTAGGGGTTCCAGGAGGTGAAATCCAGGAAGGCAATCGTGTCGCTCGACCAGGTCACCAGAGCGCTGGTGTCCCACACCGTTTTGCAGCGATACATCTTCAAGGCGCGCTCCTTGCCCAGCAAAGGCATCAGGGGCTCGGGATTGTCGGCGTGCCATTGCGGCGTATAATTGGCGAAGACGCCCAGTTTGGCAAAACGGTCCAAATCCGCGTCGTGCTGGGTGATCAGATGGGCGCAGGTCACCTTCACCCGGTAGGCATCGCCCAGTTCTTTTTTGACCATTTCTACGGCATCCAGGGCCACGCGGGACGCAGCCTCGCCGCCACAATGCAGGTGCAGGTCCAGTCCTGCCTCGTTGAGCTTGAAAAGGAGATCTGCAAGCTCGTCCTTATTGAAGGCCGTAACGCCGGTGGTTCCGGTGTCCTCATAAGGCGTAACCTGAGCCGCGGTATGGATGGTCTGTGTGCCGTCCATGAAAATTTTCATGGTATGGATCTTCAGGTGCTCCGAATTGTACTCCTGCCGGAAACGCTTCAGTTCCCGTAAGCCTTCCTCCGCCTCCCAATGCGCCGCGATCACATAGCATCCATCGATATAAACCGGCAGTTTTCCCCGCAAGTCCAGATCAAGCAGACGCTTGTAAACCCGCTCGTGGAATTCGGGATAGCCCGGGATGCCGGAATCAAAGACACAGCCCACGCCCACCGATACGGAATAATCAATCCACCGCTGAAGCGCCGCGTCAATCTGCTCATCGGTCAAATCCATGGCGCTGTCGAGCACGATCGGAATTTCCGCCGACCCTTCAAATACATTTCCGGTGATATGTCCATCCTTGCGGACATAGTAGCTCAAGCCCGGCACGGGATCCGGGGTGTCGTCCGTAATGCCGTGCCGCTCAAGGATCTTGCTGTTCACCCAGATGCTGTGTCCCTCCGCTTCCTGAATCTGGAGCTCGCCATCGGGACAGAGTGCATCGAGATCTTCTTTTGTGACTTCTTCCCCCTCGTACAGGTACTTTCTGTCGAACAAGAATCTGTAACGTTTCTCGCCGGGGTGCTTTGCAATATAGTTGGCCATACTGTCCAGAAGCCCCTGCTTGCCCCGGCACAAAATCTGTTCGCCGATCTCCGCATATTCGAATCCGACGGGCAGGGTCACGTGCACATGGCTGTCGATGATGCCGGGCATGATGAATTTTCCGCCCAGGTCCGTGACCACTCCTTCGTAGGCCGAAAGGCCGGCCTCGTCACCGACATAGACGAATTTTCCGTCTTTTACCGCCAGTGCGGTCGCTTGCGGCTGGTTCTTGTCCGCCGTGAATATCTTGGCGTTTTTGATGATTTTGTCCGCTTTCATGGTTATTATCTTTTTTGTGTTACTTTGTTTGACGTTATTTGCGTGCGGCCATGATATCAAGAAGGTAGCCGGGTGTGAAGTACTTGTCCATGAACTGATAGTAGCCCAGCAAGGGGAGCACGGCCTTATACTGCTCGGCCAGCAGGCCCTGTTCGATGGGCATGTCACCCGGCCCGGCAATGACCAGGACGTTCCGGTCGTCGGCCGAGTACGCCTTCCAATCGACCTTGTCTGTGGACGGATTGCCGCAGCGTGCGAAATTGGTCCACATCTGCTGAACGGTCGTGAAGATCTCATCAGGGATGTTCGTGCCGTTGAAGGGGCTGCTCGTCCCGACACCGCGGAAGTCGAACACGAATATGAGCTCCACGGAATGTGCCGCGCCAACCTCCGCATTGCTGCCAGGATACGACCAGTAGTAGCAGTAGGTCTTGTTGAACGCACTCTGCGCGTCGAGCTGCTGGAGCATGGGGACCCTGAACATGAGCTCATTGATGAACTCCGTCTCGACAAGTCCCGGTTCCTGGGACCTGCAGACCCGCCAAAATTCCTCGTAATACTTCTTGTCCGCTTCCTTCAGGCAGCGGGCTGCGTCGCCCACGGCGCGCTGGGCGAACAGCTTTTGCTCTTCCATGTTCAGGCTCGGGCCCTCGCCCATGAACAGCCGGGCTTCGTCGGCCGTGCTGCCTGCCATGATGGTTATGTGTTTTGCATAGCCTTTCCGGTACAGCTCGATGGGCGCCTCGGGGAGCACCTCGGTCCCGTAGTACGGACAGGACGTGAATTTGCCGACCGCGTTGACATACGCCTCCTGGAGCTTCTCTTCGCTCAGCGCCATGATCTCGTCCATGGTCTTGCAACCGGTGTATTCGAGCAGCGCCTTGGTCTTTCCTTGCGCAGATTCGCATTCGACCGGGAAGGCCAGGGTGGTCGAGCCGCTCTGGGCGATGATCTTCTGGAAATACCGGTTCGCCTCCTTCATGACCGGCAGGATGGAGACCGAGCCGCCGCCGGCGCTTTGCCCGAAGATGGTCACGTTGCCGGGGTCACCGCCGAAAGCGGCGATGTTTTCGTGCACCCACCGGAGCGCCATCGCCTGGTCCAGCAGGCCGTTGCAGGGCGCCGTCTTGAAGTTTTCGCCGCCGGGCACCGAGGAGAAGTCCATGAAACCATACATGTTCAGGCGGTAGTTGATATTCACCATGATGATGTCACTGTGCCTCTGGACAAGATTGGCTCCGCTGTAGGAGATCTGCGAGCCTGAGCCGACAACGTACGCCCCGCCGTGGATCCAGACCATCACCGGCTTCTTCGCGGTCTTGTCGTCGGTGTTGACCCAGATGTTCAGGTAGAGGCAGTCCTCGGAGCACAGCTTCTGAATGCAATCCGGGTAGCCTGTTGAGCCGAAAGCACCCTTTCCGTAGTACCTGGCCTCGAAGACCCGGTCGCTCGCGTCCACGTACTCCGGTGCCTTGAAGCGGCGCCCGCCCACGGGCGGCTTCGCGTAGGGGATGCCCAGCCACGACGCCACCCCGTTAGTCTCGGTTCCGACGAAGGTGCCGTTCACGCACTTCACGGCAAGGGTCTCGTCATACTCTCCCGTAATTTCGCTGTTCAAGCATTCATACGGCTCATAAATCATTAAATCCTTGAATTCTCTTTTCATATCTGTTGGTTTTTATGCTTTGTACACCTGTTCGCCGTCCACGATGGTGGCAAGGCACCTTGCCTTCTCAATCTCTGCAAAATCGTCGTGCATGAAGTCACGGTCAAAAACAGTGAAGTTGGCCAGCTTGCCCAGGCTGATGGAGCCCATCCGGTCCTCTTCGTGCCACATATAGGCCACGTTGCTTGTCAGGGTCTGCAGCGCCTCATACCGGCTGATAGCCTGGTCGATATTTCTGATATACTCGTTCGGGTATGACGGCAGCTTCTTCAACACGCCCATGCAGAATGCCTGAATTGCACTGAAAAACGGCGACACCGGGTAGTCGGAATGGTTGGCGACCACACCGCCGGCATCCATGATGGATTTGACCGGATAGGCGTTATTGGACTTCTCTTCGCCCACATAGGCGACTTCCTGCGGGAAACCGGCAGGATGCTTGATGGCCCACATGATGCCACATACGGCCATGACATTATATTCGCCCATTCTCTTCACATCCTCAGGCGAGACTTCCTGCAGATGTGCAAGGGCATTCCGCATATCAAAATTGCCCGCTTCGGTCTGCGCCTCGGCAAAAGCGTCAATCCACGCCCTGGTGGCCCCGTCGCCAACGGAATGAACGTGGACGTTCATACCATGCGCTGCCGCCGCCTTGACGAGCCGCACCATCTTGTCGTGATTATCGAATCTTGTCACGCCCTTGTAGCCCGGTTTGTCCACATAGTCATCCAGCATCCACGCGGTGTGCCCCTCCACGACGCCGTCGGCAAAGACCTTGGCGCCGATTACCTTCACGTGCTTGCCGTTGTATTCCTTTGCCTCCTGCGCGATTCTGTCCATATCCGCTTCAGGGGTGTCGGTATTGTCATTGACGAAACTGCCGCAGAAGGAATACATCTTCAGCTTGCCCTCATCGTCCAGTTCCCTGTAGGCACGGGGTTCGTGCTGGGTCAGAAGCTGGTAACCGGCATCATATACGCCCGTATATCCGTTTGCAAACGCGTATTGCTGGAAGCCCAGCAGCTCTTTCTTCGCTTGCGCAAGTTCCGGCTGGACCCGCTTGACCAGATCGATGGCGGGCTTTTCTGCCAGCAGGCCGTTCGGCTTGCCGTTTTCGTCCACATGGATACATTCCGTTCCCCACTGTTTCACAGCGTCTTCGTTGATGTCGAATGCTTCCATGGCCTTGGTATTGACCCACATCATGTGACCGCTGCTGCTCTGGTTGATCATGGGCTTGTCCGGGCATATCTGGTCCAACTGCTTGGCATTCAGCTGATACAGCAGATCATCCGACCAGCCCGAGCCCACGATGTGAGGCTTATCCTGGTTCTCTTCCACATACTTCTTCAGAATGGCCAGGTAATCCTCCGGCGTCCGGCCCTCTGCCAGGTTTGCCCTGCCGAACATGATGTTACCCGCAAATCCGGGATGGCAATGCGCTTCCAGAAATCCTGGATAAATGGAATTGCTTCCATAGTCGAGGACCTGGGCCTGATCCCCCTTGAGTTTCATGGCCGCCTCTTTGCTTCCGACGTAAATGATTTTTCCATCGGCCACAGCAATAGCCTCTGCATAGGGTTTGAACGCATCCATTGTGATGACGTTCCCAATAATAATTTTTTCCGCTTTCATTATTTCATCTTCAAATTATAAACGTTCTATCCCACATCAATTCACCTTCTTACCCTTAAAATATACATATTGTGGCAGGTTGTAGCTGAAGCCTTCGTGCTCCGCTGCGAGAAGGTCCTTGTCGAATACCAGGAAGTCGGCGTCCTTGCCGGCGGTGATGGAGCCCTTCCTGGCCTCGATACCCAGCTGTTTGGCGCCGTTGATGGTATAGCCGATGAGCATTTCCTCAATATTCATCCTTTCGTTCTCGGGCGGGAATACGCTGGGAGCTACGTTGAACGGGTAGTTTCTGGTCTTTTCGGTAATCCAGCGGGTCATACCCACCTCCATGCCCAGGTAAGGGTTCCAGGTGGTGAAATCCATAAAGACGATATTGTCGCTGGACCAGGCCACCGTAGCGCCGCTGTCCCAAACCGTTTTGCAACGGAACTGCTTGCGGGCACGTTCCATACCCAGCCAGGAAGCCGCAATCGCAGGGTCTCCGGAGTGCCAGTGCGGGGTAAAGTTGGCAAATACGCCCAACTTGGCGAAACGTTCCAGATCATCGTCGCACTCAATTTCAAGATGGGCGCAGGTGACCCGCACGTGGTAGCTGTCTCCCAGCTCTTTTCTGGCCATCTCCACACCGTCCAGTACGGTCCGGGAAGCTCGCTCGCCCACGGTGTGCAGATGCAGGTCCAGATTCGCCTCGTTGAGTTGCTTCAAAAGCTCCGCGATTCCCTTTGCCGAGAAGGCGGTAGCCCCCGTAGTATGGACATCTACATACGGCGTAACCATGGCGGCGGTATGGATCTTCTGGGTGCCGTCCATGAAAATCTTCATGGTATGCACCTTCAGGTGCTCTGTGTTGAACTCACGCTGGAAACGCTTTACTTCCTTGAGGCCTTCATCGGCATCCCGCTCCGCATTGACCACAAGGCTGCCGTCCACATAAACGGGCAGTTTTCCCTGCTTGTCCAGTTCGCACAGGCGCTTGTAAACCTTCGCATGGAACTTGGGGTCTCCCGGAAGACCGGCGTCGAATACCGCGCACACGCCGTGCTGGACAGAGAAATCAATCCAACGCTGAAGCGCCGCATCAACCTGCTCATCGGTCAGCTCCATTCCGCTGTCGAGGATGATAGGCACTTCCGCCGCACCTTCAATCATGTTCCCGGTCACATGTCCGTCTTTCCGCACATACATGGCGAGTCCCGGTATAGGGTCCAGACTGTTGTCATCGATGCCATGACGCGCAAGGATCTTCGAGTTCACCCAGATGCTATGGCCTTCCCCTTCCTGAATCATCAGTTCGGCGTCCGGGCAAATCGCATCGAGATCCTCCTTTACGATTTCCTCGCCGTTAAGGAACCTTTTTTCCATCAGGAAGCGGTAACGCTGCTCGCCCGGATTCTTTTTGATATAATCTGCCATGATGTCCAGCGCTTCCTGCTTGCCGTTCGGTTCAATCCGTTCTCCCATGGGGGCATACTCAAAACCCACAGGGATGGTCACATGCACATGGCTGTCGATGATGCCGGGCATGATGAACTTGCCGCCCAGGTCTGTCACTTCGCCCTCGTAGTCCGACAGGCCGGCTTCGTCGCCCACATAGACGAATTTACCGTCCTTTACCACCAGGGCCGTGGCCTTGGGATTGTTACAGTCTGCCGTGAAAATTTTTGCGTTCTTGATGATTTTATCTGCTTTCATTGTTTTTTGGATTTTAGTTTTGGCGTAGTTTCCACTATCGGTTTGCCTTATAAGCTGCGATGCGCTTGGCCACGTTGTCCTTGATGTTGTTGTAGAAGAGCGCATAGGCGGTAGCGTGCAGAAGGTATTCGCCTTCAGCTCCTTCCAACATCTCCGCATTGTCCATGTCCGCGTAGTCGGGGGCGCCTTCCTCCATGCTGCCCATGATATACTCGGTTGCATAGACATAGAACGTGTCAACTTCCTTGGTTATGGGAGGCGTCTTGCACCAGTTGGCTTTGTCGGAATAATCCAGCGATAAATTCTTGCTCATCGTTATTCTGTTTTTTATGAAAGATTGGTTTGAGGGAATGATTATCGCAGTGTTTCTTTTACGTCTTTTTCAATATCAGAATACAATTCATTGACTTCGTTGTTTGAGTAATCGGGCTTGACAAAACGATTGGTAAAGATCACTTTGATACTCGCCAGTCGTCCGGCTGTCCGCCGGTTGTGACGGAGATCATGTCCGGTCAGGAAGATATAGTCGCACAAAGTATCTCCCATAAACCAGAATAAGATAAAAAACAATTCGCGCGGGACTTCTTCCAATAATTGCGAGAGCCACAGCAACACGCCCGAGGCCAGCAGGCCGAAGAACATCCCGAGGAAGATCCTCGTATGACGTTTCTCTTCCCTTTCCACCAGGCCCAGGTTATAGGCAAAATACTCCTGTATGGTTTCCCTGATGATCTTTTTCTGCTCCTGTGACAGGAAATCCTCAATGATTTCCAGGACAAGCGGATACTCTGGAGGCAGTACCTCGTTACTCGTTTTGAGATAGTCCACGAAATCCGTATTCAGCGTCTCAAAAGTCTCGACGCTATAGTTTCGGATGACATCGTAATAGTCGGTGATGCGGCAAGGAATGGTTGCGATTCCACTGCTGAGATAATCCTTTTCTACCCGGGATTCCAGATGTCCTTCTCTGGACTCAAATAGTTTTATGATCCTGCGTTTCATGCGTAGTTTCTTCATTGATTCGTGTCGTTTCCCGTACCCTGCCCGGCCTTGTTCCGGCTCATGTTGCACACGGTGCCGATCTTGCTGTTGTTGAGGATGACAACATTTCCTTTTTCGTCGGTGATCTCCGTGGTGCGGATGCCCATGTCCGTGACATAACCCGTGACCCCGCCGGCACTCACATGGTCGCCCACATGGACCGAGCCCTCCAGCATCATGAAGAAGCCGGCGAGCAAATCGGCCGCCATGCTCTGGGCGCCCATGCCGACAGCGATGGAAATGACACCGGCCGAAGCCAGCAACATCGTGGTATTCACGCCGAACAAGCTCAATATGAAAAAGAAGAGGAAGAGACAGGCGACATAGGAAATGAGGCTGTTCACCAGCCTGGCAATCGTCTTGGACTGGGGACTGAGCCGGCTTTCCATCCGATTGAGCCATGTCCGGACCAGGAAGACGAAGAAGAAGGTGGCAGCCAAGACAAACAGGGCCGCCCAAAGGGAGAACAGGTGCACGCCCTTGGACCATTGTCCGCTGAAAACATAGTCGAAAGAGGTCCACCAGCCGTTGGCGGAGGCAATCAGGACAAAGATCACGAACAAGGTCAGGAAAATGGAATAGCCATCGGAAAAGACCCGCATGGGGTTCCCCTCTCGGACTGAAGGCTGCATCTTCCCCTCCGCTTCGCCCAGCGCCCGTGCGACCAGCACGCTTGCCGCCGGATAATACAGCAGCGCCAGGATGAGCAACACGGCCAGTACAAGCGGGATCGAAATCTCCTGCACATAAGAATCCTCGCGCTCGGGCACCATGGACAGAAGTGTCATGCCATCGGCCGAATTCGCAGACAAGCAAACCTCCTCCCCCTTGTAAACGGCAAAGCCCTCAAAATGGCTGAGCGCTTCAAAATCCTCAAAGAAATCCTTTGCCTTCAGGCCGATCATGGCGGGGTCGGTGTGGGCGACAAAGCGACCGTCTCCGTCGTTGATGGCCGCGACGATACGGCCCTCCCGCACGGTCATCTTGTTCACCGTGTTTTCATAGCTCAAGCGCCCCAGCTCCGCATTCAGATCATCGGCGCTGTAGACAGCCAGCAGGAATCCGTCCGGTTTTCCATCCTTGTCCGTCAGAAGGATCGCCACGCCCGACTGCATCTGGCCCGTATAGGGATCTGCGGCGGGACCCACGACCGCATCGGGATAACCCATCAGCACGGGCCGGTACGCCTCGCTCAGGTTTTTGCCGACGGAAAAGCCCGTAAAGCTGTTGCTGGAGACGCGTTCCTGTCCATTTCTGTCAAAAAGCATCAGATACTCGGTTTTCGCGCTGCGGTTGAGTTCCTCCAGCCCCGCGTGCGTCTGGCGATCGGGGTGCTTCTCCAGATAGTCTGCCAGCATCTGTGCGCGTTCCCGGTATAGCGTTGTGAATGTGCTGCGGACCGTGGCCTCCTGCGCCTTGCGCCAATCAATCTCATGCTGGACGCTCAAACGCTGCGCCGTGGCGGTAAGGGATGCGTTCGACCGGCTCTCCAGCAGCAGGAGCAAGGCTGAAAAAACGACGGTGACCACCAGCATCACGACGAAGCCCGGCCAAGTCTCGCGGTACGCCTGCCCGCGTGAAAACGTGTCCGTGCCGCTTTCGGCCTTTTTCCAGAAAAGGCGGCGGAAAGCGTAGATCTGGAACAGCAAGATTCCCAGGCCGATGAGGGTCGAAATGGCGATGGCGATGTATAGGCCGTTTCTGACGACATGGAGCAGCGGGACCGTCAGCAAGACATCTGTTTCTTCCTGCGGATAATGCCTCATCGCCGCCAGCCAGCGCTTGTCAAGCAGCCTGACGATCCGAAAACGGTCGGTACGCCGGTAGACTTCCGGCAATTCTTCTTTCAACTGTTCAAGCTGTCCGGGAGTAAAACCGTCCATTGGATAGACTTCCAGCTGATCACCGGTTTTAGCGAAGGCGGCGGCTTCTCTCCCGGCCAGCATGCGATCCAGGATCACGGGCCAGTCATCGATGACATGGCCGTCGACAATCCCCGGAATCTCCCCAAGATATTCATCCATCTGCTTCAGGCGGATATTCCCGCACAGCGTCAGGACAGAGAAAAACACCATGGCCGTGGTCAGCAGAAAGACAATCACGGAAACAACGACCAGCTTTTTCCCGCTCTTTCCCCCCAGAAGGGCTTTCATCTCTTCAAAAACATTCATTCGCTTCAGAATCAGTTTCTCAGTCTTTGGCCCCTTTCACGAAACAGGCCACCAGCCCGTAAGTGATGGTGGGACGTATCCATATTTCCGTAATCATGTACACGGTAAATTCATCGCCGGGTTCCAGAAGGACATCCAGCTGATAAAGTGCAGCTATGGCGAAGTCCACGATGAAAATCATCCACAACCTGTTCTTGGTGTAGTTCTCCCATTCCTTGCGGGCATAAAAGAAGGTAAGCATCAGGAGCAGCAGCACGGAAAGCGCAAGGCACGCCAAACTAATCGGGTAATAGGCCAAGGTCGGCGGGAAAAGGATGTCACGAAGCAGAATCGTGATGCCGACACAGATGGAACACCAGTAATTGAACTGTTGTGCCGTGATGCGGTATTGGAAGATGTACATCCCCATCATGACGAGGCAGGCAATGTAAAACAGGTTGAGCACCAGCTCGGGCCAGGTATCCTGCAGGCCGTAATGCCACACGCCGTAGAGCATGGTCCCTACGGACAATACAAGGGCCAGGACAGTGATGCCTACGTCGAAGATGGTCGATTTTTGCTTGAATCTAATATTCATCGCTCAGTTATTTTGGGGTCAATTATATGCAAATCGCGCTGCGGGAACGGGATGGTGATGTTGTTTTCAGCCAGGATCTTATAGATGATCTCTTTACAGTGGTACACGTATTCAAATTGCTCGGCCACCAGTACGTACTGCCAGACGGCCACGTTCACGGAACTTTCTCCGAAGTCGTCGAAGTGGATGTCAAAGCCATACACGGGATCGACGATATCGCGGCCGTAGGAGTCCTTGGTCCTGAGCACCTGCAAGCCTTCTTCCAGCGCGGCCCTCACCTTTTGGAAATCCGTGCCATACGCCACGCCCACCTTGACAATGGTCAGCTCGTAGGAATTGTTGCGGGTAAGGTTGGTGAAGCTTTTTCCGAACAGCGAGGAGTTGAGGAAGGCAACCTGGGTGCCGTAAAGCGTCTCCACCATAGTGGTCTGGTAGCTGATATCCGTCACTTTGCCGCGGACGCCGTCGCAATCAATCCAGTCCCCTACCCGCAGACGGCCGCCCATCAGCTGGATACCGTAAATGAAGTTGTTCAGGATATCTTTCAGGGCCAGACCGATACCGGCCGACAAACCACCGGCAATCAGTCCCAGCGAGTTGGTAGGGATATTCAGCGTTATGATGAAGATGTCGGCATACACAAACCAGATGATCACGCTGATGAGGCTGTTGCCCAAGGCCAGGTTGACTTCGTCGCTTCGCACGGTTTTCCGCTTGTATTTGCGAAGGAAACGCTGGTATTTGAAGGTCCGCCACAGGCTGTGGGCCGCCTTGCTCCCGTAGCGGAACACGGCGAACAGCCCCGACAGGAACAGGATGTTATACAGGGATACCCGGAATTCTCCCTGACGGAAGAAGGGCTCCTCAAAAATGGTGCGGTACAAGTCGTTGAATTCGAAAATGTGCAGGGCCCAGTAAATACAGGCGGGAACAGAAAACAGCACAAGGAGCGGAACCAGAACCTCCCGGATGAAATCGTAGAACCAGGTTGCACGGAACAGCAACTGGTCGCCTGTCTGCCCGGTCACATAAGAGACCTTCGCCTTATAAGCCTCTAACCGCTTGTTCATCCGCTTCTCCTTGTACAGGAGCGTCAGGTCCCACACAGAAGCGATGGCCAGGACGAGCGCCAGCTGGAAATACCACCATACCAGAATGATAAGGGCCAGAAAAATGAAACCGAGCCAGCTGATGGCCAGCGCGGCGGCCGTGACGCAGAGAGAAACCCATCCGATCACCGCGTCGATCCGGTCCGCTTTATGGCTGCGCCGCAGATTGGCAAGCAGCTGCCACAGCGTCATCCCCAGGAGGAGCGGCGGGAAAAAGAAATTCAAAAAAGCATTGGGCACGAACAACACCCGGAAGCTGATCACGAACAGCGCCGTGAAAATGGTGGGCAGATAGATCCGGACACTGTTCTTTAGCTTGGCAGGCTCGAGCCGGATGAGCAGGGCCGTGGTGATGGCCATGAGCAGCCAGATGAAGGTGTGCATGATGCTGATTCCCTTGCGGACGATGTCGTCACTGGTCGTCTCGTAGCTGAGGACCAGGAACAGAACGCAGCCCAGCAGGAGCGCCAGATAACGCCGCTGCTCCCGGGACACCCGTTCTCCGACGGACTTCACGAAACGGTAGAGGGGCAGCAGCAGGAGTGCCGCGAGGCCCCAGAGCACGAAGAACCCCACGAAATAAAAGAGCATCCAGAACAACTTCGCCAGGTTGGCCAGCCGGCTGTCCCGGGTAGCGATTTCTTCCAGATTATCATAGTCGCCTTGTTCGCTGACAATCAATTTCTCCACGGAGGAAAGGCTGAACTTCTCACCCATGGCTTTCCGCGCTTCCTTCCAGTACTCGCCGGGATTCTCCAGAATGGCCCGCCAGGGAGTCTGCCCTTCTACAAACACCTTATTCTCAATGATGTCATAGTATTCCAGCGCATACTCATACGACTCCTCCATGCGCAACCGGGCTTCCAGGTAGTGGGTGCTGTCGGCTATCACCTGCTCCCGCATCCGGGCATACAGTTTCAGCAGCTCGGAGGCATACAGGAGGCAGGAGTCGCGGTCCGCCTGCCCGGCTTCGCTCAGGATAAACGCCGGGACACATTCCTCTTCCGCTACGGTGTCCTGCGCCGCGTACCAGGCTATGACGGCCTCCACCTGCTCTTCCAATTCCTGCTGCAGGTCTTGTTCCTGCTGCAGGCCTTGCAGTTCCTGCTGCAGGAGGCCCTCGTTTTGCAGCAGGTGCACGTCCAGCGAGTCATTGTGGTACGCCAGGCTGTCCGGCACCACTTCCAGCTCTCTGAGTTCCGGCGGGAGGCGGCGGAGCGACTCGATCAGGCGCGCATAGCGGTTGATTTCTACGTCCAGGGTGGACACGATGCGGTCGTAGGGCGTGCGGTTTTTATTGAAATCGTTGTATTCCTGCGTCACCCTCTCCAGGGCATAGCTGATGTCGAAGGTATAGTCCTGCTTCTGGGAATACAACATCAGGGACAAGTCGTTGCACTTCTTGACAATGTTCACCATTTCCCGATGGCGCACAGCGTACTTGCTTTCCATCCGTTCCCGCGTCTCGTCGATCCGCAGATAATCATGATACAATTCCCGGCGAAGGTTGGAAAGCGTCGCGTCCAGGCCCGGGCCCGTAAAGACAGCCAGGGCGGGCAACGCCAACGCAAGCAGTGCCACGAAGCTGATGAGGAGTTTGCGCTTTTTCATTTTCTGATTTAATAATTCAAGTTACGCGTTTTCCCGGAAAACCGCAATACCGACCAGGGTCCGGCCGGCAGGTTTTGCAGATTCCGAAACCTTTTTGCGAATTCTGAAAGTGCGGAAGGAAGGAAGGAAGGAAGGAAGAAACTACTCCGCAGCGCTGTGCATCCACGCCGTCACGGTCGTTCCCATGCTTTGCTTGAACGCGGCGCCGAAGGTGCTGTAGCTATGGAAACCGCTCTCGTAGGCCAGCTGGCGGGCCGTGACCGTCCGCTGCTCGGTGACGGCGGCTTGATACAGACGGATGAAATGACGGATGCGCAAACCGTTGATGTAGGCGTTGTAGGTGAGGCCCTGCTGGGCGAAGTGCTGGCTCAGATAGTAACGGTTCGTGCCGATGACCTGAGCCAGCTGGGCCAGGTTGAGGTCGTGCTGCAGATAAAGTCGCCTGTCTTCGCAATGCTTTTTCAGCTGGGGACCTATGTTGGCTGGAATGACCGGCTGCGCGGAAGGCTTCTGCAGGTCGTCTGCCGGTTCTGCTACTGCCGGTTCACTCTCGGCCAGTTGCTGCAACGTTTCCGCGCGCCACAGGAGTATGCCCACTATCAGGATATTGTCTATCTGGAGAAAATACAGGTAAACACGCTCGGTCGTGGTATTGCTGTAGACAATGAAAAACAACAGAAACACGGCCAGGATCAGGAGACTTTGCCAGATCTCCTTGTGCTCCAGGTCCGCGTAATTGTCCCGCAGCCAGCGTCCGTAGCGCCGGACGGCATGGAAGATATACAGCATGAACAGTGCATACAGGGACACGACATACACGCTCAGCGGAACAAAAAGGGCGTCGTCATTCCGGATGATACTCAGGACTGTCAGCACGACGGCAGGGACCAGCGCCACAGCCACAGGCCAGACCGCCCTGTGCCGGTCCTGCAACATGGCCAGCAGGCTGCCTGCTATCGTGGGAATGTACAGCAGGATATCCAGGCCGCAGACCGTCACGTAAGCGGTCAGCGACGGATGACGGACGTATAGCAACCACATCAGATGGCTCAACGCGCAAGCAAGCAGGAAGGCCGCCGCCCAATGGCGCAGGCGGATAGGAGACGTCACCTCCGGTGCGAAAGCATTGCCCCGCCGCAGCAGCAGATAGACAGCCGCTGCTGCATTCAGCAAGGTTACGCCACCATAAAGGGTGACAAAGAATACGTCTTCCAGTATTGCCTGCTCGCTCATGCTTATTGCTGCAGGTCTCTCTTATACTCCCGGATACGCTGCCTGAAGAGTTTCTTGTAGGAGGGCGCGTAGTCCGTAGGCGTGGATTTGGTGCTGCTCAGACGGTTGGCGTAGAGATTGATTTCCGCCTGGATGGCCGCCTTGTCGGACAGTTGCTTCCGGGCGAAGGAAGTGCCTGCGACCGGGTCCCAATGGCGCATCGCGTCTGCCATGATGTCGAGCGTCGGCCGGGTGAGGTAGACGACGCCCGTCTGCCCGTTGTTGTGGATGCGCAGGACATTGCCCTGCCGCTTGCGCTTGGACGCCACCACCTTGACCTCGCTCCGGCTGTTGTAGTTCTGCAAGGTGTCCGTCGTGCCCTCCGGCTGGCCCAGCAGGTTCCGCAGCGTTTCAAGGGTCTGCAGGGCTTCCTCCACGCTCGACCCGAGGTGGAACTGGAAGCGGTTCGCATCGGCATGACTGGATGTCTGGGAATAGATGTAGTAGACCGACTCGCCCGCTGAAGGTCCGGGGGCGTTCTGGACGCTGATGTAATAGTTGTGGAATTTCGGGCTGGCCGTGGAGATTACCATCCGCCGCTCGAACTCCGTTGCGAAATCATACTGGGCGAAAAGCGGGAGGCAGGGCAAAAGGCTCCCAAGAACAAATAACAATCGTTTCATCGGGGACAAATTTAATAAAAAAAGCCTATCCCCGGATGACCTTGATCTCCCCGTGCAGGCCTACCTGGATGATCTGGGAGGGTTCGCCGGTGGCGCCTTCTTCCAGGTAAGGATCGGCCACCCAGTCGGCGGCGTCGATGATTTCCATCGGGATGTCTTCGTAGAAAGCCGGGGCGGGCCGGCCCGATATGTTGGCCGAGGTCGAGACAACGGGCTTGTGGAAGCGGCGGATCACCTCCACGCAGAAATCGTTCATCGGGATGCGGATGCCGGCCGTGCCGTCTTCCGCCACGACGTTGGGCGCCAGGCCCATGGCGTTCGGATAGATGATGGTCATCGGCTTGTCGTTGACTTCGAGCAGGTTGATGGCCACCTCGGGGATGACCTTCACATATTTGCCCAGCATGTCGGCATTGGCTACCAGCGTGATGAGGCTTTTGCTGTCGGCGCGCTGCTTGATGGCATAGATGCGTGCCACGGCTGCCTCATTGGTCGCATCGCAGCCGAGGCCCCAGACCGTATCGGTCGGATAGAGGATGACGCCGCCGGCCTTGAGGGTTTCCACCGCCGCCTTGACTTCTTCGAGATCGATTTCTTTTTCCATAGGACTGATTGTTTTAGATTCTTCGCTTCGCTCAGAATGACAGGGAGATATCAGAATGACAGGGAGATATCAGAATGACAGGGAGATATCAGAATGACAGGGATATGTTGGTTGTGACAGGATAGTGGTCGGACCAGGGGACGCGGAGCGTCTCGTGCCGCCAGGCCGTGAATTCCTGCGGAAGCAGGATGTAGTCGACGCGCAGCATCGGCCAAAGCACCGAATAGCTGCTGCCCATGCCGCAGCCCGCCTCCACGAAACTGTCTTTCAGATAATGGGTCAGCTGGTGATAGGTGTAGGAGACCGGCGAATCGTTGAAATCGCCGCAGAGGAAGGTCAGCCAGGGGCTTTGTGTCTCGCTCTCCAGCAGCGCCGACACCTGCTCGGAGCGGCGGCGC
>Ga0129306_1000985_pt1 | contig 37354 bp, 36 predicted proteins | sample P827metagenome_FD_94438 | JGI IMG/M metagenome (GOLD analysis project Ga0129306, IMG submission 94438) | Capybara group fecal microbial communities from Wisconsin, USA - P827 metagenome | ecosystem: Host-associated > Mammals > Digestive system > Large intestine > Fecal | place: USA: Wisconsin...
ATCGCAGGGCGAAACCTCACTGACGCTGTTCTTGCTGACAGTCCACCACTTCGTCTGTAAGATTGCCCTGGCTGGACTTTGGTTTCATTCCCACCCATACTTATTGTAACCTGACGACAATGATTCTTATAATCTGACGGATGGTATTCTTATAATCTGACGAGTTGGTCATTCGTTTTAACCTACGCCCACACCATTGTCTAAACAGCATTCTCAGTTTGTCATAGAGGGAAAACTCTTGTGGTCAAGCGAGTTGATCATAAGAGTTTCCTCACTCTGCCAAAGGTATGTCAAGGAGACTCTATCAAGCCTTACCAGAAGGTATTTGGCAAAACTAAACACTTTGCCAGATACGTTCTGTCTTTCCGGCTGTGATGGAGACTCCTCTTATTGACATACTGGCTGAGGATGCCTGTTTGGACAAGCCCGCCCCACCTTTTATAATTGTTATACATGACATTTTCTGTCATATCCTTCATAGCCCGTGAAAAGGAATTCTTCTGCAAAGGTAGTTTCGCCATTCAAACCGTCAAGAATAGCAGGGCTTCGCTTTCAACAATCTTCCTTTTCGCTGAAAAGAGTATTCTTGAAACTTTTCTTGCCTTATTGTCTTGCTATCACCTTGAAAAGCAGAAAAATTCCCAAACACAGGCTGAAAGGCTTGAAAGAAAGGGAAAATAAAAATTCAAGAGTATGGCAACAACAAATTTCAACAACCGACTGATAACTCCAGAGCTGACCGAGGCACTGAGCAGTTATCCCCTGTATTCTCAGGACGCAAAGAAGAAGGATGCACTTTGCATCGCAGTGTTTTACCTTGGCAATATCCGCTGGTACATCATGGAAGGTCAGCAGGAAGGCAATGACTTCACGCTCTACGGCATCGTTACTGGACTGCAAGAGACGGAGTACGGCTACCAGTCTGCAACCGAAATGGCAAGTATCACCTATGATGCAAGCGAGTACGGATTTGGCACTTTGAGGATAGAGCAGGACAAGGATTTCAAGCCTTGCACCCTTGCAGAGATTGAGGACGCAGAACTGCAAGCATTTCTCTCACGGCTTTATGATAAAGACTAATGTATAACCCTATAAACGCATCAGATTATGAAGATTATCGTAATGGACAGCGCAAATGTGCGCATCGACGTTCTGAGTGTTCCCGACCACATGATTGAAGAGGACATCGAGCAGTTCTTGGCAGAGCATGACTATTCACTCAACAACATTTCTTGGATGGCAGCACCCATCGACTTCGTGCCGGTGCAGTTCCATGAATACGGCATCTGTCATTCGGATGGCGAAGAGTTGCACTTCGTCCGTGAAGGAAAACTCAAAGACTTTTCCATCTATGACAGTGTGCAAGAGGTCAAGCACCGTGAGCAGGAGGAACTTGCCGAAGCACTCCGACTTCGTGGCAAAAAGGTGGATGATGGCTATGAATGGCACTTCGAGGGTGAATGTCCCATCGTGGCAGCATACGACTATGACGAGCCTTGCGATGTGGTCATCCTTTCGGTGAGAGTTGACAAAGACGGATATTTCACCATCATTGGCGATGAGAAGAATGACCGAGGCAACGAGCATGAGATTGAGGTGGATGATGTCTTCGCTGGACATCTTGATTATCTAAAGAGCTACATTATCTAAAGTATCTCCTTGTTATGCCTGCTTTTAGGGGCGTTTCAAGAAGATACTTTGAAGAAAGAGTTTGGATTTTCTTATCTAATCAATCCTCTTAGATAGTTTTTGAGTTTCTCATTTGTTTCCCAATTCCCTTTTTTGCTGGAATTGGGATTTATTGTTTCGCTCAATTGCAACAAGGCATCTTCCTTTATCTTTTCATTGATTCGAGCATATATTTCTGTTGTCTGAATGGATGCGTGTCCCAACATATCCCGAATAGCCACAATCGGATAACCTTTTTGCAGAAGATGTTCGGCCCTACTATGTCTTAGCCAGTGTGGAGTTGGCTTGCTACAAACTAATTCTGGACTGATTTTATTAGCACTGCTGGCATATTTTTGCAAGATATAAGTTATACCAGCATTTGTAAGCTTTTCGCCACGACTGTTGAAGAATAATGGATTTTGTGCTCTTTCTGGAGAAAGTAACTGGTATTGTTTCATGTAACTTGAAAGAGAATCTATAACCATTTCATTCAAATAGACAAAACGTCTCTTAGCGCCTTTACCTATTACTTCAACCATGTACGGCTTTTCAAATCTAATTGAACAAGGCATCAAGTCTATAACCTCCTGGACGCGAAGTCCACCATAGTAGAGTAAAGACAACAACGCAAGGTCTCTTTTTCCGCGACAAGAATCTCTTGGTATTTGGTTTAATAACAAGCAGATGCCCTCAACAGAAAAGTACTTGATGGTATCTGTTACCACTTTTTTGAATCGGATAGAGCAAATGTCCTGCCATCGTGAGATATGAACAGGGTCATAGTAAATCATGTATTTGAAGAAAGACTTAATTGCAGCATTCCGCTGATTTCTTGTTTGTGGCTGGCAACCACGTTTTTCTTCGAGCCAAGTGAGAAACTCACAGATACATGTTCTGTCTAAATACTCGAACCTTATACGGTCACATGCAATGCCTTTTAATTCATGCAGAAATATCAGCAAAAGCGAAAAAGTCTCACTATATGATTTAATCGTATGTCGACTATACCCACGCTCTTTTATGATATAGTCCTCAAAGAATGATTGAAGAGCCTTGGAAAAATCCTTATAGGCAATTTGATCTTTATTTTTCATCGGACTCAACTATTGGTTTAATGATGTTTTTTGAAATCTCTTTGTCTATACTTGCCAATTCAGGATACATCTCCACAGTTTGCCGCAAATACCGTTCCGTATCAGAAATATGCAGATGTCCCATGAATTTCGAGATTGCTGGTAAATACGCATACATATCCATACCTTCGGAATGGAGTTTCATCATTGAATGAACACAAGCGGTATGTCTTAGCGTATGTATGCCATAACCCGTATTTAGGTTGTCACGACAAATACCGCTTAAATCAAGTAGCTTAGAAAACCAATCCGACAAAGAACGGGGTTTAATCTTATCACCAGTAGATGTCACAAAGAAAGGAGAATCAGGAGAGTCAATATCATCTCTGATTATTAGATTGCGATAAGATAGATACTGACGCAAGACCTTTTCCAAACTTTCGTTGATTGGGGCGATTCTTTGGTGATTGTTTTTCGTTTGTCTAACAATAATGTGATGATTATCCAGATTAACATCCGCGTTCAACAGGCCTATGGCTTCACCAATCCTTATGCCAGTACTATAGAGCACTCGTATTATTGCTGGAAACGATATTAACGGACTCTTCGGGAAAGTGTTCATCAAAGACAATGTGTTGCTTCTTTCAAAGAGTATACGAATTTCTTCATGTGTAAAAACATGAGGAATGTAACCACTGGGGGGCATTTTGGGCACACGAGGAATGACACATTCTATACCTATCTCACACAGATACCTTGCAAATCGTGCAGCAGTACTACGTTTTTCATGCATAGTTGTAGCTGTGGCATCAGGAAATGACGAAAACCAATCACTCCATATGTCCTCGGTTATGTGGGGATTAGAACAGTTGACTCTTACCAGATGGTCATCAAATTGGTGTAACATGCGATAATCACGCTTCAAATTCTTGACACCACAAATTATACGCTCTCTCATGTATGAACGCATATATGTGGAGAGAACACTTCTGAAATAAAGTTTTTTGTTATCCATAAAGCGCACCTCCATTCTGATTATAGAAATCATCTGAAACCGTTGGTACATTTAGTGAACATTTCATGAGAGCATCAATGTCTATGTTGAGATATATCATCGTTGATGCTGTACTGCTATGTCCAAGAGATTGGGATATAACAGGAAGAGGTACTTCGTTTTTAAGAAGAGCACCTGCAACACTATGCCGTAAACAATGAACGCCATGATGTCTTCCAGCAATATTAACTCCAGACTTTTGCATATATTTGCCAACAATTTGGCTGAATTGATTCTGACACAAAGGTCTGAATGGGTCCCTAAGTGTGAGGAATAATGTATTGCTTGAATGATTGGGGCGTCCATTCATAATGTAATCAATAATAGCCTCTCCAACCTCTGGCAGCAAAGGAAGCCTTATTGACTTTTGAGTTTTTTGTTGGACTAATTGTATGAGATTATTATCCCAGTCGATATTGCTGAGCGAGAGCGAAGTAATATCAGAGGCCCGAAGTCCAAGCCTACTTGCAAGTAGTATCATGGCATAATCCCGTTTACCTTTTACAGATGACCGTGAAACACTCATTTCCATGGTCCTTACCTCTTCTGTGCTATAATAGGACAAAACTTTTATCTCCGGCTCGGATGCTTTCATTGTTGAGAATACTGAAGTATAGGGGTTAGAAATGATATTATTCTCAAACAAATGCTTGACAAATGAGCGAAGAGCATAGACATTGGTATGTACATTGTTTGGCTTCGTAGATAGGAAATCCACAATATCTTGTCTTCTAATTCTCGATAGCGAAATATTGTTTAAGCGCAGATATTCTGTAAATCTCGATAGAACCCTTTCAAAAAGCAGTATAGTCCCAGGTGCCCATTGTCTATCACAAGCAGCTTTCTTGATGAAAGCTCTGGCCTTTTCTCCTGCATCACCACGTAACGAGTAATCTGCTATTCTTTTAGGGCGTATCGCCCAGTCTTGACACATGACATGAGAATTCAAGATAAAGACAACCTTTTCACGCTCCCTCATTATTCCAGGTGTAACAGAAATAGGATTGTCTTGAATGGTGCAGAGGAATCTGCTACCTACAGTGGGAGTGTACCCCCCCTCGTTCAGAGATACCATAAATCTGTGAAGATGACGAACTCCACAATACAATCTTTCTTTGTAGGAACTCGAATATTTGAGTTCCTGAATCAATGACCTGAAGCATTGCAACAAGTCATCACGTTTAAGTGTTTCTAAAACCATATGAATATTTTTATGAGGTCGCGACATTGCGACCTCATAAAATATAACGAAAATCAGGAATTATTATCCAAAGTGGCTTCTAAATATAAGGCTGAGTAGTGATTCGCAACGTAAAACTTTAGATAATGTAACTCTTTAGATAATCCATGTTATCAAAATATTCGGATAATTTGGACTACATAATCAGTGAGATAGGAAAATAATCAATAAACATGGGATAGGTGGCAACTCCGCTGCCTATCCCTACTAACCGAAAGGCGTTATGAAACAGATATTTGTAGCTTACGAAACTGATACTTGGCACTCCCTTCAACACCGAGAGTGCGCAGGGGTATTCACCAGCAAATGGGCTGCAGTGAATGCAATCGTAAAGAACCACCGCATAGAGCTGGACGAGTTCTTCAGCGAGGATGAGATTGAAAAGACCTCCAAGCGAGTGTTGGAAGCTGAAGCAAGGCGCAGACTTCGCAAGGAATTGGAGTTTGCCTATCATACGCAAGGCTATGAGACCAACTATGACATCGAGGTCTGGAACATCAATGAATGGTATCTAACAAAATATTGAGCGATATGACCAACAAGCAGAGAAAAACCATGATTGAGCGATGGGTCACTCAGGTAAACCCTAAAGCCATCCTACGCGCAGCCGATGCCCGATGTGGGGCAAGGTATGCCGTCTATTTGGTAGAGAAACCGGGGGAGTTCGGGACAAGATGCACCGACTACTTGCCTTTGGAGCAACTGGAGCAATATCTTCTTGGGGTATTTCATGCCAGCGAGTTTTACAGACTGATAGGAAAGAAGCCTGTATAAACCAAGTTAAACATAATAGGTTAAGTCGATTTCATAATAAGGCTGTGTCAAAATGTAAATGCCCTCTTTAAATTCTTATAGTTTGAAACTAAAGAACAAGAAAAGTTCATTTCAAAACCCTATTTTGGGTTATAGTTACAGAAATTTTCTTTATGGCAGACGAATTTCACAAAGTTTTTTGCCGTATGTTAGACAAATATAGTCTCAATGCCCCCAAAATATCGGGAAAGAGGTCTTACCATAGGGCGGGAAGGCTCTCTGTTCCCGAGATTATGACCATTATGATATTGTTCCACAATTCTGGCTACCGTTGCCTGAAGCATTTCTATCTGAATGAGGTCTGTGTGGACCTTCGCCACCTGTTCCCGCAGGTTGTCTCCTACAACCGCTTCGTGGAACTGGAGAAGGAGGCGGTCATACCGCTCACCATCTTTATCAAGAAGGTACTTCTGGGAAAATGCACCGGCATCAGTTTCGTTGACTCCACGCCTCTGCGTGTGTGCAAGAACCAGCGCATCCATATCCATAAGACTTTCAAAGGCTTTGCAGCCAGAGGCAAGTGCTCGATGGGATGTTTTTTCGGTTTCAAGCTGCACCTGATCTGTAACGAGAGAGGCGAATTGCTGAACTTCATGGTTACGCCTGGCGATGTGGATGACCGGAAACCTTTGGAGAACAAGAGATTCATCGAGATGATATTCGACAAGCTTGTGGCAGACAAGGGGTATATCAGCAAGAATCTCTTCCAGAGGCTCTTCGTGGACGGCATACAGCTCATCACAAAGCTAAGGAGCAATATGAAAGGTGCTCTGATGAGTGTCTCGGACAAGGTGCTGCTGCGCAAGAGAGCGATTATTGAAAGTGTCAACGACGAGCTCAAGAACATCGCACAGATTGAACACTCAAGACACAGGTCAGTCTGCAACTTCGCTGTCAACCTGTTGGGAGCTGTTGCTGCCTACTGCTACTTCCCCAAGAAGCCATCGATACAGGTGGTCAGAGTGTTTGATAATCAGCTTACTCTGTTCTGAATCAATTTCGTCGAACTCACGTTATTTAGATGATTATTGGTTACACCTCTCCCACAAAGTTCGACAGCACAATTGCAGCTAAACTTACTCAGGCTGCAGAGTCTGTACGGATGACCTTGCGCGACTATATCATCCTTGTGGATGAGCAGTACTTCTCGTTTAAGGACAACAAGAAACTATAGCCATATAAACAGCTTTCACGAACACGATTATGGCTCGATACTTTTTGATTTGTATCGAGCCATAATCGTAATAAACACCCCACATAAAAGCACATGTCCCAACTGCAAGCAGATGGGACACGATTTAATCTTTTTTATAGTGCAGATGGGTGCAACGGGGCTTCCCAGATACACTTTTGATTTCTTGCTTACTCAGCCGTCTTATCAAATGTTATTGGTTTCTTAAACATTTCACCATATACAACTGGTGGTAAAACGATCCCCTCCAACGGTGTATTCATCGTTTTCAAATACATAATACCACGCAATGCACCATGTCCGAATGAAGCACATTGAGCAAGGAAATCAGCAGGAACTACAATTTTACCATCTTTTTCCAATGCTGTTACTGTGTCTTCACTTATTGCAACGAAGGTACACAGCTGAATTCTTAGAGCTGTCTTCTCCTTGTGGGAAAACTCTACATTTAGAATGCTTTTTATAACATTCTGCTCAAAATTATAAGCAAAGTCAACTCCACTTTGTATGTCGAAGCTCTCACATCCCTCTAGTCCGTCCCATGATGGTACAAACTGAGTCAAATCAAATCCACCTATACGGTATTTTATACTAGTACGTTCCATTCTTCTTATATTTACTAAACCCACCCATAGTCATTGATGCTGTAGCATATTCCTTTGTTTGGAAAAAAATTATCGGCACTATTATTGCCTGCTTATCAACTTTCTCAGAGTAGGCATACCGTGGTTTATCCGTGTCTAGTAATGACACGTTCAGAGTATGCTCAATCTCTGTCAAAGTATCCAAAGTAAAGTTTCTGTCACCTGACAGCCACTCAGAGACTTCTGATTCCGTCTTGCCCATTTTCTGGGCAAGCTGTTTCTGGTTCATGCCACTGCTACGCATTGCATCTGCGATTTTAGCAGCCACCATCATCCGATTACGAGTCTTGGCAAGGCTCAGCTCATCCATGTTTGCCAACATCCTGCCCAACACTCCTGATGCATTTCTAATCTTCATAGTCCCAATAATTTATATTTAGTTTACCATCTTTTATCTCAATATCTTTCTCCTTAATTGCTTTGTTAATGCGTTCTGCAATAGCTTTCATTTGCTCAACTCTCTCATTCAGTTCTGGATCCTCTTGATAAGCACGTATCTCGGGCGATTTATAGCCACCTGATCCAAAACAGACAATGGTTGAATCCACATATAAACAATAGAGCCGCAAGCGACCCGCTTTCAGAACAGACACCCCATCACCAGGACTACCCTCGTTGTGCTTAAAGTTGTCCCATCGACATCCGGTTTCTTTTCCCATTACATATAATTTGTTCAGAATCTCAGTCAATTCCTCATCATATTCTGCATTTTCTTCAAAGAACTGCTCAAGCAAGGTATTTTCCTCGCCTTCCATTGTTACGGAATAGATGCTGGCTGCATCACCCGACAATTCCTTTATTTCTTCAATATCAAAGTTCATTGCAAGTTATTAATGCGGTGCAAAATTAGACAAAAATTAGGATATAACCAAATTTTGACGCGTTTTTTATCATAAAACACATGTTATTTAACATTTACTCTCTCATTTCTGTGCAAGTTAGTCTCTTCGCGTTCTAATATATCGATATAAAGTTGTTTTGCTAATTCCTACAGTTTCCAATATTTGCGAAATGGAGCAGACCTTAGAATCATACATACTCAATGCTAGTTTTATCTTGGACTTGTCTTTGGGTGGTCGACCACCATTGCGACCTCTTGCACGTGCTGCCTGTAAACCTTCAATAGTTCTTTGACGGATTAAATCGCGTTCGAATTGGCTTATTCCAGCAAAAATGGTGAAAAGAAGTTTTCCCTGTGGAGTAGTTGTATCAATCCATGATTCTTTCAAGGACTTAATGTCAGCACCGATATTATGGATTCTATCCACAATTTCAAACAAGTCCTTTACAGTTCTGCTTAATCGAGACAATTCTGTGATAATGACGACATCTCCTTCTCGAAGGGCATCCATCATTCGAATCAACTCTACTCTGTCACGCTTGGTTCCTGATGCTTTCTCTTCATAAATCCTTTCACAACCAAATTCTTTCAGTTGGTCAATTTGCCTAAGTGTCTGCTGATCTTGCGTACTTACTCGTGCATACCCTATTATCATAAGCCAGTTCCAAAATTACTATAGTCCAACATTTATGATACTATGATTAAAGTACCAATTTTGGCACAAAAATACATATATTTTTTATGATTTGCAAGAGTTAATTGAGAAAGTAACAAAAACGGTGTTTTTTTAGACACATACTGAAGAGAATTACATTAAATGGGTGAATGAGTTTTCGTCAAACGGGTGAATGAGTTTTCGTCAAATGGGCGAACGATTATTCGTCAAATGGGTGAATAGAACTTGGACAAACAACCAAATGAATACTTACCAAATAACCAAATGAAAACTTACCAAACGACCAAATGAAAACTTACCAAACGACCAAATTGTGATTGGGAATGACTTTCGAGTTCTGCCTGTTCTATTTTTATAAATAGAGACTTTATTTCTGCAAAAAAAATCCAGCCGCAAAGATGAAAAAAGTCTTATACGGCTGAATAATTTTCGCTGTTTTTCAATTATTCTAGGAGGTCACTCTTGGTAGAAATAGTCTCTCAACATACTCTTTCTGCTTTTCAAAGGGCATCTTAATACCTCCATTTTCCATGATAGCAGGATATTCCTTTGATTTCTTGGCAAAAGTTGCTCTGAAGGGTATGCCATTTAGTTCTGCTTCTAAGCGCATGGCACCATTGCCCATTTCTGTCCAATGAAGGTTTTTGACGGTAATACCCTTTCCTTCGATGATGTAGTCGAAGTAGAGTGGTTTATAGCCATTGAGCATTGAGAGGATCCTTGGCGACATTTCAGCAAAGTGAGCTTCGATTTTATCAATCCAATAACTATCTACTCCAACCTCCTGGGCTACACTGCGGAATTGTGCTACGCACTCTGCCGTACTTTGGATAATCTCATTCGGATTGGAAATGCTAAACTTCCGTCCAAACTCAACCAAGTCTTCGTATCCGATGTCAACAGTCTTTCCTCCGATTCTAAGATAGTGGGCTGGATCGAACTTGTTTCCAGGATTGAAACACGAGAATGTCAGGTCATATGCCGGTGTTATATGCCACGTTCCACCTTCCTCCATCATGAAGGAGAAGTTGCGGATGTGTGCATCAACAATAGTAGCAAGGATGTTGAATACAGTGCGTCTGAAAGTTTCTTCTTTTTCTTTGTATGGAATATTGAGTTTGTCTATGACGGTCATCAGATCCTCATAGTTCCTAGCATTAGGATTCATGGCAGCTAGTGTTTGCGTGTGAATCTTCTTGCCATTCCTCCTGTCATATCGCTCTGTAAGGAAATGCTCGTCACCATCAATTGAAATCAATTCTGATGGCATCATAGTGATTCCTGCCATTGTTGCAAGTCGATAGTATACCATCTCGACCTTTGTGAGAGGGTAATAGTCTTTCTCGGCGAATTTAAGCAGGTAATAGGTATAATCAGAAGGTAGCATGATTTGGCCGGAACGAATTTCGCCGGTTTTGTTGTTCCGCGCAATGACGGCTTTGGTATGCTGGCCTCCTGCTGATGTTCCTACTTCATATAAGCTTTCAAGTGTGATGTCTTTGCCTGCAATAACAGTTTCCTCTCTTTGCTCCAGAATCTCTTGCGCCTTACGATACAGTTGATCGAGTTCAAGACTCATTTCGCCTGTTCCAATTTCCTGAGAGGGTTCAAATTCTAAGGCTCCCATCCCTCGTTTACCAATGAAGGATAGCTTGTCGACGGCAGTCAAATGATCTTCGTCGAGATTGTTTGCAGAGGCCCAGGCGGAGAAAACGGTATCTCCCCATTTCCCGGGAAGACTGTCGCTGATGAAAGCAGGAAGACCATAAAACACCCCATTGTTTGCTTCACCGTAAAAGGGGAGTCTGTTTCTGCGGTCATAAATTGATGCAGTCAAAGGGGCAATGTCGAGTTCTCCTTTGAGAAAGTTCGGAGCATACTCAAAGATGGAACGCTTTCTGCTAGCATCCCATGTGAGGCGGCCAACCTCTTTGCCCCATATTGTTACTTTAATGTTGTTGTCCATGTCTTACTCTTTTTGGCTTGTTTGCATCTTGTCTGGCCAGTGCATACGGCGAGGCAGGAAATTCAGGGAGAATATCAGCGATTCCATCAGCAAAGTCTATAGCCTTCAAAAGTGCAATGAGATTGCCAAGTTTGATGTCATATGAATAACCCTGTTCAAACCGTCTGATAGTCAGAAGGCTCACTCCAGATTGTCCAGCGACTTCTTTTTGCGTCATTCTTGCTGCAATCCGATACTCCCTAAATCTCTTGCCTAATGCCTGTATTATTTGCACTGTAAGCATTGATTTTATATCCATTATTTCTTCCATATGGCTGCAAAGGTACATAAACTTTCCCTAAGAGCCAAATATTTCGATTAAAAATTAGTTTATGAACGCTTAAATTTGCAAAATTTCTATTATAAATTAACTCTTTTAAAGGTTGTTTCTATAGTTTCTTGTTGTCCTTGAAGGAGTAGTATTGTTCATCCGCAAGGATGATATGGTCGAGGAGGGTCATTCGTACAGATTCTGCAGCCTGAGTAAGTTTAGCTGCAATTGTGCTGTCGAACTTTGTGGGAGAGGGATTCCCACTGACATGGTTATGTACTGTAACAATGTAGGTCGCATTGTATAGTACCCCGAATCGCATGATGTTCCTTGTATTTTGGAATATGTCAAAAATGCCCTATTTTCAGCGGAAATACAAAGAAAAACATAATTTTCCGCCAGTTATAGAATTTTATTTTGCTATATTTGCAGCGGATTTTAATAAAACAACTGTCATCATGATTATCGGACGTGAAAAGGAACAACGTGAACTGCTGGAGCTTCTTGACAAAGAGGAATCACAGTTTTGTGCCGTTTATGGCAGATGGCGCGTGGGCAAGACGCATCTCATCAGAGAAACTTTCAACTACCAATTTTGTTTTCAGCATACAGGAATAGCAAAAGGAACGCTGCGCCAGCAACTGACGGCATTCCGCAACTCCCTGGTGGCGGCAGGCATGACGAAGTGCGCCATACCCAAAACATGGATTGAAGCCTTCGAACTGCTAAAGCAATTCATCAAAAACGCTCCTGCTGGAAAAAAGATTCTTTTCATTGACGAGCTTCCGTGGATGGATACACCCAAGGGAAACCTTATCGGTGCCCTGGAGAACTTCTGGAACGGATGGGCTACAGCACGACGGGAAAAGGACATCGTACTCATCGTATGCGGCAGTACTACCTCATGGATCAGCAAGAAACTCCTGAAGGACAAGGGCGGTCTTCGTGGTAGGATGACCAACCGTATAAAACTCGTTCCCTTCACTCTCCGCGAGTGCGAGTTCTTTGCCAAAAGTGCCAATCTTGCCCTTGGCAGAAAAGACGTTCTGGAGCTTTACATGATTCTAGGTGGCATTCCCTATTACTGGAGTTTCCTGAAGAAAGGACTGAGCGTAGCACAGAATATTGATCAGCTGTTCTTCACGGAAACGGCTCAGTTGCGTGATGAGTTCGATGCACTATATGCCGTCCTGTTCAAACGCCCAGAGAATTACCTTAAGGTAATCGGATGTCTGAGTGATGGCCGGAAGACAGGAATGACCAGAGAGGAGATATTACGTGAAAGCAAGCTCTCTGACGGTGGCACTTTCTCCACCATATTGGAAGATTTGGAAGAGTGTGGATTCATTCGCCGCTTTGCTTCTGCCGATACAGCCGATACAAATGCACTTTATCAACTGATAGACAACTATACCCTCTTTTACTATCATTGTATCAAGAAAAATGCCTTCAGCGACGAGCATTATTGGACCAACACCTTCACGTCCACATCCCATAATGCTTGGAAGGGTCACGCCTTTGAACGGGTATGCCTTCAGCATGTTCCGCAAATTAAGGCCGCACTTGGCATAGCCGGTGTACAGACGAACGTGTGCTCGTGGTTCTCACTTGGTACTGAGGAAAGACGCGGAGCACAGATTGACCTTGTGTTGCAACGTGCTGACGGATTTACAGACCTATGCGAGATGAAGCATTCTACTAATGTCTTCACCATCGACAGGGATTATGCACCGAACCTTCAAAACAAGATTGAAGCATATCAGGAACTATCAAAAGACAAACGCACGTTACACCTTGTCATGGTTACAACGAATGGTGTTGCTCACAACAGCTACTATAACATGATACAGAACGAAGTGACCATGGATGACTTGTTTAGGACATGAGTCTTATATAAGAATCCTACATGGTGACGAAACCGCTAAAGGTGGTTCCATCACCATTGATTAATGATTAAGACAGCCTGTATGGGATGCCCGTCAGATTGAAGAGCCTATTCAAGTCAAGATTGATGGTACGTTTCCATAGCTGATGATCATCTTTTTTAGAGTACACATGAGCTCTCTTTACAGCTTCCTTCAGATTGGCTGCCGTCATTGGTCCATCACTGCTGGGCACTATGATATAGCCACATCTGTCAATAGCTTTCTGGTATTGGTTGGTAATTAACCCACCAACGGAAAGATGGTGCATGATATAGCCAAAGCGTGTGGCCTTACAGCACTTGATGTCTGTTGAAAGACTGCCATCGAATAATGCCTTCACCTTCTCTACAGTCAGGTTATAAAATACCTCGTGTGCCACGAAGGTACGATATAGCATCTTAACTGCTTCGTCAGAGAAACGGCAACCCAGAGAATATGGGAGATGAACCTCTGTATTGTTTAGTTCTGTTGAATGAGACACCGCACCAGAGATTGTGGCATCGGTAGGAACTACATCCTCATGATAGAGGCCATTGCACAGTTGGCGAAATACTTTGCGAGAAATTTGCACACAAAAATACTGCTCAGCCAGCGCTTTGCGCTTAGTGAGCAGATACACGAGGTCTTCGTAAGCTTTTAGGTGACGCTTCTTTGCATCACCCTCGAACCTGTCACCCAGGTTGCAGTCGATCTTGGCATAGCACTCAAAGAAGTGGTATGCCACTCCTTGGCCGACCGTCTGCTTGTACAGAGCTGCAGCAATTTTGATAAGGGTTAGGAACTCGCGACGGTGGTCGCCACTGCTGACGGCACACAGGCCATCATGAACGTATCCACGTTTTTTTTGAGGATGCGAACTTTGATTTCTTCTTTTCCATAGGACTGAAAATTGGAAGTGGATAAATGTTATTATTTGAATCAGTCAAGCACGTTGTCCAAAAGAGCAACGGTACTGACTTTCTTTCCTGTCATAATATCGGCATAGACCTGCGTGTTCTCGATAGAGGCATGTCCCATCAGAGAGGAGCAGGTGTAAAGGTCAACGCCTGCATCCAGTGCCAGCACGGCAAAGGAGTGTCGTGAAGTATGATAGCCGACTTTCTTGGTAATATTGGCATCTTTCATCCATGCACTCATGGGTTCCCTAAATGACACACCAAGTCCCTTGAAGATTTTATCATCCAGGGAATATTTCTCTGGAGCCTTGATCCATTTGCGAGCCATCATGTTGAGAGGGAGGTACAGCATCTCTTTCGTCTTCTGCATGCGTATCTCTATACGCCAATTATTGCCATCTTTGACAAGGTGGCGCCAAGTGAGGTTCCGGACATCACCAAGACGCAAGCCGGAGAAGACGCTGAACAAGAAGGCTCGCTTCAAAATCTCGGAGGAGCAGGGCGTGTCAATGAGCCGCTTAACCTCTTCCACGTTCAAGTATGTCTTTTTGCACTCCTGTTCATCCACACGAGTCTCAGCATCAAGGCAAGGGTTGAAGGCAATGAGCTTCTCACGGACAGCAAAGTTAAGGGCGGAATGCAGATTGCGAATACGGCAGCATATTGTGTTGTGAGTCAGCTTGCGATTTTCCTCTCCTCGGGTATAGGTCTGCTTCTTGAGAAAATCGATGAACCCATCAATGAACTTGCCATCCACATCCTTGAGGATAATCTCGCTGTTATATTGCTCAAGGTAATTACGGGTAGAGATGATGTTATAGCGGAAGCCCTTTGAACCACCGTTACGTCCCTGATACTGCTCATATTGATCCATCCAGTCCACAAGACGGATGCCGGACTTGAAAGAACGGTCTTCAAGACCCGCACGGGAATAGGTCAGTTCAAGGGCAAGTTCCGTACGAATCTTCTCTACCTGCTTCATGATATCCGCATTGCGCTTGCGTGCAGCAGCAGATTTCTCAGGTTCAAGATACATCTTCAGGAACTTGTAGCTTCGGACACCATCATTAAAGATGTCAAAGAAGACGGATTGCCGCCCGTCCTTGAGCACCCTGGTACGGATCGTCACTGGTGACTTCACGTTTATGCTATTCTTTTTTCTCATTATCTTCTATGTCTTGTGTTTCAAAAGGATCCTTGTCCAGATAGTCAGCAAAAAGACTGTCTATCTTGTAGATGGCTTCCTCTTTCTTCGGGTTGATGATGGTGGCATAGACCTGCGTGACTCCCACATCACTATGTCCCAGCAACTTCGATACCGTATACAGGTCAGAGCCAAGTTCAAGACCAATCGTTGCGAAAGAATGGCGAGCCGTGTGGAAACTTACGTTCTTGTCAATGCCCGCACGCTTTACCCATTTCTTGAGCGACTTGTCGAGAGCCTGTATGGTCGGTACGTCAAAGACGAGAGATTTGTTTTCTCCTCGCTCTGGCAATAGCTCAACGGCAGTGGCATTCATTGGGAGATACAGCATCTTTCCTGTCTTTCTCATCTGCTTCTCCAATCGGAACTTGCCATCTTCCTCAATGATATCACTCCATGTCAGAGAACGTAAGTCCGAGTAGCGTACACCAGTCATCAAGGAGAAGAGAAACAGACGTGTCATTCGTTCGTTCGTGCTAGGAGTGGCAACCAGTTTCTTGACTTCATCCATGGTCAGATACGACCGAGGCTTTTCGTCACCATGGATAATAGAGCGATCCATCAGTGGTACTGGGTTGTTGACCGGTATGTCTGCTGCAATCGCCGCTTTCATGACTACCCCAAGGTTCTCTACAATGTCCGTAACCGTTTTCTTGGCATAGTTTTTCTTGCTTCGTGGGCAGGTCATGGTACACATGTGCTCCACGAAATCCTCAAGGAAGCGGCTGTTGACCTCCCACAGCCGTATCTTGGGCGCAAACTCTGTGATGTGCTTCTTAAGTGGCTGATAGTTCGTGTCAGCAGAGCGGACACCCTTTCGCTTCCTGTCTGCCACAAACTTATCAATCCAATCCAGCAAGAAGACTTTTGAACGGTCAATGCCAAAATCAATGTCCCTCTTTTGGGCAAAGTTCTCCAGACGCTCCACCTTGATGTTCAAGGCACAGCGCATGATGTACTCGTTATGCAGCCTGACATCCTTTGAGGTGCCAGGTTCCAGATACAGCTTCAGGTACTCAACCTTGCGCTTGCCTCCGATGAAGTAGTCGAGATAGATGCTCTTGCGATTATTCTTCAACAGCTTGTATCGGATGTGGACAGGATCGGAGTTCTTCCGGGTAGTCTTTGCCATATAGGAGTGAGTGATTATTTCGTTTTATTGCCAGCAAGGCTTTCTGCTGAGATCAATCCAGGGCGACCGCCGAAGCGTCCGTCAAAGTAGTTACGTTCAAGAGAAAGGAGCGTCTTGATATTTGGGAGCTTGTCCAGGGCGATAATCTGTGATGAGCCATCCTTCTTCTCAAGCAGGTTGACCTCGTCCAGTCGCGTCATTTCCTGCTGATTCATGGTCATCAGAGTATTTGCCGTATAGATAATCTGCCCATTACTCTCCGTCTCGCAATAGTATTTCAGCAAATCGCGGAAAGTGACCGCATTGACATTCAGGTCAAGACCGTCAATGATACAGCTCTTGCCATTGTAGATACTTTGGTAAAGAAGGGCCAGAACTGTCAACATGTGAATGGTGCCTGAAGACTCCTCAGATGCCTTCGTACGCAACTCATAACCGTTGACTCCTGTATGAATGAATTCTATTTCACGGATAACCTTGCGACTGCCAGTGGTGCGGATAATAAAGTCTGGAGCATCATAACTGTGAATACTTGGGGAGATTTCGCCGCCCTCAAAGAAGTTGAGAATACTCCGATCCATGGTGTTAGAGCTCTTTCTAAGCCAATCAGAAGGCTTGAATTCCGCAATGGCTACCGTACATCCAATGCCCATCTGCTTCAGAATGGCGTTGGTAAACTGCATGATGCGAGGTGTCTTGCAATAGAGATCCATCAGACGTGGCATCGACATGTCTTCGCATGACACCTCAAGATTGTTACGGAACCATGTCTGCGCATTGATGATATCTGCATTATCCAAGTATCGGAAGTTGGCATTCAGTACGAGGAGAGATGTCTCTGGGTTGTTATCGAACTGTTGGTGGAACAAGGAATCAAGCTCCTTTGTGGCATTGATTTCCTTCGAGAAGTCAACTTTGTCGCGACAACGTAGGAAGATGACTTGCGGACGCAGACGATTGCCACGAACGAGATAGAGAGATTCCGTCTTGATACCATCGCCGTCAAAGTTGACACTGTACTCATAGTACTTACCACCCTTGCTGAACTCGATCATGAAGTGAATGGGCGCTTCATCCTCTGCTACGGGCAGATTGAATCGGTTGTCGTAATACCAACGGTTCAGCCATTTGTCCTTTGGGTCATGGTGCTGCTGACCGCAACAGAACTCCTTGATAAATTTCATCCCCTTGACAAGATTGGTCTTACCAGAAGCATTCGGGCCGACAATAAGGCAGTGCTTCAAGACTGGATAGAGCAACTCCTCACCACTGTAGATGTGATTGGGGTAGAACGTGCGCTTAGGGTTCGGATACAGGCTGATTTCGCCTCTTGTGCCGAACGATCTATAGTTCTCAAGGATAATTTTGTGTAACATAAAGCTTTATATTTTTGAATTCAAATTGTTCTTAGGTAGATACTCGGAGAAGAGCTTGTCAATCATGTACATTGCCTCGGTGCGTTTTACATCTATGATCTCGGCATAGCCCTCTGTGGTGCGGATTTCCTTGTGTCCAAGCAGTTGGCTCACCACATAGAGGTCTGCACCTTGTGTGAGGTTGAGTGTGGCAAAAGTGTGGCGTGAGGAATAGAAGGTAACCTTCTTCTCAATACCGGCATCAGAAACCCACTGCTTGATGATTGCATCAATGTCGCTGGTTCCTTTAGGAAGGTCGGGGAATACAAGTGCATCAGGCTCTCCTCGCTCTGGCAGATAGTCTCTGGCAATCTTTCCTAATGGAACATAAACCATGTGCTGTGTCTTGTGCATCATCTTCTCAATGCGTATCTCATCCTTCTCTTCAACGACATCACTCCAGCGGAGGGTGATAAGGTCGCTATACCGCAGTCCTACAAAACAGGCAAAGAGGAACAGCCGTTTGTATGACTCTACGGAGCATTCCGTTCGAACCAATGCCTTGAGCTCGTCTGCCGTGAGATAGACTCGCTTGTAAACAGGTCCTTGGATCTTGCGTGTATCGTACTGCTCTACGGGATTGCTCTGTATCATACCCTTGCGCGCTGCATATCGCAGGACGCAGCTGAGAGATGAGATCGTACCGGTCACAGTGGCCCGGGCAAGTGGCTCTCCGCTCTTGGTGCGCTCATTGTTCATCATGTTCTCCGCGAGGGCTGTGACAAAATCGAGGTTGATCTCCCATAGGCGCAGGTTCGTACTGATAAGTGATATATGACGTTTCAGATTTCCGTAAGTCGATCTTGCGCTTTTTGTTCCACGCTTCAAGCGGAACCCTGCATATTCATCAATAACATCAAAAAGCAAACGCCTTTTATCTGATACGCCATCGTTGGCATCCTTGTTCCAGGCAATGTTGGTAAGGCGCTGTGCCTTGACGTTCGATACGGCACAAAGAGTATGCTCGTTGAGACGCTTCTCCTCAGGCGTCCGACCTGGAAGGAGGTACATCTTCAGATACTCATTGATACGCTTGCCATCTACCATATAGTCAAGATAGATAGACTTGTTTCCGTTCTTGAGTTCCTTGAAGCGGATCTTTATCGGGTCATACTTCTTCTTTCTTACCATGGCTTATCTATTCTTCCGTATCATCGTCAAACAAATCCTTGAGCAGGTCGAGCTTGTCGAGAAGTGAAACTGCAGCCTCCTTTCTGCCATCCATGACATCCGAGTACACCTGTGTGCTCTTGATGCTTCTGTGGCCAAGAAGTTTTCCTATGGTATATATGTCGATACCTGCCTCTATGCTGAGACAGGCGAAAGTGTGACGGCTCATGTGAAAAGTCAGGTGCTTGGTGATACCTGCATTCTGTGCCCATCGGGCAAGATAGGTCTTGATAGCCTGCGGCTCGATGCGCTCAAACACATTACGCTCCTTACTGTAGGACTTCTTGTATTTAGGCAGATAAAGAATGGCCATCTTTGTCAGGGGGATGGAAACAAACTCACCCGTCTTGACCTGATTGAACTCTAGACGCCAATTCGCACCATCCATGATGACATTCTTCCACTTCATTGCCATGATGTCGCTGTAACGGCATCCTGTGAAGCACCCAAACATAAAAGCCGTCTTCAATGCAGGCTTGCTGCAGTAAGCATCCATCATGCGGCAAACCTCGCTGGGAGTGAGAAAGCCTACATGAGTCTGTTCACGAAGACTGCTGAAATTGGCATCAAGGAAGGGGTTGCGGTGAATGATACGCTCACGTCGGGCATAGTTCAGCGCAGCGCTGACCGTATTGAGGCTTCCCAATACACTGTTGGTGCTTAGCTTACCGGTGGAAGTCGCTCTCATGGCATCCCTGTTACGCAGGTATTCGGCAAAGTTGTTGGCAAAGTCGAGGTCAACTTCTTCGAGCGTGATGTCCGGATCGAAATTGCGAATGTCATTCTGCAGACGCAGTATGCCTAAGCGCACGATCTCAGATTTCTCATCAGCTGTCTGCCTGTCGTAGTACTGCTGCATCCAATCCACAAGCTTCGTATGTCCAAGGAAGGAACGGTCATCGAGACCTGCGCGGGCATACATCTTCTCGATGATGGTCTCCTCCTTGATTTTCTCAGCCTTGGCAAGCGTCTCCTTGTTCTGCTGTTTGGTTACCATGTCCGTTTCGGGAAGAAGATACAACCCGAGGGTACGGTACTGGCGGTTGCCATCCACACGCATGTCAAGGTAGATGGACTTGCGCCCATCTGCCAACTCGCGAAAACGTATAGTTGCCGATTCCTTATGTTTCTTCTTATCTGCCATTGCGACTCTTGTATCTGCGCTCAGCATAGATGCGCATGTAGGTAGCCTTGTATCTTGTGAATGTTATGCGTCTTTCGAGTATGGAACTACGGGTCCATATCCTGAAAGCATCGTTGATATCCTTGGTCTCAGTACTGAGAGGCTTGAAGATGAAATCATCGTCTGTCGTGCGCTTCGGCAGATAACGTTCTGCCTTAACGGGAATCAGGAAGGTACTGCGCGTTGATGTCTTCGGTCTGTAGATATCTACCCTCATTCGTCCTTCAGGAGTTGTGGTGATGTTACTCCATTTGAGGGCGAATGCCTCCTCATGGGTCAGGTTACAGTAACAGCAGAGAAGAAATACTTCCTTAATGACAGGAACTTCGCAAGGAGTGGCATCGAGGATTTCCAGTTCCTTGTCAGACAGGTCGTCATTCATGTCTATCCGCCCCTTTAAAGGGTAGAAATCAATTTCAGAAGCATAGTTGCTTTTCAGCCAGCCCTTCTTTACCGCCACTCGAAGGGTGTCCTCAAGGGTATGGATGGCATCCTCCACCTTCATGCGGCATAGTTTGCGGTCATGCTCGTCTGTTGCCTTACTCTGAAGGAAATCTACGAACCCTGTCGTCTTTTTTTTAGTGATGTCACAGATACGTATCCGTTCTTCGAACTGTTCAAAGTATCGCTTGAGAAGATTGAAATAGTAAGCCAAATCCCGCTTTGAAGTTTTCTGATAGTAGCGAAAAGCAATGTCTATCACATCGCTCATCGGTTGTTTCAACTCCCAATCAAGATTCAGCAGCCCATTGCACTTTGAGTTGTCATCGGTAATAATGTGCTCCTTGGTGCGGTAGTCAGCGAACAAATCGTCCAGAAGTGCAATGTCTGTCTCCTTCTTTACATCTATAATCTCGGCATAGCCTTCTGTCGTTGAGATGTCCTTGTGTCCCATCAACTGGCTGACCGCAAATAGATCAGCACCTTGGGTCAAGGACAGGGTGGCAAATGTGTGGCGTGCGGTATAGAATGTGACAGTCTTCTTGATTCCTGCTGACTTAGCCCATTCCTTGATGACGATATCGATATCCACAATCTTGAATGGAAGCCCATCAAAAACCAGATCGTCAAAGTTCTTCCGGGGCGGGAGATATTGCAAAGCCATCTTTCCCAATGGCACATAAACCATATGCTTGGTCTTGTTCATCATCTTCTCGATACGAGTCAAACCATTCTCAATGATGATGTCTTTCCATTTGAGTGTACGCAGGTCACTGTAGCGTAAGCCGACAAAGCAGCCGAAGAGAAACAGTTTCTTATACTCCACATTGCTGCAAGGTGTCTCAATCAACATCTTGATCTCGTCTGCGATGAGATAGTTACGCTTGTGAACCGTACCTTGAATGGTAGCCGTATCGAAAAGCTCTACAGGGTTCTCCTTCACCATTCCTTTGCGTACCGCATGGAACATGACGCTGCTCAGTGCATAAATCTGACTTCGAATAGTCGCCTTTGCCAAAGGCTCGCCGATAGCAGTGCGCTCCTTTTTCATCAGGTAGTCAGCGAAAGCCTGTACGAATTCGAGATTAACTTCCCACATGCGTATGTGCGCGTTAACCTTCTTGATATAGTGGATAAGGCTATTGTAACGCGTCTTGGCTCCTTTGGTTCCTCGTCTGGCTCGTATTGAGGCGTATTCTGCGCAGACATCTATAAGCAGGCGTTTGCTGTCTTCAACACCTGCATCAGCATCCTTGTCCCAGGCGAGGTTCTCCAGACGATGCGCCATAATGTTGGCAACGGCACGGCGAGTGTGGTCGTTCATGCGTTTCACTTCCGTAGAGCGACCGGGCAAAAGGTACATCTTCAGATACTCGTTGACACGTTTGCCATCTACCATATAGTCAAGATAGATGGATTTGCTTCCGTCCTCAAGTTCCTTGTAGCGAACCTTTATGGGGTTTATCTTCTTTCGCTTGTCTGCCATTACCTTTGATTTTGTGGTGCAAAGGTAATAAATTATTTCGAATCAACAAACAGTAATCGAAATAAAATAGTGCGATAGTGCTGTTTTTGTGCTTTTTTATAAGAAAATGCAATTAATTTATCGAATTCTTCGTAATAATATCATTCGGATTTAGCATTAGTGGACGTGTGGCTCAATTCGGCCAGACCCTCCATTATCGCATCCAACTTCTCCACATCATCATATCGCTTGCCGTTCAGATATCCCTCGTATTCTTCCATGTAACCTATGGCGGAGAATCCCATCATATATTTGGCTGTGTAGAAGTCTGCGTCAGCACTCAGAAGGAGTGATGCGTATGTGTTCTTGGCGACCCTGAAATTGAGTGGAGTATTGATGCCAGCTTTCTTCCCCCAATCAAGGATGTGGAAGTACAGAATAGCCTTGCTCTTGCACTCAAAGACTGGCTGAGAACCTTTTGCCCTGCGTCTTGGAGGAAGACAGGCTTTGGCGATATCTGTCAGCGGAATATCGATCTGTTTGCCGGAACGTGTCTGCGTGAGGATCGCCCAAGTCCTGCCACCTTTGTTATAGATATGCTTCCAATGCAATTGGCGTATGGTGCAGATGCTTGCACCTGTAAAGCAGGAAAAGAGAAATATCCTTTTTATCTCTGGCATTCGATAGGGTGTATCAATCAGCTTGATCAGTTCCTTTTGAGATAGGCGGACAAGGGAACGCTTATTCTGTTTTTTTCGGCATATAGACAGTATGTTACGGCATGGGTTCGTATCAATGAGACGTTCACGGATGGCACCATTCATGCAGTTCCCGAGTTTCTTCAGCAGATTCCAGATAGTTCCCTCAGAAAGTGTAACAGCTTCGTTGGTCTTCGTTTTCTGCTGCTGAAGGAACGCATAGAAGGAGGTGATGGTACTTTCATCGGCCTCTTTGAGTAAGAGTCCTGGTTTGAAGTTTTCAAGCCTTCTCTTCAGGGTGTCCACGCCTTTGATATAGTTTCCTGTTGCCCGTTGGCTCAGTTCTTCCATATACACGTCTATCCATTCGGTGAGCATGAGACCGGTATTGAAGGAGCGGTCGGCGATACCGCTTTGGTCAATCGTAAGCTCTGCAATAAGTGACCTGCGTTTCTCCTCCAGTTTCTGCAAGACGGCAGTATTTTGCTTCTTCGCATTTTCATCGGTCTCTGGAATGAGTCGGCCATCTTGCCACAGGTATTCGCGCACGCCATTTCTGTATATGTCGAAGTAGGCGCTTTTCTCTCCATTCTTCAAGGTCTTGAAGCGAAGCTTTACTGTTTCTTTGGCTTTCTTGCCCATACGATTCGTTTGGTTAGTCGTTCCTCGAACATCTTGTTGATTCCGTCTGTCGCCTTTAGTTTCTTTCCTTCAAGAATGTGAGTATAGCCCATGGTGCTTTCAATATCGCAATGCCCCAGATTGCTCCGTGCCGTAGAAAGACTGGCACCAAGCTCATATTGCAATGTGGCAAAGGTGTGTCGGGCGCAATAGTAGCTGATGTGCTTGTCTATGCCTGCATCATCCACCCATTCCTGCAGATGGATGTTGAGCATGTTGGTGTTGACATAAAGGTCAAAAACGAGTTCTTCATCCTTTCCTCTTTCAGGTAGAACGGATAAGGCAAGCTTGTTCAGAGGCACATAGACGTACTTTTTTGTTTTTGACTGGAGTATCTCCAATTGCAGCTTGTCATCGTGGCTTACGATGTTCTTCCACTTCATTTTCTTCATATCGCTCCATCTGATACCTGTTGCACAAGAGAAGAGGAAAGCCATTCTGGTCTTGTTATGCTTGCATGGGGTAGCGATAAGTTTCTGCAGTTCATTGAAGGTCAGAGCCTCGCGAAGTCCGGAGGGTTGTCCCAAGCCCTTTAGGGTAGGTAACAGCTCCTGTCGGAAATTCGCCTTACCCTCGTCTGTCGCATGCTGCATGATATGCCCGAACGTGCCAAACACTCCTTTGATGGAAGCTGCCTTCAGTAATTCTCCCGTAAACTCTGATTTCGTCTCGGCAAGGGCATCGCGCAGTTTTATGGCAAAGAGGCGGTTGACATCACGCAGTCGTATTTCAGGTGCAATCTTGTTTACCCAATAGATGAGTGTGGTGTATTGATGCCCTTCTGCCCAAAGACCGCTTTTTGAACGCTGCTCTGAATATTCCTTAATATAGTCAATCAGTCTGATGGCTGTTCCTCCTCTTTCCAGAAGTTCATGGCTGAAGCCTTTCTTTACAGCCTCCTTATATCGTATGGCACGGATATGCTGAACCGCCAGCATTGTTAGCTCATTCTGCTTCTTATCCTCCTCGGTTGCCTCAGGAACCAAATACAAGTGCAGGCACTCAGTTGAGCGCCTGCCTTCATGGTTCATCTCAAGATAAATGGACTTATTGCCATTTCTGAGGGGACGTGTCCGTATGATGATTTTCTCTCTTGTTATCTCGAAGTCATTCATTCTAACCTGAATTATAATGGGAGGAAGAGGTCCTCCATGGTTACTTCGCTATGAACAATGGAGCTGTAAGTTGGGTTCGCCAGTCCAAAAGTGGTGACAAAAGTATGAACAACAGCTTTTCGGACTCTTTTTGTTTCGATAAAAGTCTCACGTCTTTTACGTAGGCGTTCCACATAGTCTTCTGTCAGTCTGAATTTGTCTTGATAGAACTTCATCTCGCACAGATGTATCATCCTATCTGCACGTTCAATGGTCATGTCAACTTGTACACCTCTGTTTTTTTCATCGCCAGTAAATTTCCATGTCGCTACAGACGTTGCCATTCCTGATATACCCAACGCCTTTAGAATCTGTCTGTAGTGCTGGAGGCAGATAACCTCGAATGCACGTCCCATCCATGAAAGTACTGATTGGCCGTTCATGTTATGCATCCACCAGTTTTCATCATGTACAGCTTGTCCTTCGATAAATTTAAAGTAGAATATAGAGTAGAAATCTACAAGTCGGTAAACTGGCACTTTTGATCCGAACCGTATTCCTTCAGAAATAAAACTGCATAATCTGAGGTTGCGCAGATACTTGTCCAGAGTATCAGGGTTCATCTTCATGACTTTGTTTACCTCCTGTTTTGTAAGGCCCTGCTCCTTGTTGAATAATAGTCTGGCTATCTCAATATATCTGTCTGCATTATTAAAGAGTGCTGAATACAACTCTGAGAACTCTGTCCTCAATTCGCCGGTTTCCCGAAAACAGAGAACATCTGTATTTTGACCGCAGCTTAATTTGGGATCAAGCTTCTTAAGATAGTATGGGACTCCACCTGTCAGCATATAGCATTGCAGGATCTGATAGTGATCCCAACAAATGCCCATTGTTTCCAGATACTCTTCCGTCTCTCTGAGATTAAAAGGCTGAAGGTATATTCTTGCTGTTATACGGCCATGCAACCCTCCCTGATTTTCCTCAAGATTATCAGCCATCCAAGAAGTGGCTGAGCCCGAAGCTATGAAAACGATATCTGTTCTTCTGTTGGCCCATCCGTTCCAAAAATTCTCTAATGCTGAAACAAAGTCAGACTTCTGGGTGTCTATCCAAGGCATTTCATCAATGAAAATAGTCTTCTTCCTATCTTCATTGATATTTTCCAGATATTCTTCCAGGGCATCAAATGCATCAAACCAATTCTCAAAGGAAGGTGCCTTGCTGAGTTTTGCATGTTTCTTAATTGCTTTTGCAAAATTACGCAGTTGCACATTTGTCGTGAGTTTATGTCCTCCAACATAGGAAAAATCATAAGTACGATTAAAGAAACAATCGACAAGGTATGTCTTGCCAATTCGCCTTCTTCCACAGACAGTGATGAATTCTGATTGGTCAGATTCCATGCAAGCTTTAAGCCGCTCGCATTCGCTTTCTCTTGCTATGAGTATCTGTTTCATTGTGTCATTGTATAAATTCGGGTACAAAGGTATATAAAAAAAAGAGCGAAACCAAGAAAATAAAAGATTTTGTGAACATATCCATTAAATTTTGGCTAAAAATATTCAAAAAATCGATTGTGTGAATCAAAATCAGCCGATTCCCTGAATGTTTCAATTAATTCTCCAAGCCACTTTGTTTCAATGGTGTTTTCATTACGAGATACAATCACCTGAGCTGAACAAAATGGTTGAAGGTACAGTGAAGCATCGCTATAATATTATTATTAATGTACGCGCGCATACGTGAGAACATTGCAGGCGCAGAGTCTGCTGGTAGTGGAAATAGTATCTTTGAGTATGGGCCACTATGCAATGAAGCCAAAGATTAATCCTCCTGACACCATTAGCATGTTGCCAGACTTTTCAGCACGCAGAGGTTCTTAATGTTCATGGCATTCGCAACTTCTGCAGTGCTGACCACTTCGTCCCATGCCATAGATACTGTCCTGATTCATCGTTGAGACTATTATTTCATGTTAGCGCAAGTCATAACGCAAAATAATAGCCACTACAGCAAATGATGCACCCCCGAAACGACTTTATGTGTTTACGGCAGGATCGTGTCAGAAGAGCCACTGATGCTGCTGTAAACACATGAAGTCCATTCGGATAATGTTTGCACTGGCAGGATGGTATCTATTTCCCCTCCCAATTTTCTTTTATTAAGCAACAATGTTGAGTTATCCGGTTATACCCTTTGCCCACACCAAGTGGATGCCCAATGACGACAGTTCGCACAAGAGACTCATATTCCGATGGCCAGCAGAGCATGGCTATGAGAATACGAGACACTTGTCTTAGCGAAAGACTCAAACGCAGAAAGTCTTCCTTCCTTTGCCGTCAAGGTATAGCTGAAAACTAAACGCTTCCTGCTGTACTTTGCTGTCAGTTTAGGATGAAAGACCTTCTGCCTTATGTTTGAGTCTGGCTGTTGTCGTTGCCATTCACTTCCCACCCTTGTTTTTGAATGACAGGGAAGGGAAAATCTGATGTGTGTTATTACGGCTGAGAGGGCAAAAAACGTAACAAAAAATACAGTTTTGGAGCTTCTGGGTAACAAACGGTACACGGTTTTCTGGTATTTTGCATGTTTTGAACCAATTTCTCCGTTTGGTTAGGTTCAGTATCAACTACACGAAATTGGTATTAGCCAATTTTCATTTCGATGACCTCCAAAAGTAAAAATAACAGAAATATTTTATTCTCGAGACTGTCAAATATCAGTGTCGGATAGTATGTCACAAACACAAAAAAAGCATCTCAATAACTTGTAAGAATCTTTTATTTACAGCGTCGGAAATATTTTATTTCAGAGCACTTGCAGCCGATATTCTCTTAATAAGAACTCTGCGAAATGTTTTATTTTGATTTTATGTAATATGCTGGAAATCAACACTTGGGGCTTCTGCCTGAATGTTCTTCTCGTCAGGTCAATTCCTGTTGTGTAGTTTCACTATGACTGTTTTATACTTGTACTACGCCACACTGAAGATATTAACTTTTACCAGCGAGTCACCCAAAATTTGCCTCATAAACAGCAAAAGTAACAAAATAGGAACGATTATGGGGAAATCAACGGAAACCAAATGATAAATGAAGACCTTATGCACACATTTTAGGAGGACAAAAACGTACAACTATCAGTCTTTTGTTTTCCTTTTGGCATATTTTGTTTTCCTCCCACAGAGGGGTTTATAAAGTGCTTTGGACAGATTAGTTAGCACCAAACAGTCAGTTGATCAGCTAATTTCAGGACGTGAATCATACGAGACAAGACGACAACTCCAGCAAGACAAGAATGATGCAGTTAATCTATATGATGTTATCGTGAAAAAAATACTGACTGATATAGAGTATCTGTTGAATAAGGAGATGGAAAGATTAAACAAGTTAATATTGGGTGATACGAGAAAATCACCAAGGATTAGCTTGGAAACTAAGAAGTATATGGTTTTTTGCGAAGGAGATACAGGAGCAGGGACTGGATATCGTCGTTTGATAACCTTTGATATGGCAATTTTGGAATTGACAGCACTGCCATTCCTGATACATGACTCCATCCTGTTCAAAAACGTGGAAGATGATGCCGTAAAAGGTGTTTTTGATCTATATGCTGGTAGCTCAAAGCAGGTGTTCGTCTCTATAGACAAGCTTCCTTCTTATCAACAGGAGGTCAAAGACGTTGTAGAGTCACATCAAGTATTAAAACTTTCTCGCAACCATACTTTGTATGGCAAAGTGTGGAACAAATAAGATCTTTGGTAGTATCACGAATCTATGACTCAGGATGAGCGGTGGCTTGCCAAGTACAATGAAATAATGGCCTTCATGGCGGAGAACCATCGGAGGCCATCGAAGTATTATTTGGAGGAGAGGAATAACTGGAACTGGATGCGCCACCAACAAAAGCTGATGGGAAGAGGGGAATTGAAAGAGGAGAGAGTGGAGATGTTTGAGAAATTGCTAGCTTTGTGTGGGGAATATAGGAGGGTGAATCAATGGGGGTGATTAGTTTAGAGTTAAGTGTTTAGAGTTTAGGGCATTATTCTAGTTTAGAGTTTAGTGTTGAGAGTTTAGAGTAGTGATTTGAGCTGGGAGTTTAGAGATTTGAGATATGGAGAATACTGAAGGGTTTGGATATAGTAAACTGATAGCTTATCAGAAGGCAAAGGAGGTCGTGAAGAGGACGTATAAGCTCTTGAAGAAATTTCCGAAAGAGGAGCAGTATGCGATGTGTGACCAGTTGAGAAGGGCTTCAATCTCTATAACATCGAACATAGCTGAGGGAATGAACCGCTATTCTGTAAAGGATAAGAATCATTTCTTAGAAATGGCATACGGATCGTTGATGGAGGTGTCGAGCCAATTTGAAATAGCAGAGGAGTTGGGATACATAAACAATGCTGACTGCCAAAATATGGATGTGCTGATTGATGAAGTGGCAAGGCTTATTTCCGGACTTCAGAAATCGTTTAAGAACGAATGATGCGCTAATGTGCCAAGAGGGAGGCGGATGTCTTAAAAAAGAATAATAATACATAAGGAATGCAATAAAATACGGAGAGAATCGTTAATTTGCAGACAAAAGCATTTTGTAAAATTGCAAGAATTGCAAAAATATTAAATGGATAACAATGGAGATTAGGCGCGACAGGTATCTGGAAAGGCTGATTGCACACAAGGGCAACGGGCGTGTGAAGATCGTGACCGGCATCAGACGATGCGGGAAGTCATACTTGTTGTTTCAACTCTTCAAAAGGCATCTGATAGAGACGGGCGTTAAACCGAATCACATCATAGAGATACAGCTGGAGGATCGTTCCAATAAGGAACTTCGTAACCCGGATGCTTGTCTGGCTTTCATTAAGAAGCAGATTAAGGACCAGAAGCCCTACTATTTGCTGATAGATGAGGTGCAGTTGATGGATGAGTTTGAAGATGTGTTGAACAGCTGTTTGCATATACAGAACCTTGACACTTACGTAACAGGCTCTAACTCAAAATTCCTATCGAAAGATATTATTACTGAATTCAGGGGGCGCGGTGACGAGATGTATTTGCGTCCGTTGAGTTTCAAGGAATACAGAACCATTCAGCCAGACAAACCCTTTGACGATGTGTGGACTGAATATATGACCTTTGGAGGTCTGCCTTATTGCGCCTTACTACCATCGAGGGAGGAGAAGGCGGATTATTTGAAACGCCTGTTTGACGAGGTTTTCCTGCGGGATATCATCGAGCGAAACCGGGTGCAGAATGATTCTCAGCTGGAGAGCTTGCTGAATGTGATATCATCGGCAGTTGGCTCGCTGACGAATCCTAAGAAACTGGAGGATACTTTTATAAGTTCCGGGACGGGAAAGTTGTCGGCTGTCACGATAAAGCAGTATCTGGATTACCTGTGCGATGCTTTCATGATAGAACAGGCAGAGCGTTATGACATTAAAGGGAAACGGTATATTTCAACGCCGTATAAGTATTATTTCACAGACACAGGATTGAGGAATGCTCGGCTGAACTTCCGTCAGCTTGAAGAGACTCACCTGATGGAAAATGTGATGTATAACGAGTTGTGTCTGCGCGGGTATTCTGTTGACGTTGGGGTGGTGGAGATTAATGAGCGCCAGGAGGATGGCAAGTATGTGCGTAAGCAGATAGAGGTGGATTTTGTTTGCAACAAGGCTGATGAACGGGTGTATGTGCAGTCGGCATTCTCGATACCCACTACAGAAAAACGACAGCAGGAGGAGCGTCCGCTGGTGAATGTGGGTGACGGGTTCAGGAAGGTTGTTGTGACCAAGGACAATGTGATACGGCACAATGATGAGAATGGAATTCTGATTATGAGCCTCCATGAGTTTTTGATGGATGAGAGGGCGTTGGAGAAATAGAAAGGTGTGATGAATATCTTAGACGCAAACATAGGTTCCGCTAAGGACAATATGAGTAGCCCCGTGCACAACTGGTATAAGTTCACGGCGGGCTTCTCATATAAGTTTGTGGACATCATATTGGAGGACTACAGAGGACAAGACATAGTGGTTTATGAACTGCCGGTGCAGGCGGTGACCGAGACCTTTGTGAATGCCGTGGTGCACCGCGACTACCTGAGCACGGGTAGCGTGCAGGTGATGCTGTTCAAGGACAGGCTGGAGGTGTGGATTCCAGGCAGGCTTCCGAAAGGGATGACGGTGGAGAAACTGAATGGCGAGCACGCTTCGCTGCCCGTGAACCCGCTGTTGGCAAACCCAGTTTATCTGGCGGGATATATCGAGCAGGTGGGTACGGGTACCAACGACGTGATAGATAGGTGTGTGGAGCTGGGACTGCGCAAGCCGGAGTTTAGGCAGGATGAGGATTTTATGGTGACGCTGTGGAGGAAGGAAGGGTCTGGAACGGTCCAGAGTGATCCAGAGTCCCTGCCAAATAGCAAGGAGTCGGCAAGGAGTTGGCAAGGAGTTGGCAAGGAGTTAGGCGTGGATTATCGTGTACTTGAAAGCATAGGAGATTTCTGTCAGGAGGCTCGTTCTTTGTCAGAGATTGCTGAGCATCTGGGCTTAGGCGACCGTTATAAAATGAAGAAGAAGTATATAGACCCGATTTTGGGCAAATATATAGAAATGACAATTCCGGATGCTCCTAATAGTAAGTTGCAAAAGTATATTCTGACAGATGCAGGGAGAGAGCTTGGCAAAATCAAACATTGATAGAGCATAGGAACTCGGATAAGACGGGTGGGTATTATGTGAAGAAGGCTGATGTTTGATGTATGAGGGCTGAACCGAAGGCTGAAGGATGAGTTTATGGTGTATGCTACCATTAGGCAGCATGGGGATGTGGTGACTACGGAAAAGACTACGGAAAAGATTCTGAGCTTGATATTGGAGAACCCAAACATAACGACAGAGGAGTTGGCTCGTGTGTGTAATATGACTCCTGACGGGGTGTACTACCAAACGAAACGTCTTCGTGAAAAAGGCGTGTTGATTCGTGAAGGCGGACGTAAAGAGGGACGTTGGATCGTTGTTAAATAGCCATGACGAATCCAGAGCTTGAGTATGAGGTGGCTGGCGGTTACTATAGGATACGCAACTATTAAATGGCTCACTAATGGCTCACAATTGCATCATTGATGGTTAAGGATTCAGGGTTTAGAGGTTAAGGGATAGGCTATAAGTTATTAGTATTCAAATGAAATACATTGGATAGTTTTATTCTTGAATTGCATCACTAATGGCTCAGGAATGGGACTGCGATGATATGCCTGTGGGCAGGATAGACAGACGAGGCGACCGCCTTGGCGGGCGGCTGGTCTGTGCGGGGAGCGGAAGGCTCTGTGGCGCGAATGTGACACTGTGCCTGCAGCGGGGATGATGCTTAATGATACTTGCCTATGACTCAAGACGAAAGGTGGAATAAAAGATATCAGGACGTGATGGACTTTATGGAGAAGAACCATAGAAATCCGTCACGTCACCGTTTAGAGGAGCACGATATGCTGAACTGGGTTAAGCAGCAAAGAAAATTGAAAAATAAGGGAGAATTGAAGGCGGAGAGAGCGGTGATGTTGGAAAGGCTGTTATCTTTGTGGGAGGAGTATAGGAGGGTTAATCAGTATGTTTAGTTTACGGTTTACGGTTTACGGTTGTTTACCGTTTACTGTTTACCGTTTACTGTTTACTGTTGAGAGGTTATGGCATTATTCTAGTTTAGAGTTTAGTGTTTAGAGTTTAGAGTAGTGATTTGAGCTGGGATTTTAGAGATTTGAGATATGGAGAATACGGAGGGGTTTGGATATAGGAAATTGATTGCTTATCAGAAAGGTAAAGAGGTTGTCATGCAAACTTATCGTTTGCTGAAGAAGTTTCCGCGTGAGGAGCAGTATGCTCTTTGCGACCAGCTTCGCAGAGCTTCTACCTCAATAACTTCTAACATAGCTGAAGGAATGACTCGTCATTCGTCGAAAGACCGAAGCCATTTTCTTGAAATCAGCTATGGTAGCCTTATGGAGGTGTCGAGCCAGATGGATGTCGCTTGCGATTTAGGATATATAACGTCAGAAGAGTTGAAAGAGACGGACAGCCTCGTTGATGAAACTGCCCGTCTGATTTCAGGACTTCAGAGATCATGTAGTGAAAGAGTGAAGATTGAAGGGAAGGGGAGGATGTCTTAAAAAAGAACACTAGTGTCTCTTAAATTATGTTAATCAAAATAAAAGCCAATGATAAATTGCAAAACTATGCTGATTTTCATTTATTTAGTTGAATTAATGGTGTCCCATTTACTTAAATACTATGTCAAGAACAAAAGTGTGATTTCAAAAGTGGGACACTAATTACAGAAGCCACTTTATTATGCATAAGAGAGTTAACTTTGATAAGTTACAAATATTAAGAGACACTAGTGAAAAAAGAATAATAATACATAAGGAATGCAATAAAATACGGGGAGAATCGTTAATTTTGCAGCCAAACTCCCGAACGGAATTGCGCCAAACTCCCGAATGGAATTGTGTCAAACTCCCGAATGTGGGGTGTAGATTATTGTATGGAAGGAAATTACAAACATAGAGTGGTTGATGCTTTGCTTGAGCGTAAGTTGCTAGGCAAAGGGGCTGTGCTAGTGGAGGGCGCCAAGTGGTGCGGAAAGACAACCACATCGTCTCGTTTATCCAAAAGCATACTGAAACTTGGTGAGACGAGTGTACTACGGTCTAGCAGGCAATTGGCTGAGATGAATCCTGCATTGTTGCTTCGAGGAGAAACTCCCCGACTGATAGATGAATGGCAGACTATTCCCATACTATGGGACAGTGTCCGTTCTGAGGTTGACGACAGGAGTTTGATGGGGCAGTTTATTCTGACAGGGTCTGCCGTACCTGTGGATTCGGGCGAAATAGAACACACAGGAACCGGGCGCATTGGACGACTGATGATGAGGCCTATGAGCTTATGGGAATCAGGAGAATCTAATGGCGCTATTAGTTTGGGCAGTTTGTTTGATGAGCCAAAAGAGATTTTTGCGGAGAACAAACTGGATATTGAGCAATTGGCCTATCTCACTTGTCGTGGCGGATGGCCGCAGGCATCGATGCTGGATGGCGCCGTGGCGTTGGACCAGGCAAGGGACTATTATGATTCGGTGGTCCATTATGATATTCAAAGGACTGACGGTGTGGATCGTGACCCTGAGAGGGTGAAATTGCTGATGCGTTCGTATGCCAGACACCAAGGTGCTGCTGTGAACTACAGCGTGATTTGCGCTGATATGAAGACTAACGACAACTCTTCGTTGAATGATGATACTGTGGCATCGTATGTGAAAGCCTTGAAGAAGATCTTTGTGGTGGAGGATATGAGAGCTTGGAATCCGAATCTTCGTAGCAAAACGGCAGTAAGGACAAGCGATACGCGTTATTTTACAGACCCTTCGATAGGCGTGGCTGCGCTGGGTATTGGACCGAAAGATTTTCTGAACGACTTGAATACGTTCGGGCTATTCTTTGAGACTATGGCTGTGAGGGATTTGCGTGTGTTCGCAGACCCGTTGGACGGAGAGTTGTATCACTATAGGGATAAGAATGGACTGGAGTGTGATGCTGTGCTGCATAGGCGTAACGGGACCTACGGATTGATAGAAATTAAGTTAGGTGGAGAGGGGTTGATTGAGGAAGGTGCAGCAAACCTGAAATCTCTGGCAGAAAAGATAGATACCACGAGGATGAAGGCTCCATCGTTTATGATGGTGCTGACGGGAACAGGTGCTTATGCTTACAGACGTAAGGACGGTGTGTATGTGGTACCGATTGGGTGTTTGAAGGATTAAATGGAAGTCGGGTTTGGGGCAACGGCCCAATGTGCCTGAGGTGGGGCCAAATGCCTTACACATATCGCGGTTGCCCTTATTACAAGAATGGGAGCACTACGCAGGTAATGCCGCAGGAAATGTATGAGGAGCGACTGCGTGCGGCAAAACCGGAGAAGTTTGCATGGGAAAGGCAGGAAGCAGAAGGACTGGCATTGGCAGACTTGGATGAGAAACGGATTCGTGGAGCTGTGCGTCTTGGCGTAGAACGTGGACGTATGCCGGCAACGGCAGAGGCTGAAAGTGTTGAATCGCTACTGAGCAAGTGGAATCTGATGCGTGACGGGAAGGTGTTGAACGGTGCAGTGGCTCTGTTTGGCAAGAATCTGAGTGCCTATACGCAGATGTCGCTGCGGCTGGCTCGTTTTCGTGGCACGGATAAGAATGAGTTCGTGGACAGTGGTCGGGCGGATGGCAATTTCTTCGATTTGCTGGATGCTGGTATGGCGTTCTTGTTTAAACACCTTTCGCAGAGTGGCAAGATAGTGGGATTCCAGAAGGAGGAACATCTTGAAATTCCGGCTGAGGCCTTGCGTGAGGCTCTGACGAATGCCCTTTGCCATAGGCAGTTGGAGAAGTATAATCTGACTCCGAGCATTGCTGTTTATGATGACCGTGTGGAGATTGAGAATCCAGGACGTTTGCCGTTTGATTTGACACCAGAGACTATCAAGAGCGCACATGCATCGTATCCGTATAATCCGCTGATTGCTGAGGTGCTGTTTAAGTCTTCGTTTTTGGAGAGTTGGGGTTCTGGTGTGGGCAGAATGGTGGATGCCTGCCGTGCGCAGGGTGTGCCGGAGCCGGAGTATGAAGTGGCTGGCGGGTTTGTGAGGATTGTGTTCAGGAGACCAGAAGGGGCTGGTGTTGTAAATGGTCCTGTAAATGGTGATGTAAATGGTGATGTATCATCCCTTAAAGGTGTTCTTAAAGATATTTATTTGATTGTGCTTAATAATCCTGGAATTAAGATTGCTCAAGTGGCGGAGTTAAGAGGAAAGTCGGAATCTACAGTATGGAAGCAACTAAATGAGTTGACGAAGAAGGGCATTATCGAATACCGGGGCTCGGATAAGACGGGTGGGTATTATGTGAAGAAGGCTGATGTTTGATGTATGAGGGCTGAACCGAAGGCTGAAGGATGAGTTTATGGTGTATGCTACCATTAGGCAGCATGGGGATGCAGTGACTACGGAAAAGACTACGGAAAAGACTACGGAAAAGATTCTGAGCTTGATATTGGAGAACCCAAACAAAACGACAGAGGAGTTGGCACGGAGCCTTCGGGTGGCTCGGGAACCGGAACTACGGATTCAGGGAATGGCGGAAGCACGGAGCCTTCGGGCGGCGGTAACGATAATCCTCCCGCAGGTGATGACGGTGACGAAGGATAGTGTGTAGCTTACGGGTTACGGCTTACCGCTTACAGGTGACAGTTGACAGGTGAGAGTTGACAGGTGAGAGGTGACAGGTGGGGCTGACTGGCAGGGATGCTGGTCAGCCCTTTTTTTGTGCCCATCGGGCATCGGATTTATCGGCCTGAATTGCCTATCGGCCATCGGCCTAAATCCATATCGACAAAAATTGAGCTTCGCTCGAGCCTGCTACGCCATGGCAAAGCTGATGCAAGCATCGCTTTGCTCATTTGGCCTAAACGCAGCCTTCGGAGAAGTGGGCATACGTGTAGTTTGGCTTACGGTTACGGCTGACGGCTTACAGGGCTCTTTGGCAGACACTATAGTGAAGTGACGGACAGAGATCGCATCCGCTCGAAGGCTGATGTAAGAAGTAAGTGGTGAGAGTAGAGCGTGACACGGTGTATGTGGAACGGAGAGACTCCGTTCTGGTTCAAGGTTCCAGGTTTCAGGTGATTCCCTCAACCCTCGGCCCTCAACCCTCCTCCTTACATTGAAATGGATATTGGCTATCGCCTTCCTCCTTCTCACCTCGGTAGTGCTCGTGCGAGCACGGCACTGACACTCTGTTCGGCGTCGGTTTTGGATACTGGTGGCGGGAATTGTTCTGATTGTAATTCTGCGCTTCGGGCGGTTGTTAAAATGATAAAATGTTAAATGAAGGCTTCGCGATTGCGAGGCCTTTGTTTGTGGGTCATCCAGAAATAAGATTTGAGGATTTTGAGAAAATCGATAATGGCGGAATATCTAAGAAAACCTCAATAATTAGGGATAATCAGGGAAGACTGCTATTTTATAAAAATGCAAGAATTGCAAAAATAATAAATGAACAGAGTGATCCAGAGTCCCTGCCAAATAGCAAGGAGTCGGCAAGGAGTTGGCAAGGAGTTAGGCGTGGATTATCGTGTACTTGAAAGCATAGGAGATTTTGGTTCACTTGCAGAAACCTGTGTTTCCATGAACCAAAACCATCAAGACTCTTTTGCTCTGCCCAGAGACTTTGTCTCAGATATTATGGCTGTAGGCTTTTCCTTGTAAGCCAGCTTACAGATAAAAGCCTACAGCCATAACACCATCCATGTTGGATGATGCCAGAGCAAAAGAAAAACCCCGCTATCGCTAGAAAACCGTTAGCACACAGGACAGAGCTGCAAAGCAGGATGCACCTCAGCATAGTTGAGCTTCGCTCTTCCTCCTTCGCACCTCGGCCATTGACTTCATCTTCCTCCTTCGCGCCTCGGCCATTCAAGCAAGCTTGATGGCTCTCATCTTGGCGTCGGTTCAAGCAA
>Ga0129306_1000987_pt1 | contig 37304 bp, 27 predicted proteins | sample P827metagenome_FD_94438 | JGI IMG/M metagenome (GOLD analysis project Ga0129306, IMG submission 94438) | Capybara group fecal microbial communities from Wisconsin, USA - P827 metagenome | ecosystem: Host-associated > Mammals > Digestive system > Large intestine > Fecal | place: USA: Wisconsin...
GGGTTGAGAACCGTCGGTACGTTGTCCACCGCATCATCCGCATTGCCGGTGAGAACGTCACGCTGATGGGCGACGGCAACATCGCTGGCACAGAGCGTTGCACCCTTGCCGACATCAAGGCCATAGCCACCCATGTGGTGGATGCCCAGGGCAAGAAACATGAGATTGATAACTGGTGGCGCCGACGGGGATCCCGACTATGGTTCCTATTGCGCCCCATCAGAAGATACTTATTAGCAATATACAGACGATTATGAGAATCAAGAAAGGATTCGTACTGCGCCAGGTATGTGGCGAGAACGTGATAGTTGGCGAGGGTCTCGATGCCATCAACTTCGGCAAACTGCTGGCCCTCAATGAGACGGCTGCGTGGCTTTGGAAAGAAGCCTTGGCGCTGGGCGATTTCACCGTAGAGCAGTTGGCCAAGCGACTCTGCGAGGAATACGACGTGAGTGAAGCCGAAGCACAGACAGACGTGGCAGCCATCATCGACGAGTGGACCAACGTGGGCGTCGTAGCATGAAGTACGTCGCGTGGTTTTGGCGCAATCTGCGAGGCATCCGCTTGAATACCATGGTGCACATCGCAGCAGGCATCGGGCAAGTGTCGCTCGGTCTGATGATGGTATGGCTCAGTCGCCGCTTCATCGACGTCACCATCCGCGAGGGCTCTGCCGACGATTTGTTGCAGATGGTCTTCTGGCTCATCATGACCGTTGTAGGCGGCGTCCTGTTGCGACAAGTCAGCTACTGGCTCACCACCACGGCCGGCATCCGCCAGACCAACGCTTTACGCCTGCGCATCTTCAGCAGCCTGTTCCGCCGACAGCTGTACAACGGCGAGGAACTGCACTCAGGCGACGTCAGCTCCCGACTCTCCAAGGACATCGAACAGGTGAGCACCATCTGTACCGACACCCTACCCCAGATGGTCATCACGATGATACAACTCTCAGGCGCCTTCCTGCTCATGCGGTGGTTCGACGCCCGTCTGGCGTGGGCCCTATTGCTGCTCACCCCGATGGCTATTGTCTTCGGCAAACTCATTGCCCGCCGACTCCGCCAGATGACGCTTGACATCCGACAGGACGAGAGTCGCATTCAGATGCAGGTGCAGGAGGGTATGGAGCACAATGCCGTGCTTCGCTCGCTGGGTAGCGAACAGTGGGTCACCGACCGGCTCGACACCATGCAACAACGCCTACGTGGCAATGTCATCAAGCGTTTGCGGTTTACTGTCATCACGCGGATTATCATGGGTTGCGTCTTCGGCCTAGGCTATCTGCTGGCCTTTGTCTGGGGCGGTATCGGTCTGCGCAACGGCACCATCACATTTGGTGTCATGACCTCGTTTCTCCAGCTGGTCGGTATGATTCAGCACCCCATCCTACAATTGCTCAACATGGTACCTGGGCTGATACATGCCACCGCCAGCATCGACCGTCTGGAAGAGCTGAGCAAAGATGAGTGTCCGACAGATTCAACCACCAACGATTCCCGCATCCGTCGCGCTGATGCCGGCATCCGTTTCGATGATGTCTCCTTCAGCTATGCCAAGGGCGACAAGCCCATTTTCACCCACTTCACCCACTATTTCAAGCCCGCCACGAAGACTGCCATTCTGGGTGAGACGGGCATCGGCAAGACCACCCTCTTCCGACTCATCCTAGGCTTCATCCAACCTACTTCGGGTAAGATTGAGGTGGGCCAAAGTCTTTCGTTCGTCCCTCAGGGCAACACGCTGATGAGCGGTACCATCCGCTATAATCTGCAACTGGCCAAGCCCGACGCCACCGATGCCGAGCTAAAGGCCGTGCTGCATACCGCCTGTGCCGATTTCGTACAGGATTTGCCCGAGGGTATCGACACCGTGCTGGGTGAGCGAGGCAGCGGACTCAGTGAGGGTCAGGCTCAACGCATTGCCATTGCCCGCGGTCTGTTGCATCCTGCCGACATCCTGCTGCTCGACGAAATCAGCAGTTCGCTCGATGAACCCACCGAGCGCGAACTCTACCGCCGACTCTTTGCCGACTATCCACAAACGACGATGCTCTTCATCACCCACCGGCCAACCGTTACGGACCAGTGCGATGAAGTCATCACCATTGATGGTGAGATGTAAAGGGCGAGATGTAAGATGTAAGATTGTAAGAGATTAGTGGAGATTGCTCATGCGATTCACCTGCTCATGTACCACTTGGAGTGTGGTGGTGTCGCTGGCAAAGACAGAGTTCAGTCCCTGAGCCTCCTGAGCCGGGTCGTTGGTATAGGGGTCGCCCACCTGCCATTGTTCGTGCTGCGGCTGAGCAAATCCACCCCATCCCCAGAAGTTACATCCTGCGAATTTACCGCCTTGCTCGGCATTGTCAGCCACGAGTGAGAAGACGTAGCGGTAGTAGCCGTCACGCCCTTTGGTGGGTGTGTCTAGGGTGAACTTGAAACCGTCGCGAGGATAACCGAACTCCTCCATCACGAGGGGCTTGTTCAGCTTGTCGCAGATGGCCAGATGGCGGTCAATATATTCCTTGGTATTCTCGCAGGCCCGTGGCAGATGCTCGATGAGCGAGTCGGGCTTGGCCCATCCCCAGTTGTAAGGCCACAAGTGCACGTTACAATAGTCGATGTTCTGGTCGGCACAGATGCGCTCGTAGCATTCGTAGTCGTTCTCGCAACCCCATGAGCCCTCGCTACCGATGGAGATGAGGTGGTTGGGGTCTAACGAGCGGATGAGTGCCGAAGCCTCGCTGAGCCATTTCTCGAACGCAGGCAGCGCTTCTTTCGAGAAAGCGCGCGGCTCGTTGCCTATCTGCCACGACATAATGGCCGGATCTTCCGTGTATTTCACACCGGTATAGCGGTTCGTGCGGCCCAGAATGAAGCGCACATAGTTGTAGAACAGCTCATGGGCACGCTCGTTCGAGGCATACTTCGACATCGCCTCCATGAAGGCCGGATAGCCCACATCGTCGGGTCGCGGCTGAGGTCCCAGTCCGGCATGCTCCAGATAGAAGCCATATCCCCCACTCCATTCCCACGAGTTATTCAGATAGAGCACAGCCACCATCTGTCGCTTGCCCATCTCCATCAGCAGGTAGTCCAGTCCGGCCAGAATGGTATCGTTGTAGACGCCCGGCTTGATCTGCAGCGTGGGTTCTACCTTGGTCTTGAAACCGCGCTCACCGTCAGAACCAACGAGTATGCGCAGGTTGTCGATGCCCAGCCGCTTCATCTCGTCCAGTTCGCGAGCCAGACGCTGGCGGTCGCCACCCTGTCCTTCTGAACCGAGGATGGCACCGTACCAGAAGTTGGTACCTACGTAATAATATGGTTTTCCGTCGCGCACGAAATGACCATCCACCACGCGGACGAAGTCAGGAGCCGACGGTTGCGACTGGCATGCCCTGCATAGGGCAACGACCGACAGGAGCAGGAGTAATTTCTTCATATCTCTAAACGCTATGATACTTAATCAGTCCCTCCATGGGGCTCTTCATGATCTGACCCAGTGTGAAGCCTTCCTGCTTGGCAGCCTCTTCCAGCTGTTCGCGATAGTGAAAAGCCATCGAACCTACCACGCCCACGGGCAGATCGGTGCGGTTGTAGGGCTTCACATTGTTGCGGAAGAAGGCGCGGAAGTTGTCGATGACCAGCTGACGGAGCAACGGGTTGTCCAAGTGCTGCTCTATAAATAAAGAGGTGGAAGCCAGGAATCGGTTGCCCATCGGCTCGCGGTACACCTTCTGGATGATGTCGCTCTGTGTCAGTTTCTGCTGTTTCAGATACTCGTCACGGATATCGGCAAAGGCAGGGTTCTTGAAGATGGCATTCATGAACATACGGCCCAATACCGAACCGCTACCCTCGTCGCCCAGGATATAACCCAGGGCTGGCGTGTTCTGCACAATCTGCTCGCCGTCGTACAGGCAGCTATTCGAGCCGGTGCCCAGTATACAGCCGATGCCTGCCTCATGCTGACACAGCGCACGGGCTGCCGCCATCAGGTCGCTATGCACCTCAATCTTCTCGTTCGAGAACACCGACGCCAGCGCCTGCTTCATCATCGGCACGTGGGCGGGCGTACAGCCGCTACCGTAGAAATAGACCTGAATCTGCGACATCAGCGGTATCTCCAGAGCATTCGAATTGATGAGGGCAGCGCGTGAGAACGAAGAGAGCTGCGACATCATTTCGTGGGAGAGTATCTGACGGATAACGTCGGACGACTGATGAATAGGGGTAATACCTTGTGTCTGGAATTGTGCCACCACGTCCCATCGTGTAGGATAAGGTGAATGGATGAGCGACCAATCGGCCTTGGTGCTTCCGCTATCTGCTATTAATATCATATTATTCGATGTTTTTTACTACGTTTTTGCTGCAAAGATAAGCATTTATTTGAAAAAATCATTAACTTTGCACACGAAATTTACGAAAAAACAATGAAGAGATTCCTCACAATCATGATGGTGGCGCTGGTTTGCCTCAGTGCGAATGCCGTGCTGAAGGAGAAAGACCTGCCCCAAACGCTACAGATATTACGTACAGAGCTCACCAATTACCACCGCGAGCTGGCCCAGCAGATTATGCTGAACCGCCAACAGAGCGAGGGCATGCGCAATCAGCTGATGGAGACGCTGTTACGCTCGAACCAGAACTCGCTGATGCTCTATTCGCAGAAGCAGGACTACGTCTTCGACCTGACCTACGCGTGCAACGAGGCTACCGACCAGTATCGGCAGTTTCAGCATCAGCAGCTGCCCTTCAAGACCTATCTGAACAAGACCACCAACGACATCGCGCGCTACGACTCGCTCATCGGCAGTCTGCGGGCCATGCCCGTCGCCATGCTCAGCGAGCAAGCCCAGATCGACCGCAACATCTGTCTGACGCTAGCCACCAACATCCGCAATTCGCTGGACGAGAACCGCTCGACCATGCAGGATTTCATCACCTACTACGACATGACGGAGCAGCGGTTGAGCCATCTGAACGACTATGCCCAGAAGCGCTATAACGACATCCAGACCAGCATCTTCAAGAACGGTGGCGACAGCTACCTGACGATACTCCGGAACTGGTCGGCCAAATGGCAGACCATGGTGCAGACGGTGAAGAAGAAATACCAGCCCAACGACAATTCGCAGTGGGACAGCCGCTGGATTTTCGGACTGCTCATCTCCACCATCCTCTATGCCATCATCGCCTCGTTGCTCAACTTCGTCATGATCCGCTATGTGGTGCCCAAACGGCTGCGCACCGAGGAGTTCATGAAGAAGCGCACGTGCATCACGCTGGCCACCACCACCATCACGTTCGCGCTGATTCTGGGCGTCACGCTGGCCATCACCAAGCAGAATTTCATCGTCATGGCCTCCAATCTGCTGGTCGAGTTTGCCTGGCTGCTAGGCGTCATCCTCTTCTCGCTGCTGTTGCGCGTCAACGGCAATCAGATCAAGAGTGCCTTCCGCATCTACACCCCGCTGCTGGCCGTCTGCTTCCTAGTTATCGCCTTCCGCATCATTCTGATACCCAGCGAGTTGGTCAACATCCTGTTCCCACCGGTACTGCTCGTCTGTGCCCTGTGGCAGTGGAACGTCATCGGGCGGCATAACCAGAATGTGCCACGCTCCGATATGTTCTACACCTATATGTCGCTGCTCGTGTTCATCGTCTCCGTCGTATGCTCGTGGACGGGCTACACGCTCATGGCCGTCCAGATTCTTATCTGGTGGATCATGCAGCTCACCTGCATCCTGACCATCACCTGCATCACTCAGTATATCAAGCTCTATGGCCACCGCCACCACTTCAGCGAGCGCCCCATCACGCAGACGTGGGCCTACTATCTGGCGCGCCAGGTGCTGCTGCCCGTGCTGGGTGTCCTGTCGGTCATGATTAGCATCTGGTGGGCGGCTGACGTCTTCAACCTGTCAGACCTCTGCTGGGACGTGTTCAAGACCAATTTCGTCAATCTCAGCAACCTCAAGTTCAGCATCGTGTCGCTATCGATGGTCATCAACCTGTGGTTCCTCTTCTCCTACATCAACCGCACCGTCCTCAAGCTGATGCGCATGCATTATGAGATCAAGGACGCATCGACCGCCGCCAGCCGCGAGGTGATGGGCAAGAACGTCGTCCAGGTCATCGTCTGGGGCGCATGGTTCATGATGACCATGACCATCCTCGGCATCTCCATGGAGTGGCTGCTGGTTGTCACGGGCGGACTCTCCACCGGTATCGGTTTCGCGTCGAAGGATATCATCGAGAACATCTACTACGGCATCTCGCTCATGACGGGCCGCATCAAGGTGGGCGACTGGATACAGGTCGACGGCACCATGGGCAAGGTCACCAGCATCAGCTACGTGTCGACCGTCGTGGAGTCTATCTACGGAGAAATCATCACCTTCCAGAACTCGCAGCTCTTCTCGAAGAATTATAAGAACCTGACGCGCAACCACGGCTACGTGCTGCAGGTCATCCCCTACGGCGTGGCTTATGGCAGCAATCTGCAACAGGCTATGTCGCTGGTCGACGAGGCCGTCAACAACATGCACCACCAGTGGATGGACCCCTCAAAGACAGCCAAGTCGGTGGTTGGCGAGTTGGGCGATTCCAGCATCAATTTCAAGATGTTCGTCTGGGCCGACGCCGTCAAGAAGTCGTATGTCATCAGCGACGTGCTCCGCACCATCTACGACACGCTGAACCAGAACGGCATCGAGATTCCTTTCCCACAACAGGACGTGCATATCAAGCAATAATAAAAGGGTCATTTTCGCTGTCGCTGGTTCTGCTCTCCGGCTGGGTAATTCATCCTGTTAGGCTAGGAAAAATTTGCGCGCTGCCCAGGCCGTAAAAACATCCCCCTCATCGACAATGCAAAGGTACGAATAATATCGCGCCATTCCAAACAAACAATGTAAAACAATTTTATTTGTTTTTGTCTGCGTGGACTGGAAGACGTTCGGTGAAATCCGAACCATGACAAATGAGAAGGGAGAAACCTTCTTTGTAGGTAAAGACGTAGCGATGGCGCTGGGGTATAGCAATCCTTCTAATGCGTTGCAGGTACACGTAGACAAAGAGGACAAAACCTCATACTTGATTCAGGTATCTGGTTCTAACTACAAGTCGAAGACCATCATCATCAACGAATCGGGATTGTACAGCTTGATCCTGTCGTCGAAGCTGGAGCAGGCAAAGACACCTGGAACAAGAACGATGAAAAAAAAAAAGAGTCCGGCTTCCATCATGGAGGCCGGGCCTTTTTTATGATTTTTAATTACTAAATCTCTCGAATTAGAAGTTGTAGTAAGCACCGAAGCTAATGCCGTTGAACAGGTTCAGACCGTAGCTGTTGTTACGAACAGCGTCCTTAAGCCAAGTGTGCTTAAAGTAGAGACCCTCACCGAGGTGAGCAACGAGACCAACCTTCTCAGAAACAGCGTAAGAAATACCAGGAACTACAGATACGCCAACCTGGTTGAAGTTCTTGTCAGCACCCTGAACGTGGAGAGTAGTGTAACCAATGCCACCATCAACGAAAGCAGCAAAGTTACCAGCCTTTACGAAGTTATAACGAACGTAGGGGTTTACAGAGTAAGCGTTTACGTTTGAGAAAGCATTACCAGCAATCTCTTTAGTGCTAGCGTGGCTGAAGCCGAGCTTCACAGCTACTGCGAAGTTGTCGTTGAGGTTGTAACCAATCTCAGGAGCAATTGTGAACACCTTATCAGTATTGTCAGAACCATTGGTGTGACTACCTGAGAGAGTCAACTCACCACCCATCCAAACCTGAGCGTTCATTGTAGCAGCAACAGCAACAGCTGCCAGAGTCATCATAATCTTTTTCATAATTCTTTTCAATTTCTTTTTTAATTAAACTTAAGCAATCTGCCTTGCGGCGTCATGCCGTTATCCTTAACTCGGGTGCAAAGGTAAGGATAAATTTTGTGTGCGCGAACAAAAATCTGCAAACTTTCTCAGTTTTCGGCAGAATTATTGACATATATCAATAAAAAAAGACTCCAACGCGCCCGCCCGTAAACCTTATTAAAATAATATTTTGCTGTTTTCTTGCATGTTTCAAAGAAAATGACTACCTTTGCAAAGTATATATACAACAAAGAAGCATCATGAAAGCAACATTTATTGCTGGCCCATGCGTGATAGAATCGGCCGAACTGCTCGACACGGTAGCAGCTAAGTTAGTGGAAATCAACGAAAAGCTGGGCACTGACATCATATTCAAGGCCTCGTTTGACAAGGCCAACCGGACGTCGCTCCACTCCTTCCGCGGCCCTGGCATAGACCATGGACTGCTGATGCTGAGCGACATCAAACAGAAATATGGACTGCGACTGCTGACCGACATCCACGAGGCATGGCAGGCCGTACCCGTAGGTCAGGTGGTGGACGTGGTGCAGATTCCCGCCTTCCTCTGCCGACAGACCGACTTGCTGGTGGCTGCTGCCAAGACCGGCAAGACGGTGAACATCAAGAAAGCCCAATTTCTGAGCGGAAGCGACATGCGATACCCCGTAGAGAAAGCACGCGAGGCAGGAGCCAGGGAAGTGTGGCTGACGGAGCGCGGCAACATGATGGGATACGGCAATCTGGTGGTGGACTTCCGCAACATCCCAGAGATGCTGGACATTGTTGACAACGTAATTATGGACTGCACACACAGCGTACAGCGACCCGGAAGCGGCAATGGCAAGACGGGCGGTGACAGGCGCTACGTGCCCCAGATGGCCAAGGCGGCGAAAGCCTTCGGAGCCACCGGATACTTTTTCGAGGTTCACCCCGACCCAGACCGCGGACTGAGCGATGCAGCCAACATGTTGGAGCTGGATAAGTTGGAGAGTCTCATTGAAGAACTGATAGCCCAATGACAACAAGAGAATACGCCATACAATGCATTAAGGACGAAGCACAGGCCGTGCTCGACCTGATACCCCAGATGGACGAGAACTTCGACCAGGCCGTAGAGCTCATCATGGCCTGCCAGGGAAAAGTGATCGTGACGGGGGTAGGGAAAAGCGGGCATATCGGAGCAAAGATAGCCGCCACGCTGGCCTCGACGGGCACACCCTCGTTCTTCATCAATCCGCTGGACGTATACCACGGTGACCTGGGCGTCATGTCGAAAGGCGACGTAGTGCTGGCCATCTCGAACTCAGGACAGACGGACGAGCTGCTGCGATTCATCCCCATGGTGCTGCACATGCAGATACCCATCATCGGCATGAGCGGCAATCCGCAGTCGCTGTTGGCCAAATATTCCACGTGCCACCTGAACATCAGCGTCAGGAAAGAAGCCTGTCCGCTGAACCTGGCCCCCACCAGCTCGACAACGGCAACACTGGTGATGGGCGATGCGCTGGCAGTAGCTCTGATGGAGAAGCGCAACTTCCAGCCTCAGGATTTCGCACAGTTCCATCCCGGCGGCGAACTGGGCAAGCGACTGCTCACGACGGCTCAGGACGTGATGCTGACGGAGCACTTGCCTATCCTATCGGCAGACATGCATCTGGGCGACGCCATCATTCTGGTCAGCAAAGGCAAGCTGGGACTGGGCGTGGCCATCAAGGACGGCAAGATAGAGGGCCTGATAACCGACGGTGACATCCGCCGCGCCATGGAGAAATGGCAGGCTGAGTTCTTCAACCGTACCGTGGCAGACATCATGACGCGGACACCCAAGACGGTGGGACCGCAGGCCAAGATATCAGAGATACAAGAAACAATGAATCAACATAAGATACACAACGTGTTGGTGGTAGACGAAGAAAACCGACTGATAGGCATCGTCGACCGATACGCCTGTGTATTATAAAATATTTTAAGGAGTATGAAGTTATTTCGAAGAATATTACTTGTCTTGATGCTGGCGCTACCACTGGCGGCAGCAGGCGTTTACCTGTTTAAAACACTGGATGCCAGCAACGGACTGACCATCAGCCAGATTAACTGCGTGATGAAAGACTCGCGCGGCTATGTGTGGCTGGGCACACCGGCTGGACTATACCGTTACGACGGCTATACATTCCACAACTTCCAGTGTAACTCGCAAGACGGATCGTCGCTGCCCGACAGCTACATCATCAGCATTCAGGAGACACTGGAGGGCACCCTGCTCATAGAGACCTCTGCCGGTTTCTGTATCTATCATCCACAGTCGGAGAACTTTGAGCGCGACATGAAGCAGACCTTCAGCCGAATGGGTATCGAGGGACAGCCTAACGTCGTCTACATAGACCACCACAAGAACGTGTGGGCCTCCATCCCCAACAAGGGCGTGATAGCCTACAACATGCAGCAACAGACCAGCTATGAGTTCAGCTACACGAACGATGCCCACGGTATTCCACAGGGCACAATCTGTTCGATTGGAGAATGCCGCGACGGTGCGTTACTGGTCTACACGGACGGCAAGATTGTGTGCTGCGACATCATGCACCAGCAGCATACCGTATGGCAGACCGACCACATAGCCAACCAGGGATTGCGCAGAACGAATACGCTGAACGTATTTGCCGACCAGATGGACAATATCTGGCTCTACGGACAGGGCACGCTGATGCTCTACAACAAGAACACCAACGTATGGGACACCACCATCGGCAACCAGCTGGGGCTGACGGGAACCAACGTGGACCACAGCGTGAACGGAATGGCTGGCGACCGCAACGGTAACATCTGGATAGGAACGGACCGTGCCGGACTGATTCGCACCAATGTGAACAACCACGAGATGGAGACGGTGCCACCACAAAGTGCCAACAAGAGTCCAAAGGCGCAGGAGGTGGTCGGTGTGCAGAGTGTCTACATCGACGATACCGACCTGCTATGGGTAGGAACCGAGAAATCGGGTCTGGCCTATTACGGCAACAACATCTATAAGTTTGAATCGCTGCTGAACGGTGACATCACCGCCATGGCCCAGGACAAGAACGGCAACATCTGGTATGGAACGGGCGACAAGGGCGTGGTAGGCTATGAAGGTGCTCTGGCCAGCCATAAGGTGTCGGCCATGACCACCACGTCAGACGGTAGCCTCTGGGTAGGTTCGAAACAAAACGGACTGACGCGCATCAAGGACGGCAACAGCACGTTCTATTCGGTAGCGCGCGACAGCATGAGAACGCTGATAGACGACCACATCAACGCACTCTGCAGCGACCAGTCGGGCAACCTCTGGATTGCTACCAACGGTGGTCTGCAGGTGTATAATCCGAAGATGAACACCTTCTCGTCGTACACGCGCGAGAATGGCATGCTGAATACCAACAACATCACTTCCCTATTCTACGGCAAGAACAACAACCTGCTGATTGGTACGGCAGAGGGACTCGTCATACTGAACCTGTCGAACCGCGAGAAAATGGTGCTGACGGGTAACTCCACCAATCTGGAGACATTCACCAACAACTACATCACGCAGATTTTTGAAGACTCACGCGGACTGCTGTGGATCGGTACCCGTGAAGGTATCAACATCCTAAGTCCGGAGAACGACGAGCTGAGCTACATCACGGAGAAAGACGGACTGTGTAACAACTCCATCTGCGGTATTACGGAGGATAAGAACCACAGCATCTGGATCACGACCAGCAACGGTGTCAGCCGTATTGTGGTACAACGAAACCACGAGGACGGCACATTCGCCTACGGACTATACAACTACAACATCAGCGACGGTTTGCAGAGCAACGAGTTCAACATGGGCTCGATATTGACGAAGCAGAACGGCGAGGTACTGTTCGGAGGTCTGTATGGCGTGAACTGGGTGCGCGAGAGCAACAAGGACAACCAGGAGGCTCTGCCTCGTGTGATGCTGACCCAGCTCTTCATCGGTGAGGAGGAGATCGTGACCGGTGTGGAATATGACGGCAACATCATCCTGCCACAGGCGCTGAACGAGAGCAACAAGATAGAGCTGACCAACAAGCAGAACAGCTTCACCATCAAGTTTGCAGCCGGTAATTACAACCAGGGCGAGCGTCTACAGTTCATGTACTGGATGGAAGGTCTGGATAACGACTGGCGCAACGGTGACGCACTGCTGCACGGCGTGAAGTTCCACAACCTGAGCAGCGGAGAATACATCCTGCACGTCAAGGCTGTCAGTGCCGACGGTGCCGTCAGCAACCAGGAGCGCACGCTGACAATCACGGTTGACCGTCCGTGGTGGCTGTCATGGTGGATGCTCAGCGTATACGTGGCTATCGTCATCGTGATACTGGCTATCTGGCGTTACGGTATCCAGAAGTTCAATGCCGTATGGAAGCGTAAGAAGACCGTCATCGACGAGCTGAAACGCCAACGCGAGGAAATCAAGTTGACCAGCGACGAGCTGCGCCAGCCAATGGCCCGTATGACCACCATCATCGGAAATCTGGCTGAAAAGGAACAGACGCTGGAGGGCAGAGAGCAGTTGAACTCGCTCCACTTCCAGATGCTGCAGGTCATCACCCGTATATCGGAGATGCAAAGCACGCTGGAGAATCCGGAGCAGAAGGCAGAATCGTCGGCAAAGGACAAGCTGGAGCTGAACGACCGCGGCGAGGTGGCCCTGACGGCATCGAACACCACCGGACTGGCTCTGGATACGAGATCGCTCAAGGTGGACGAACAGTCGAAGAAGTTCAGCATTGTGCTGATAGACAACAACCACGAATTCCTGAACTTCATGCACGCCCATCTGCACGACGTCTACAATTTCCACACCTACGACAACATCAAGGACGCTGTGCCTGATATTGAGACGTTGAATGCGGATATCGTCATCTGTAAACAAGACATGGGCGCTATCACAGGTAGTGAGCTCTGCAACCAGTTCAAGTCTGATCCACGCCGAAGCAAGACCAAGTTTGTACTGCTGACCGACTCCGTGCTGAGCGAGCAGGATATGGCCGACATGAACATCACACTGGCTGCTGACGACTATCTGGCCAAGCCCTTCAATATGCAGGAAGCCGTCATACGCTTCAACAAACTGCTGGGTCTGGCACCGATTGAGATCAACCAGAACGTCATCGAAGGCAAGGAGACGCGCATGCTGGAAGGTCAGAATGCCAGCATGACAACGGCTACGATGGTCTACGACGACATGCCCATTGGAGAGCAGCAACCTAACACGACGGAGGCAAAGCCCAAAGAGGCAGAACTGCCCGTGGAGGAAGAGGTGAAGCCTGCGGCCGACAACAACATGCTGGCCAAGTATTATGGCGACAACACCATTGGCGACTACAGCATGAGTGCCATGATGGACCAGCAGCTGATGCGCAACGTGGAGCAGTTCGTGCTGCAGAACATGAGTCGCGGACAGATCAGTCTGGACGAGATGGCATCGGCCATGGGTATGGGACGCGTACCTTTCTTCCACAAGATACGCAGCATTACCACCAAGACACCTGCCGAGATTGTGCGTGAGTTGCGACTGAAGCACGCTTGTACGCTGCTGGTAACAACAAATATCAACATGAGTGAGCTGGCCATTAATATCGGTTTCATGACAGCCGAAAACTTCATCAATGTTTTCAGAGAGAAATATGGCATGACACCCTTAGAGTATCGTCTGAAAAACAAGCGCTCATAATGTATCGCATATTCTTCGCCACCCTATTGTCAATGATTTGCTTGTCGGCCTCTGCGCAGACAAGCGATTCATTGATAGCCCAGACGCTGCGTGAGAGCAACGTCAGATTCTCGCACGACAACAGCGTGACCCTGCTGCTGTCCGGTCAGGAGAAATTTGACGACATGTTTCGTGCCATCCGCCAGGCCAAGAGCAGCATCCACCTGGAGTATTTCAATTTCCGTAACGACTCGATAGCATCTTTGCTCTTCGACATTCTGCGTGAGAAGCGCAAGGAGGGTGTAGAGGTCAGGGCGATGTTCGACGGATTCGGCAACGACTCCAACAATCAGCCCTTGAAGAAATATCATCTGAAGGCACTCCGCAAGGATAGTATCGACATTGTGGAATACTCACCTATCCGATTTCCTTGGGTAAACCATATCTATGGGCGCGACCACCGCAAAATCGTGGTCATCGACGGACAGATAGCCTACACGGGCGGCATGAACGTGGCCGACTATTATATAAAAGGTACGGAACAGGTGGGTGAATGGCGCGATATGCACTGCCGTATTGAAGGCGATGCCGTCAATGAGTTGCAGGCTATCTTCCTGCGGATATGGAACCGCACGACGGGACAGAAGGTGAGCGGTATGAAATACTATCGTGGTGGAACGCTGACCCAGTTTGCAGACCTCAAGCCCGACACGACCTACACCAAGGGACGTAAAATGGTGGGAATCATCAATCGTGAACCGGGTGTAACGCCTAAGATCATGCGCACTTTCTACCTCAACGCCATCAATCAGGCGCAGGACTCCATCCATATCATCAACCCCTACTTCACCTTGATTCCAACCGTCACAAGAGCGCTGACCAGAGCGATACGCAGAGGAGTGAAAGTGGAAATCATGCTATCGTCGAAGAGCGATATCCCCCTGACGCCAGACTGTGCCTTGTATCAGGCCCACAAACTGATGAAGCGAGGAGCGAAGGTATGGTTGTATAAGCCAGGATTCCACCATTCCAAGATCATGATGGTAGACGGACGTTATTGTACCGTTGGCAGCACGAATCTGGATGCGAGAAGCCTGAAGTGTGACTTTGAGGAGAATGCCGTCATCATTGACAAGGCAACGACACGCGAACTGGACGATATGTTCTGGCGTGACAAGCAGCAAAGCTTCGAACTGACGGAGCAGTCGTGGGATGAGTTCCGTACGGGTTGGCAGAAGTTCCGTGGCTGGTTTGCCCATCTGCTACAGCCCTTCCTCTAACTCTCTACCAGATCCTCCATTATCTTGATATCCGTCGGGGTGATACCTCGACGCTCCAGCCATTCGCAGTCCCAATCCAGAAAGTATTCATAACGCTGGGTAGAACGGATGGCACGGTATTTCCGCAACCATTCAGCGGCCTCGTCGTTACGTCCTTGCAGCCATAGACAATAGCCCAGATTCTGGAAATCGTCGACCTTTGGTTTCTCCAAAGCAACAAGCGGTCTCAACATGCGTTCTGCCTGCTCCAGCTTGCCATCGGAAGTAAGAGCCCAGGCCAGCACACGCTGAACGGCCAAATCATCAGGGTTCTCGTAGTTCAGCTGATACAGTATCCTCAATGCCTCTTCAAGCTGATCCAAATAAATCTGGCAGATGGCCTTTTTCAAGAGATACTTCGCCTTGTCTGGAAACAATAGTGATAAGCGGTCATACAAGGCCTCTGCCTCTTCGTAAAGCCCATCGTCATAGCTTTCACGAGCCTTACCGGCAAGGCCCTGCTCGTTCTGAGGATCCAGTTCCAGCACTTTTTCGTAGTCTCCAGCCCACAGGTAAAACTGGACATCATGCATCTCCAATGAAAACGACAACAGCATCGAGGTCATTGTATAATCCATACGGTATTTCTTCAGCAGTCGGATAATGTCGTGCTTATACGTCTCCATAGCCGTACCAGTGAACATCCGTGAACAAATGAAGAGCCATGCATGGTCACCGGATGGCTTGGTATTAAAAGGATTAAAGAGCACCGAACGATTGGGGAACACCATGAAGAAGCGATATAGGTCCATCAGATAACAGCGACGGATAAAGGCAGAGTCATGCACATTGATACCGCCAATGTCCATTCCATCCAGAGGTATCTCACCTTGCTCCATCATCCTTTTTACGCTGGCAGGCAGGTGATCGGCCATCTGCAGGAAAGTCATAAAGAACGAATATTTGTCGCTATCGCATAAGAAGCCTCTGGTCATAACGCCTTTCAAGAAACGGTTTTCACCCATGCGCTCAGCAAACTGGCTGATATCGGGATGCTGGAAATAGAAGGGGACAAACCAGTTGCTGATATCATAGAAGAACGGAACGCGCTTCAGCTTGGAGAAACTGCCGAAATAGATATCGGAGCCCTGCTTCTGCATATCCATGAGCCGATTGAACGATGCTTCCACCTGCTCCATACGCTGTTCGGCGGCATCGGGGTGGAGGACGTCTTCCAACGGGTCTTCCTCCAAGGTTTCTTGAAACTTCTGATGGTTGAGGATTTCAGGCATGAGCTCTTTTTCCATCGCAGACGAGTCGTTCTCGGCATTCACGGTATAGACCAACTGAATCTGTAGTTCGAACAGTTCCCGGCATGTCTTTTTCGACTGCAGCAGTTCATGAATCAAATCGCTCATCTCAGGATAAACCTTCAACCAGTCGTCATCAATAGCCAACGCCCAGCCTACCAAGGCACGCTGTCGAAGCTTCTCGTCCTTGGTATGGCGATATACATCGACTAACAGACGGAACTTGACGATGTCGAAGCGGTTCATCAGCGACAGCATGATGGCTGATACCAACAACTGCTGGTCGATGGTGTCAACGGTGGGCGAGAGCAACATGCTGCTCATCTCCTCTCCCACTCCTTCAGTCCAAATACGACCTGTAAGGACGTAATTGAACAAGGCATTCATCTGTTGTTGATGACTCTTATAAAGTGCCAGACTCTTCTCCTTGCGCTTATGTTCCGGTTCCAAATCCAGCATGGCCACCTCGCTGACAAAATGCTCCATCTCCTGACGGATAGCAGCGACGGACCAGCTGTATCCTGACTGGCGTACACCGTTATAAAGTCCCTGAAGATAGGAAGAAGCGGTCATGTGCTTATGAATGGAAATATTGGCACAAAGCACATAAACACGCTGCAACAGACGCTGATACTGCTTGCTGCGTTGTGGATCGGGCATTCCTTTTCGCCAATACTCCATCAACAGCTGATAATCCTCCTTGATGGCATTTAGCTTTTCCTGCGTCTGCGGATTAGGCCAGGCTGCCAGATAGACATCCGTCTCAGCAATAGCCTTTCCTACGTTTCCATGACTCAGCTGATCAAAGATACGCTTCAGCGAAACATCCGTTGTTCCCATCGTGAATCAGTTCTTCTGCATCCATTTTTCCACTATCGCGATATCCTCCTGGCGAGGGCCTGTGGCATGGGCAAACTTCACGTTCTTAGGCAACGAGTCGACCATTTCCTTTTTCAGTTTGCAACGCTTGGCAATCACGTCACGATAGTGTGTCAGTCCATATTTATTTATCGAGTCACAAGCCTGGTTATAGGCCTTGACAAACAGTTCAAGTTGCTTGCCGCGAGCTTGGCGCTGCATCTCCTTCTCGCGGAAGGCCAGCACACCCATCTGCCATCCCAGCGATCGTGTATCCAGTATGACAGTATGCTTCATCGTACGGGCAATGGTGGCCTGCGGCTCCGTCAGACAGAGGGCATCCATGATATTGTTCTGCAACATCTGCATCCTGACAGACAGGTCGTTGACCTGAACCTTGAACACGTGGTCTTTATCCAGTTTAGCGGAATCGACGGCGAAATCAGCCAGCATATCCGTCACAGAATAGCGCGTCATGGCTATCATCTTGTCTTCCAATTGTTTCAGCTGTCGGATACGCGAATTACGATTGGTCACCAACTGCCAGTAAGCATTGGTGGTAGCCACATACCGCATCTTCGTACCACGCTTGGCCATGCAGGCCGCTCTCACCAAATCGGTGACAGAACCTTCCACCCTACCCCTTTCCAATGCGGTATCGCAATCCATCTGGGCCATGAAGAATTTCAGTCGCACACCTCCGTTCAGGGTGTCGAACAACTCATGGTGCTGGGCCACAAACATAGGCAGGCAGTCGAGTGTCGGCATAACAGCCACCTTCAGGGCTGCAGAGTCCTTACGTGCTGCTTCCTGACGCTGCTGGCGTGACAAACGTTTCGTCTCCTCATAGCTTTGTCCACAAGATGCTATCAGCAGACCTATCCCTATTATAGCAAATATTTTCTTCATAAATATGCCGCAAAGGTACGAATAAAAAACGGAACAGCCAAACGACTGTCCCGTTTTATATGTATAGGGTACAAAGATTATTCTACCACGATAGGCTTATACTTGGGAACCAGAGCCTTCATGATGCACCAGCCAATGAGATAGGCTACGGCACAGATGCAGAACACAACCATATAAGCAGCAGGCTTAGCCTCGAAACCGAAGAACGAGAAGGCGCTGCCCTGACCGTCGGCCCAGGTAAAGAACATACCAGAACCCTTGTTAATCAGGAACGAACCTACACCACCAGCCATTGAACCGATACCGGTAATGGTACCAATGGTTGACTTCGGGAACATATCGCCTACGGTAGAGAAGATGTTAGCCGACCAAGACTGGTGACCAGCACCTAACAGACCGATCAGGATAGCGGGCCACCAAGCACTGTAGGCACCCAGAGGCTGGGCAAACAAGCCCAACACGGGGAACAGCGCGAAGATGAACATGGCACGCATACGACCTGCATAAGGGTTCATACCATATTTCTCGACGAAAATCTTAGGCAGATAACCACCACCAATCGAAAGAACGGTGCAGATAGCATAGAGCGTGAAGATGAGCATGATACCCATGGCTGAGTCAGAGGTATAACCATACTGGTCAGAGAAATAAGCGGGAGCCCAGAATAGGAAGAACCACCATACACCGTCGGTCATGAACTTACCAACGATAAACGACCAAGTCTGCTTGTATTTGAAGCACTCCCAGAAAGGAATGGTCTTCTCTTCCTTAGCTTCCTGCTTGTTCTGTACGTCAGAGATATCAACGTCCTGCTCAATGTAGTTGAGCTCAGCCTGATTGACGCGCTTGTTCTTAGCGGGTTTCTCATAGGCCCAAATCCACAGAGCCATCCAGATATAACCCAACGCACCGATGATGATAAATGCCATCTCCCAACCCCAGGCACGAGCCAGCAAGGGAATCGTAGCGGGAGCGGCCAGAGCACCTACAGAGGCACCACTGTTGAAGATAGAGGTGGCAAAAGCACGGTCCTTCTTGGGGAAATACTCTGCCGTTACCTTGATGGCAGCGGGGAAGTTACCAGCCTCACCAAGAGCGAGAATCATTCGGCAAGAGAGGAAGAGCCATACGGAAACGGTAGCGATGGCTACGGCAGCATCAGAGCCTGCCTGCACCATACGCAGCGCCTCGATAGAGTCATAACCCTCGATATTCATGGCTACCCAACCACAGCCAGCGTGCATCACAGCACCTGTTGACCATACGAAGATTGCGATGAGGTAACCCTTCTTGGTGCCCATCCAGTCGATGAACTGACCAGCAAAAAGGTTGGCAATGGCGTAGAATATAGAGAACCATCCGGTGATGGTACCATAGTCGTTGTCATTCCAATGGAACTCAGGAGCGATAAAGTCTTTCCAGGTCAGCGAGAGAACCTGACGGTCCATGTAGTTGACCGTTGTTGCCAAGAAGAGCAAGGCACAGATGACCCAACGGAAATTGGACATCTTGGTAGTTTGTACTGCACTCATTATTTTAGTATCTTTATTTAGTTATTTACTTGATGTCAATCACAGGGATGTTATCCTTATCGTTGTAGTAAAGGTTCTCGCCAGCCATACCCCAGATAAAGGTATAGTAGTAGGTACCGGCGGCAGCGTGCATCGACCACTCGGGCGACATGATAGCCTGCTCGTTGTGCAACCAAACCACGCGGCTCTCCTGGGGCTCACCCATGATGTGAGCGATGGTCTGCTCCTGAGGAAGATTGAAGTAATAGTAAGCCTCGATGCGACGTCCGTGAGTATGAGGGGGCATCGTGTTCCAGGCAGCACCAGGATTCAACTGGGTCAGTCCTAACTGCAACTGACAGGGACCTTCCTCCAGCACATCGTTCACGATGAGCTTATAGACGGTACGGTTGTTACACTCCTCCAAGGAACCTACCGGTCCCCAGACAGCAGCTTTCAGCGAGCCCTTACGTCCGTCCAGTGTGATCCACTGTGTCTTGTAATGCTGGTGAGCGGTAGCACTGTTCAGGTAGAACTTGGCAGGATTCTTCGCATCCTTCGAACGGAAGAGCACCTCCTTGTTTACATCCTTATTCTTGCCAATATGTCCGCGTCCGATATAGAGAGCCTCCTTGGGCGAGAGCGCATATTCCTTGCCGTCGACAATCACGACGCCATCACCCAGACCGCAGTTCACGATACCGATTTCACGGTTGTAGAGGAAATACTTCTCCTTGATGGTTGGATCTACATCCAAGCCCAGCTCCAGGAAGTTCTCCAGCTTCAAGGTCTTGTTTACGGGCATAGCACCACCGAAGATGAAACGGTCGTAGTGTGAGTAGGTCAGATTAATCTCGTCTGCCACCATCACTTTTTCCATAACGAAACGCTCACGCAGCGTCTTGGTATCGTAACCCTTCACGTCAGCCGGATGACAAGCCGTCTGGAAGTTCACTTTCTGCTGGGCAGACATTCCCATTGCACCCATTAACAGGGCAAAACACAAAATAGTCTTTTTCATTATTGTTTTATTGATTAGTTTTTCCTTCTTTTGCGATACGAATACGGTTCCATACCACCATAGCAATCGTAATGATGCTGAGGATTCCGGCACCTACATACTCCAGCGAGTTCACACACTTATAGATGACCCATCCGAAAAGCGACGAAGCGAAGTCGAGCGCACCACCGTCGAAGCCAGCGGGGATGTCAGCAGCCTTATCGCCAGTCTGCTCAAACACGGTGTGGGCAGCCTGCGTAAAGGCAGGAGCCATATCAGTCACGAAATAGAGTCCGACAGCCAGCGCTAGCAGTCCGATAATAAAGGTCTTCACCACATTACCCTTGGTAAAGGGAAGCACCATGGGGAACAGATAGAACATACCAGCCAGTGAAGCCAGTGGCAGGAACTGGTTGCCTGGGAGCACGACTGCCAAACCTAAAGCAACGGGAATCAGCAACAGCGAAACGACAAGGGTGGTAGGATGTCCGATAACTACTGCAGGCGACATACCAATATATACCTTCTTGCCGTTAAACTTCTTCTTCACCACCTCCTGAGTCTTCTCAGCAATCGGCTTCAGACCTTCGATGAAGAGCGAGGTGATACGTGGAATCAGCTCCATAACGGCTCCCATGGTCACACCAAGGAACAGCACCTTCTTGATGTCCAACTGGGCCAGCGCACCAATCAGTGCACCCACGATGACACCCAGAATCAGGGGCTCACCCATCACACCAAACTTCTTCTTCATGCCCTCAGCATCGATATTGAGTTTCTCAAAACCGGGAATCATATCCAGTGCCTTACCAATCAGCAGGGCAAAGGGTACAAAACTCTGACAGAAGGGCTGAGGAATCGAGATTCCCTGCCACTCCGTATAATACTCCTGGAATTTATCTGCTGTCAAATCGGCCATCACAAGGGTAATGATGTAGCAGACGATAGCTGCAAAATAGCCCCAAGCAAGGCTTTGGTCCATCACGAAATAGGCCACAGCTCCGATGAAGGCAAAATGCCAGTAGTTCCACAGGTCGATGTTCACCGTACGGGTACAACCTGTAATCAACAACAGGAAGTTAACACCCAGACAGATAGGGATAATCAGCGCACCTACAGCTGTGTTATAAGCCACCGCAGCGGCAGCGGGCCATCCCATATCAAACACTTTCAGCTGCAAATCATAGAGCTGTGAGATTTCACTCAGCGGTCCACCAAAATTGGTCGTCAACAGGGCTGTTACAATACCCAGACCAACAAAACCGACACCAACATAGAGGCCAGACTTGAGCGACCTTCCAAACTTCAATCCGATGCACAGGCCGATGATGGTAAATAGGATTGGCATCATGACCGAGGCACCGAGACTAATAATGTAACTAAAGACTTGTTCCATCAGATTATATCAATATTTTCTAGCGTAGTTCTCTCTAAGCAGTGACTTTTGTGTACACTACGGCTGCAAAGTTAATAAAAAAAACACAAATGACAAAAATAAAATTCAATTAATCTTGAAAATATACCTTCTTTACACGTCCACTGACAGCTGTCAGTACCTCATATGGTATCGTTTCCAACACATCACTGAGCACATTGACGGGCAGATGCTCGCCGAATATCTCCACCGTATCGCCCTCATGGCAAGGAATATCCGTCACGTCTATCATGGCTACATCCATACAGATATTTCCCACGTAGGGGGCTTTCTGACCATTGACTAAGCAGTAGGCAGCACCGCGTCCCAAATGGCGGGACAATCCGTCGGCATAGCCGATAGGAATGGCAGCAATCAGCGAGTCGCGCTGCAAGATACCCTTACGGCTATACCCTACTGTTTCTTCCTTGGGCACGTGGCGCAATTGCAGGATGATAGTCTTCAGCGTGCTCACGGGGGTCAGCGGAGCCTGAGTCGGCGTCATAGGATCATAACCATAGAGCCCGAGTCCCAGTCGGCACATATCCATATGGCGCTCTGGGAAGTGTACGATACCAGCTGAATTGCAGATGTGGCGTAGTATCTTATGACTGAAAGCCTGTTGCAACTGCGTGCTGGCCTTATCAAACTTACGGAACTGTTCAGCGGAGAACCTGTCAAAGTCCACGCTGTCTGAACCGACGAAATGACTGAACACGGAGCGTGGGATAATGGCATTCTGATGTTGCAACCGGTGAATCAGTTCGTCCATATCCTTCTCAGGGTCAAATCCCAGTCGGTGCATACCCGTATCCAGTTTGATATGCACAGGCCACCCCGTAATTCCCTGTTTCTCAGCAGCCTGGATCAATGCATCCATCAGTCGGAACGAATAGACCTCCGGTTCCAAGTCGTAGTCGAACATGGTCTTGAAGGCTGTCATCTCAGGGTTCATAATCATGATGTTCTGCGTAATTCCATGCTGGCGAAGCGTCACACCCTCGTCAGCCACAGCCACAGCGAGATAGTCAACCCTATGGTCCTGCAACGTCTTAGCCACCTCAACAGCACCTGCTCCGTAGGCATCCGCCTTCACCATACATACCAGTTTGGTCTCCGGTTTCATGAAGGAGCGGTAATAGTTCAGATTGCTGACCAGCGCATTCAGGTTCACCTCCAGTATCGTCTCATGTACCTTCTGTTCCAACTGCTCGGTGATACGGTCAAAACCAAAGGGGCGTGCTCCCTTGATGAGCACTACCTCGTCGTGCAACTGGCGGAACACTTCACTACGCAGGAATTCGTCCGTCGACGCAAAGAAGAATTTGTCCTCCATGGCGAATACGCTACGCTGTGACAGGATATTGGGACCGATACCTATCAGTTTGTTGATACCACGCTTCACACTCAAACTGCTCACCTCCCGATACAGCTCCTCAGGCGCCATACCACTCTGGAAAATGTCACTCAGTATCAAGGTCCTACGTCGATGGTCATTGACACGACGACTCAGGAAGTCGAGGGCAATGTCGAGCGAGTTGATGTCTGAATTATACGAGTCGTTGATGATCGAGCATCCACGCTGACCTTCCTTTACCTCCAAGCGCATAGCCACAGGTTCCAAGGCAGCCATCCGCTCGTTAAGCACCTTGGGTTCAACACCTAAATAGAGTGCTACAGCGGCACAGGCAAAAGAGCATTGCAGCGAAGCCTCATCGAAGAATGGTAGCTGATACGACCCTCGCGTACCTTTATATATATATGCTACTATCGTGTGGCTGGCATTACTATCTACCTTTTCAATATACAGCGGAGCAGAGATATTCTCACGACTCCACCCTATCTTCTCGCCCTTATAGCCACTGCGTCTGAGACAACGGCTCACCATATCATCATCCGAGTTATAGGCTATCACCTTAGCACCGTGGAAAAGCTGCAGTTTCTCCATACACTTCTCTTCCAACGAGCGGAAATTCTCCTGATGGGCAGACCCCAGAGAAGTCAGTACACCTATTGTCGGCTGGATGATGTCGTGCAGAGCATCCATCTCACCCGGTTCACTGATTCCTGCCTCGAAGAGTCCTACCTCCGTCTGTTTACTTAGCAGCCATACGCTCAACGGAACGCCAATCTGCGAGTTATAGCTTTTAGGCGAACGTGTGACGTTCATCTGCGGAGAGAGCAACTGATACAACCACTCTTTGACCATCGTCTTACCATTCGACCCCGTGATACCCACAATGGGACAGTCGAACTCATCACGATGGCGCTCTGCCAGTCGTTGTAAGGCTGCCAGCGGTGAAGGCACCTTCAGGTAGTTTGCGTCTTTTTCAGGTTTCTCCGGCACATTGGATACCACAAAGTTGCGCACCCCACGCCGATAGAGGTCTTCAATATAACGGTGACCGTCATTACGGGCAGATTTCAAAGCAAAAAACAGCGTTTCCTCAGGGAAACACAGCGAACGGCTATCTGTCAGCAGCCATCCTATTTGTGCATCGGCAGTACCAATGCGACGGGCTCCTAAGAGCGTGGTTATCTTTTCTATTGAATAGTTCATAATGCAAAGGTAGGATATTTTTTTCGTAGGGCATCAACTTTTAACATAGTTTTATCCATGAATTCCTTATATTCGGCAGAATCCGGATTAAACGGCTTATGGGCCAACGCTTGTTTGACAGGTTTCCAATCGTTCAGAAAAGCTTTAGCCTCAGCGGAAAACAGGGCTTCGACCAGACGTTCCCAGATGTAATCGACTGCCTGCTGCGACGGGTGCAACATGTCGGAGGCATAGAAGCGATAGTCGCGAAGCTCGTCCATCAAGATTTCGTAGGAGGAAAAGTAAGAGAGGTGAGCGGCAAGAGGTAAGAGGTGAGAGATAGCCAACAGTAATGTGGCTTTTGAGATTTGGCTTTCATGATAGCCGTATTTACGGTAGCGGATGGGGCTAACGGTCAGGATAACCTGCACCTCAGGATTCCGTTGGCGAAGCACCTCGACGGCCTTTTGCAAATATTCCACACACTCATCAACAGAGAGCTGTTCTTCCTGAAAAAGGTTTTGCGGTCGCTTCTCGCAATTATCCACAATCTGACCCGTTTCTTTCAAGCGATAGACATGGTTGGTACCGAGTGTCATGAACACGATACGGGGAGCAGCCTCGTAGCGCTCAATGGTATGGAGGATGCTGGCAGGATTGTACATCACGCCATAGGGATTGACAGTAACGGGGAAGCCGTTTTCGCGAAAACGACAGCCTATCTCGTCGGCAAAACAGGAACCGACAAAGAGTATCTCCTCACAGGGCTGAATCTGGAAACCGAACTGCCCCGTATCAACAATCGTCCTGAACTCCATCAGCTTCGACTCACTTGCAAACCGGTCTTCGAGAGTGTCATATCCACAAAACGGGCATTAGCGTGTGGTTGCTGGGCCGTCAGGATCTGTCGGATGCGCGCTGCCGCCTCGGGGTCTTTGGCGACCATATAAAGATAGCCACCACCTCCAGCACCAGGCAGTTTATAACCCAGACACAAGTCATCGATAAGATTGGTAATCTGACGCACGCTATCGGGATTGGTACCGCTGTCGATACGCTGGTTCTGCATCCACGTCTTACGAATAAGCTGACCTACGGCAGCAAAGTCCTGACGCTGGATAGCCTCATACATATCCACAGAATGGGCTTTCATCTCGCGCAACTGGAGCAACTGCTGCTGATGATTTACGAACATGCGGCGCACAATCTCTGCCAATATCTTCTTGGCGGTACGCGTGACACCGGTATAATAAAGCAGATGACACTGGGCGTACTCCGGTTGGGTGAACACGGCATCGGGCAACCAGCGTACACGTGGATTCTGGTCGAAGCCACGCTGGGTATCTAACAGCTTGACGCCGCCCAACACACCACCAAACTGATCCTGCCAGCCACCTCCTGTGGTGAGCAACTGTTCGAGTACGAGGGTGCGACGACCGATCTCGTTCTTATCCCAAGCAAGAGAGCAGAAATCGCTGACGGCTCCCAATACAGTAGCTGCCAGAATAGAACTGGTGCCCAGACCACTACCAGCAGGAATAGCCGAAAGCAGGGTGAGCTCGATACCACAACCGAAGGACTCTAGTTGAGCACGCAACGAGGGATAGGTCTCTTGCGAGAAACCAGGTAGGAAGCCAGCCAACGCAAGGGCTGCCTTGGGAATAGAGAAGGGCGATCCCACCTTATTATAAGCAGCCAGTTGCTCATAGGTCTCTACCACCTCCATCGCTCCGAGGTCGATGCTACGCAGCACGATATGCGGTTCACGGCAGGGCTTGACATAGCTCTGGAGAGGTGGCTGACCATTGAGTTCAATGGCGATATTAACCACAGAACCACCCTCCATCAAACAGTAGGGAGGCGTATCAGTCCAACCGCCAGCCAAATCGATGCGGACGGGTGAGCGGCCCCAGACAATCTGGTCGGGATAGGTAGAGAGACGAGGGGTAAGCGGAGAGAGGTTCGAGGATTGTAATACTCCCTCGCGCAACAGCAAGAAGGCCTCATCGCTATGTCCACGGAACATGGCATCATGAATGCGGGTGAGCAGTGGGGCGTCAGCACTCAGGGGTTCAGGCATCGACAAATGCATCTCATTGAACTCACGAGCTGCATCGTCGAGGTCGAGTTGGTAGAACACGCTATGCTGCCAGTTGCGAGCCATAGCAGGCCAATTGCGGCTACGGAACTGTCGACGCTGGGCAAAGAGGCGACGCAGGTTAGCGACATTTGAGATATCCTCTGCGGAGAGGAAAGTTGTAGCCAACTTTTCCAGATTATTCAGATCTTCCAGTTGATCCAGGCTATCCAAAACAGGGAATCGTTTCTCCTGCTGGGCAGCTCCTGCAAACTTATCGTCGATGTGATAACAGCGGACACAGTATTGAGTTTCACCGATAGGAATGATATCGACACACTCGCCTGGCTGCAAATCGACGTGCCAGTCGTTGTCGGGCACACCCGTCACGATATTATCGTGGGTGAGTGTCCAATGCGGTCCGATGCAGCTGTTCTCAATCCAGATGTTACGATGCTGCTCGGTGAAAGGCTTCTGCGTGATAGCATTCTGCGTAAATATGCTGGGATGCGGCTTACGGTCGTGGTGCATGATGTCGCGCTGGTCATTGACGATATTCTGGATAGCTACTGTCGATGAAATCATCTCGCCAGAAGTTCCAAAATGGTAGAACTCACCACCTTGCAATGGTACGATAGCCACCGAGAGCTCGTGCAGTTCTGGATCGTCGATAAGCGGATCGGTGCCCAGCGTGCAACCGAACTCGCTATAGAGATCGTATTCCTTAATACCAGTAGGAGTAATACTACGCTTCATCAGCAATTTGACGGCGCGATCGCTCAGGAGCCAGATGCCGATATCAGTCAGGTAGAAATGATCTTTCAGCAACTCAGCCAACTGCTCGGTATTGGGTTTCTGTAACATGCGCTTCAGTACATTGGGCGTGCGCCTATCGCTGACGAAGACACCATGATCCTTGGCGATAGAGGCATCGAGCCACAGGCCATAGCACACCACATCGGCATCAGGAATCTGACCGATACGCTCAGCAGCACGAATATACACATCACCACTGACAATCATCGTGGTCAGACGCTCAGGGGCTTGCGCCATCATGCGTTCGTAGAGCGGCAACTGAAGATCGAGCAACGTCTGCGACAACCGCTGTCCGCGCTCCCAACGAAATACAGGAAGTGGAGTCAGTATCTTGCCACTGGGGGCATAGGATGGGAGACGACGACTCTGACCGCCCGCATGGAGCACGATACAGCGCTCGCTATTCAGCCAATCGTGAGCCTGTTGCAACAGCCAAGTGGTTCCACCACCCGACCCTAACTTATGTCCTATGGGGTCGTTGGTACAGAAATATTCATCGCGGGAAAAACCCGTCACATCGTGAAAACAGCCTACCAGATTAGGAGGCAAAGATAGCAGTTTCTTCATGAGTTTGCATAAATGATTGTGCAAAGATACAAATAAATTGAAAAATAAAGATGAAAAAACAAATATTATTTTGTACCTTTGTGCCAAGAAAACAAACGACTATGGAAAAAGACAACAATAATCTACTCTCAAGGATTCTGGATACCCCGAATCTGGTAGCCCTCATTCTGATTACCTCATGTTTCGCGCTTTGGGGATTTGCCAACAATGTGACGACTCCAATGGTAAACGTCTTTTCCCGTATTTTCCGAATCAACACCTTCGAGGCTTCGATGGTGCCCGTAGCATTCAATCTCGGCTATTTCTGCATGGCATTCCCTGCCGCCCTGTTTATCCAGCGATATTCCTACAAATGGGGCGTCGTAGTTGGATTAGGTCTCTATGCGATGGGCACACTACTATTCTTCCCTTGCCGATGGATAGGCGATTTCTACCCATTCCTATGCTCCTACTTCATACTAACCTGCGGACTCTCATTCCTCGAGACAAGCTGTAACCCATATATCTACAGCATGGGAAGCGAGTGGACAGGCATTCAGCGCCTGAACGGAGCACAGGCCTTCAATGCGCTGGGTTCCATCATCGGCATGCTGTTTGCGGTGGAGGTTCACTCACGACTTAGCACCATGAGCACGGAGATGCGTAGTCATCTGCCATTGAAGCAGTTTAACGTCATCAAGGACCATGATCTGGCTATTCTGATACAGCCTTACGTCTTCATCGGAGCCATCGTGCTGATTATCATGGTATTGATAGCTTTGAAGAAAATGCCTCTGCAGACAGATATCAAGACGAGCAAAGGAGCGCTGACAACACTGCGCGACTTGCTGCAACGCCCCAGATACCGAGACGGCGTGGTAGCGCTGTTCTGTTATATCGGTGCACAGGTGTGCTGTTGGACCTACATCATCCAATACGGTTTACGTATCTTTATGGAAGAAGGAATGGCCGAGCAGCAGGCTGGCTTACTGGCGCAGAAATACAATATCGGGGCAATGGTCTTGTTTGCCTGCAGCCGATTCATCTGCACGTGGCTGATGCGCTGGTTCTCACCGTCGCGCATGCTCTCGACCCTGGCCATTGTAGGCGTATCAGCTCTGCTGGGGGCTATCATCTTCACCGACCGCAACGGTCTGTATTGTCTGGTAGTTGTCAGCGGTTGCCTGTCGCTCATGTTCCCAACAATCTACGGACTAGCGCTGACGGGTGTCGGTGCTGACATCAAGATAGCAGGTGCAGGACTGATCATGGCCATCCTGGGAGGATCTTTCTTCCCTCCCATTCAGGCGGCCATCATCGATAGTCAGATAACGATATTCGGATTGCCCAGCACCAACGTGTCATTCATCGTACCGCTGGTGTGCATGGGGCTGATCGTTCTCTACGGGCACAGCTCGTATATGCGTCACCACATCAAGCCCGACGGCGCCGATACTCTGCCCACCCTAACAACAGAATGAGCAGTATCAGAATGGCATAGGTGACGTAGGCCACCGTCTCCGTGCGGTCGATGCTCTTGGGGAAGAAGCTCAGCACAACTTCATGCTTGCCAGGTTTCACCTGAAGGGCTCGCAGCACATAGTTGACGCGACCTAGTTCCTGTTCTACGCCATCTACCGTTGCCGTCCATCCTGGATAGTAAATCTCAGAGAACACCACGATACCACCTTTGTCGCTCTCTACCTCGTAGGTGAGCTGATTGGGTTCATAGGCCTTGATGCGAACGATGCTGACAGAGTCCTGATCAACAGACTCGCCCAACGCCTCCTTGAACTTCTGGTCAGCTACAGCCTCGTTGCGCAGATTCAGACGACCCAATGCGTCGAGTTCCTCATTGGCATTGGCCACATAGTGAATCTTATCAACCAACCAAGCATTGCCGTAGGTATAGGGATTCTCTAGTGGAACACTCTGTCCACCCTGCAACGGAAGAATGAAATATTTGGTGTTGAGCATATTCAGTACGGGATAGATGCTGTCGCCTTTGACCAGCGTCATATCACCGGCTGCCTGGCTGATTGCCTGCATCACACCATTCATCTCACGCTGGATATAAGCATCGGCCAGTTCCTGATAGCGGCGCAACTTGGCAGCATGATAACCACCGATACTCTTCAGGTAGAAGGAGGTCTCGTTCTCGTTGAAGGTCGAAGTGGCGAGGTTAAGCACACGGAAGTCGAGCGACTTGTCTTGCAGGATATGGTCAATGGCTGGCGTCTTGTTGATAGGCTGTTCGCGCACTGAGGCTGGCACGAACATCTCATCGTTCAGATAGCGCTTGTTCACCTGCCACATATCAAACAGGCAAAGCACAACCAGCGCTGCCGTCATCCACTCAGAGCGCAACTTCTGATAGCGATAGAGCAACAGACAAGCCGTTCCCACTACGATAATCCAGAACGAGCGCCAGCAGTCGGCCGTAAATACAGCAACACGCATCTCCGTCAGGTTCTGCAACAGCGGAGCCAGCTGGTCGGCAGGAATCTGAGACATAGCCTGCATCTCGCTGAAACTGATGAAATCGGGGAAGAACAGCTTAGGCATCAGGGCGAAAAGTAGCGCCACACCACCTGTCAATGCGAAGGAGACATAAAGCCACTTGGCTTTCTTCTTCAGCAATTCCGGATCGTCGACGATTTTCTTCAATGCCAGCATGGCAAGCAAGGGAATGGTGAACTCCGCAATCACCAGGATGGAAGCTACCGTACGGAACTTGGCATACATCGGCACATAATCGAGGAAGAAGTCGGTGAACGGCATGAAATTGCGCCCCCACGAGAGCAGAATCGACAGGATGGTCACCGCCAGCAAAGCCCATTTCATCGGACCCTTCAGGATGAAGAGTCCCAAGACGAAGAGCAACAGTACGAAGGCCCCCACATAGACGGGTCCCATCGTCATGGGCTGATTGCCCCAATACTGACCCAATTGCTGGTAAATGCTGACATAATAGCTGTCGGCATGCTTCATCGCCGTCTTGTTTTGCGACAAGGGCACACTAGCTCCACCCTTGGCATTGGGCACCAGCAGTGTCCACGTCTCGTCAATACCATAGCTCCATTGGGTGATATAGTCGCGATCCAGTCCGCTACTAGTCTGGTTCTGCGCGTTTTTCTTCACCAGTTCACTGGCGCCTCGCATCGTCTCCTTGCTATAGCTCCATGTGTGATAGAGGTTCGAGAGATTCAGACAGACACCAATCAGCGCACCTGCCACACAGACGGCCGAAGCCTTCAGCAGATGGCGATAGTTTTTCTGAATAAGACCTTCTATCCAGTAGGCAATGACCATCGCTAGGATGATGAACAGATAGTAATAGGTCATCTGCACGTGGTTGGCCTTCACCTCGAAAGCCGTGAAGATGGCCGTCACCACCAGTCCCCATAGGTATTTACCCCTATAGGCCAGCACGATACCTGCAATCAACGGAGGCAGATAGGCCAGCGCCATCACCTTCCAAATGTGTCCGGCGGCAATGATGATGAAAAAATAGCTGCTGAAAGCCCATATCACGGAGCCCAGCATAGCCAGATACCAGCGGAAATCGAAAGCTCTGAGCAGGATATAGAAGCCCAGCAGATAGACAAACACATACCACACATTCTCAGGCAGCCACAGATGGTAGGCATCAATGGCTTTGCTCAGGATATTGGTACTCTCATACGAGGGCGCCGTCTGATAGGTCGGCATACCGCCAAACAGCGCATTCGTCCAACGAGTAACCTTACCGGTACGCTCGTTGTACTCATGAGCCTCCTGTCCTGCTCCACGCGTAGCCGACGAGTCATGACGATACAACACGCGTCCCTCAATATCAGCAGGGAAGAAATAGACAAACGAAATGCCCACGAACAAGATGACTACCAGCACGTCGGGCAACCATATTTTCCAATTTTTCATGCTTTTTCTATTTTTGCGTGCAAAGATAAGAAAAAAAAACGTAACTTTGCACACAGTAATCAAAGAAAGTTATATGAAAATAGGTATTATTGTAGCAATGGACAAGGAGTTGCGCCAGTTGCAGCAGCTCTTCAACGATGGTAACGTGCTGGTACAGAAATGTGGCATTGGCAAGGTGAATGCCGCTTTGGGAGCCCAGCGTATGATTAACGAGTTCCACCCCGACTGTATCATCTCAAGCGGATGTGCAGGGGGAAATGGTGATGATGTGAATGTGCAGGATGTCGTCGTCAGCGCTGAACTCTGCTATCACGACGTCTATTGCGGAACGGCCATTGACGACACGACGCAATACGGACAGGTACAGGGCCTTCCTGCACGCTATCAAGCCCATCCCGACCTGCTGGCCAAAGCGGTAAAGACGGGTGCGAAGCCCGGTCTGATTGTCACCGGTGACTGGTTCGTAGACTCAAAAGAAAAGATGCGCGAGATTATCGGGCACTTCCCTGAAGCAAAGGCTGTCGATATGGAATCGTGCGCCATTGCCCAGACGTGTTATATCAACCACGTGCCCTTCATCTCGTTCCGCGTCATCAGCGATATCCCGCTTCGAGACACTGACGCCTCACAATATCATGATTTCTGGAACACCATAGCAGAGCATTCGTTCCAGACCACCAAGACATTTGTAGAGAGTCTGATAGATTAGTGCTTCTTGGCGTTATCGCGATACTTGCAGCAAGCAGGCAACTTGGCATAGACGGCATCGTCAGCCTTGAACTTACCTGTGTCGTGACCTACGGCAGCTAAAGCCTGCTGTACTTTCTCGACAGAGGTCTGCTTGTTGTCGTAAACCAGCGAGAGTTTGCCGTTTTCCTTATTCCAACGGGCCGAGGTAACACCTTTGATGTCTTTAGCAGCCTTCTCGATACGCTTCTGGCACATACCGCAGTTGCCCTTCACTTCGAAAGTTGTCTTCACGGTTTTGGATTCAGCAGCACTCATCATGAAAAGGGCTGCCATCGTAAATAAAATCTTCTTCATAACTTTTATCTATTATCTTTTAATTTTTATCTTTTAACTTTTAATTCTCCTGATTCATCATCGAACGTTTCCCGTCGAGCTGGGCGGCAGCATCAATGGCAAAGGCACCATTGACGACAATCTCCTCACCTTCAGCCAGTCCGTCGAGCACGACATAGCCATCGGGCAATGAAGGACCGAGGGTTATCTGGCGCAAGAGGAAGGTGGGGCGCTCTTCTACGTCGTCCTTCACATAGACCACCGAACGCTTACCCGTCCACAGAACAGCCGACTTAGGAATGATGACACCTTCGTCGGCATAGCGTTGCATCGAGGCTGCCACATGACCTACCAGCAACATTTCGGGTTTGAATTTTCCACCCGCATTCGTCAGTTCCACACGCACTCCAGCCGTACGACTCTGCGCGTTCAGTACGGGGTCGATAAATACCACGTGGCCTGTAAATGTCTCGCCAGGCAACGCTTCAGCCGTAAACTGAACCTGCTGGCCTTTATGAACGAAGGGCAAGTCGGTCTCATAAGCCTGGAACACGGCCCAAACATGACTGAGATTGGCAATCTGCAGGAGTGATTCACCCTGACGCACATAATCGCCCTGCGACACTTCCTTCTTGACAACGGTGCCTGAGGTATTGGCCTTCAGCTGGACGTAGGGAGAGGCTTTCTGCGTCTTGATGACTTCATCAATCTGCGATTGGGGAATATTGAGCAGGCGTAGTTTCTCGGTTGCCGCCTCAATCAGTGGCTGACGCTGTGCCTCACCAGGGAAGCGGAGTGCCGACACCAGTTCCTGCTCAGCAGTATAGAGTTCAGGCGAATAGATGACAGCCAGTGTCTGTCCTTTGCTGACGGGGTCGCCCACAGCATTGATCATCAGTCGTTCGATACGACCGGCAACATAGGCCGACTGCGACTGTTGCAAGCGCTGGTCGGGTTCCACCTTACCGAAGAGGCGTATCTCCTTGCTACCTGACGGTGCACCCACAACGGCAGTCTCGACATTGGCCAGAGCCATCGCCTCGTCAGAGAGCATGACGGCATTGGGATCGATGTCCGACGTCGGAGTCTCACCTTTCTTCATCTTGATCAGGTCCATACCGCAGATAGGACACTTGCCGGGCTCCGGCTGTTTCACCTGTGGGTCCATCGAACAAGTCCATACAGCATCACCCGTATCTTCCGTCCCGTCGGTTGCAGAACTTCCGCAACCAATACACCCTCGCATCAGGAAACCTATCAGCAGACCAGCCACCAACATGGCTGCACCCTGTATCCATTTCTTATTATTCATGTCCATGTCTCCTTTCTTCTTTCTCATCTTTAACCTTTACTGACGCCAGTTTCTCGAACTCGGCAACGACTATATTGTATTTCGCACGGGCCTCAGCGTGGCTGAAGGCATAGTTCAGCTGTTCACGCTCGGTCTGCAGGATGTCGCTCAGCGTTGTACTGCCAGCCGCATACTCACCCTTCATCAGTTCCAGCGTATTACCCAGAATCTGCATTTCCTGTTGATAAAGTCGAATCTTACGCTGCACATCCTCGGCTCGCTGACTGATGCCCAGCAACTGAGCCCGAAGCACGTCGACCTATCTGAGATAGGTCTCGTCCGCCGTTTCCTTCATCAGCGTGGCAGCCTTGCGCTGTGCCTTGATCTTATGGCGATAGATGGGCAGCGTCACCTTGATCATTCCCATCCACATATCCATGCCGTTCATATCGGGCATGACATTCGGATCGTCGCGTTTCTGGTTGAGCATGTACTGCACACCCAGACCAACCATCGGCAATCCCATGCGGCGGGCCTTGTCTTCCTGTGCCACATACTGTTCACCCTGTGCCTTCAGCGACAGCAATCCGGGATGGGCACGCTCGATAGCCCCCCACTCTACCACGGGCATATCGGAGAGCGCGATACTGTCGGGCAGCACCAACGGAGACGTCGGTGCACGGTGCAGCAACAGATTGAATTGCTCCTGTTGCAAGCGCCATTGCGACTCCAGGCTCTCTATCTGCTCTTCCAGCTTGAGTTGTTCCACCTGCAGGCGATACTGGTCGCTCATGCGGGTTCCCTTCATGCCGTTGTTCGAGTTTTTGTATTTGTAGAGCGACAGCTCCTCCATATCCTTAAACAGCTTCAGGTGCTGACGAGTCACACGGAGTTTCTCACGTGTCACCAGCATCTGATACCACTGCTGCTCCACCTCATAGGCCAACTGGATACCACCCTCACGATAGCGCTGCCAGAGGCTTTCGGCCTGCCATGCTTTCTCGTGTTTAGCGGCTTTCATCGCTCCAAACCAGGGGAACATCTGCATCAGCGAGACACTGAGCACCTGCTTACCGTTAACCTGCGTCATTGGCTTCGGATAGAAGTTGATCGACAGCTCTGGGTCGTTCAGTGTACCTGCCGGACAGACGGCCTGCATAGCAGCCTCATAGGAGGCCATTCGGGCCTTTACCTCGGGATTCTCCCGAAGAGCGGCCAGGATATAGGTCTTCAGACTGTCCTGCGCCTGCACCGATGCTACTGCCATCAGGCATAGATATAATATAATAAGGTGTTTTCTCATGATGCTTTCGTTTTTATCTTACTCTCGCGCCACCAGCATTGCAATACCGGCACCACGAACATGGTCATTGTCTGTATCAGCATACCGCCAAACGTGGGGATACTCATCGGTACCATCACGTCGGCACCCTTACCCGTCGACGACAATACTGGCAACAGCGCTATCAGCGTCGTAGCGGTAGTCATGGCTGCCGGGCGCACGCGTTTCTTTCCTGCCTCCACCACGGCCTCGATGATTTCGTGACGCGTCTGGGACTGGCGGCGCTGGAAGGTCTGGTGGATATACGTTCCCATCAGCACACCGTCGTCAGTAGCCACACCGAAGAGGGCGATGAATCCCACCCATACGGCAACGCTGAGGTTGATGGTGCCCATGCCGAAGAGCGTACGCATGTTGACATCGCACACCGTGAAGTCCATGAACCACGGTTGACCGTAAAGCCACATCAGGATGAAACCGCCGGCAAAGGCCACAAACACTCCTGAGAAATGGATGAGCGAGGCCGTGACGCTGCGAAACTGGAAATACAGGATGAGCAGAATAATCATTAGGGCTACGGGAATAACTATCTGCAAGCGCTTAGCCGCATGTTCCTGTTGTTCGTAAGTTCCCGTAAACGCATAGCTGACACCTTTGGGCAGCACGATTTTTCCACTCTTCACCTGCTCGTCCATCACGCGCTTCACCTCATTCACCACGTCGACCTCGGCCAACGAACCTTGCTTGTCGAAGGTGATGTACCCCACGAGGAAGGTGTTCTCGCTATTGATCATCGTAGCACCACGCGTAAACTGGACGTCAGCCACCTGACCCAAAGGAATCTGCGTACCGTCCATTGCCGGTATCAGCACATGGTCCAGCACATCGGGAGCATCGCGCAGCTCTCGGGCATAGCGCACACGGATGGGGAATCGCTCACGGCCCTCCACCGTATTGCCTTCACTCATACCACCGATAGCCGTCGACAGGATGCTCTGCACATCGCCCACCTGGATACCGTAGCGCGACAGTTTCTCACGGTCTAACTTGATTTCGATATAGGGAGCACCCGACGCACGGTCGTAATACACCGAGGCACTATTGACCTCAGGAATGGTGCGCATCACTCGTTCCATCTGCAATCCCGCCTTCTCGATGGACTCCAGGTCGGGTCCGTAGATCTTCATTCCCATCGGGGCCTTCAAGCCCGTTGAGAGCATCACCTGGCGCGTGGCTATGGGCTGCAGTTTGGGCGAGCCCGTCACACCCGGTATGTGTGTCACCTTTTCTATCTCATTCCAGATATCATCCTCAGTATGGATCTCGGGTCGCCACTGACGGTGATAGCCGTCCTTGAAGCGCTTGCGGTGTCCGTTCTCGTCGAGTTCATATTCCGGTTTGTAGTTGATGACCGTCTCATACATCTGTATCGGAGCAGGGTCGAGCGCGGAGTTCACACGTCCCCACTTGCCCACCACCGATTCTATTTCGGGGATAGCCTTGATTCTCCGGTCCAGTATCTGACAATAGCGGATATTCTCCTCCACACCCGTTTGGGGCATCGATGTCGGCATGAGCATGAACGAGCCTTCGTCCAGCGTAGGCATAAACTCCTGTCCGCACTGGCGCCAGATCAGGATACCGCACACCAGCGTAGCTGCCGGTATCGACATGAAGAGCCAACGGTGAGACAGGCACCAGCGCAAAATGCGCTCATACCAGATGACCAGCAGCCACAACAGCCCCAGAATAACGCCGATAATCACGGCCACAAAGAGGATATTGAGCAGAATACCGTTGTCGGGGCCCAAAGGCAGCCACATATCTGCCAACAGGCAGACGGCCAGCACCACGACAATCGCCACCAGCAGGTATTTCCTGGTCAAGCTAGTCAATCTAGCCATACTAGAAACACTCGTTCTACTAGATAAACTAGCAAAAATCTTCGGCCTAGGCAACGAGAA
>Ga0129306_1000988_pt1 | contig 37250 bp, 44 predicted proteins | sample P827metagenome_FD_94438 | JGI IMG/M metagenome (GOLD analysis project Ga0129306, IMG submission 94438) | Capybara group fecal microbial communities from Wisconsin, USA - P827 metagenome | ecosystem: Host-associated > Mammals > Digestive system > Large intestine > Fecal | place: USA: Wisconsin...
AATTATGGCATTGAAAGTGAAAGCAGTAGAGAAGAAGTTGAAGTTTACCAAGGACGAGAACGATCCTGGCGTATGGCGCTACGTGATGGCTCCCGAGCTGTACACGGCGCTGAACCAGAAGAAGGTGATCCGCGAGGCGGCTCTGCGAAGCGGGGTGAGTCAGGGCGTGATGCAGGCCTGCTGGGACGCAGCTGGTGAGGTGATCAAGGCGTGGGTCACTGAGGGCCACTCGGTAGCCATCCCCGGTCTGGGAACCATGCGATTCGGACTGCGCTCGAAGTCGGTGGAGGATGTGAACAAGGTGAAGGCTGGTCTGATAACCGCACGCCGCATCGTCTTCACGCCGAACTCGGAACTGAAGGAGGAACTGGCCAACACGGCCGTTCAGATCACCTGCTACGACCGCAACGGCAACGAGGTGAAGCGAGTAACCTCGACCGACGACGGCACCGTTGAGGACACTGAGGAGAACAGCGGTTCTTCGCAGAATCAGAGCGGTAGCGGTTCTAGCCAGAGCGGTTCTGGCGACAACAGCGGTAGCGGTTCTACCAACACCGGTGGTGACAACGGCGGCGATGGCGATGATGTAGGTGACGAGCACTAAACCTTCATAACCAACTACCATGAAGAAAGAGACTTGGAAGACCGTCATTCAGATTATCATTAGCATCTTGACGGCAATCGCGACATCGTTGGGAGTGACCTCGTGTATGAGGTAGAATTTGAAAAAAAGACCGGTTCCCGATTTGACGGGAGCCGGTTTTATTATTCGACATTGCCTCTGTGTTACAAGGAGAAATATTTCTTGGCCAAAGCACTGAGCTGGTCAATCGACAGATGAGCGACACCTGTCTTTTCAATCATGGCAAACTCTGCCTTATTCTTGCCAATGACGAATTTGCGCTCCTGCCCATCGATCTCGGCCAGCAGATGGAAGTTTCCCTTATAGGCCTGTTCGATGCGCAGATTCCTAACTGCATGGCCATTGATGGTTTGTTCGGGCACGTCAGCTGCATCGCTCCACTCACCCCACGCCTTCAGATGCCCGATAATCGTAGTCTCGATGCGGCCAATCCATTCGGGCTTCACAGCGTACCTGGCAGCAATCGCGCGGAACTGCTTCAGACTTTCAACTACGTCACGAATGATAGCATCCGGGCGGCGTATACCGTTGTCGCGGGCAAACTGAACCACATCTTCACGAGTGATATCGCGTAGCTTAGCTCTGATATACATACAGTGATACTCGTGGGGCAGGAAACCGCCATTGTCGATGATATAAGTAATATCATAAGCTGGTGACAGTCGCCAGGTTCCATCTTCATTCATGACGAACGAGAAGTTTTTGTGGTGGTCATCAGTGTTGTTAGCCAATATATTGAATACCATCCGGCGGAACACTTCTTGGCAGTCAGCCTCTGGCAAGTGGAGTTTACGGCAAACATCTATCAGCTGTTCGTAGCTTTCGGCTTCAGGATTGATGGCCGCCAATGTCTGGGTATAGACCTTTCTGTCGCCATCGCGGTCGAAGCGCTTGGTAATAAAGTGATTGTTGCCGTCTACGGCATAGAGGGCCGATGGCATCATGCGGATACCGGCCATCGTAGCCAGTTCGTAATAAGCCATTTCCAATTCGGCAGTACAATACTGCGAATCACCGAATTTCAGCAGATAATAATCATAGTCTTTTAAACCCGATATCTGACCGCTGCGTATTTCACCACTGTGACGATTAATGGCAATGATGGCCTTCGGCTGACGGCCACCAGCCGAGGTTCCCACCGTCAGCAACGACTGCATGGTGATTGACTCTTCGGGCATGATGTGGGCATTCTCCCTTTCCGTATAGATTCGTTCGGCTAAGTCGGCCAATGATTTCATGTCAATCTTTTCAGCCTTGCGCTCACGAGCGTATTCTGGTTGAAACTCCAAAGCGCCCATGCCTCGTTTGCCGATGAATGACAGTTTATCCAACGGTGTAATGTCGGTTTGAGACAGATGGTTCTGCTGGCGCCACAGATCGAAGAGCTGATTGCCCCATGCATCAGGTAGTGAGTCGGCAACGAAAGCCGGCAACTTCTGATATATCTTGGCGTCCTCACCCCATACTGGTGTCAAAGCACGTGCGTTATCTATTGGGGCAACCAGGGGAGAGATGTTCAGTCCCTTCTTTACCCACTCGGGATTATACATGAAGTAGGCCAACCGGCGGCTTTCGTGCCAAGCCAAGCGACCGATTTCTTCGCCCCACAGGATGACTTTCAACGTCTTGATCATATCTATTTATTTTTTAGCATGTCTGATACGTTGCGCTTTCTTATCTTCCCTACGCATGAGGTAGGGCGACTCTGGCAATTCAGGGAGCAGGTCGTCCAGAGCATTCACCTGACCGACAACCTTCAGAAGTAAAATGAACGTTGACAAAGAAAGATTCCTTGCGGTACCATTCTCAAACTTATGGATAGTAGTCAGTCCAACCCCCGACAGCTCTGCGACCTCTTTCTGGGTGAGGTTGCACTGCATCCTATACTCCTTGAAGCGATTGCCTAGCAATCGTACTAGTTCGGGAATTGAATATTCATAGAAATCAGCCATACTTTATATTCATTAGAGTGATAGTTATAACGTTTTTAACACATTATCTTCACTTAATTGATATTTACAGATGCAAAGTTAGGAAATAAAAACCAATCAGCCAAACTTTTGGGGAAAGATTTTCGTTTTTCTATTGATTGATGGCTATCTGTAAGGGATTCTTTTTCATCAGCATCAAGCCATCGATGCGCGACTGCCATTCGGACTGGGAACGGACGTCGAACTCGCTCCAGGCGGCACCGAAGAAATAGTGGAAGCGATGGCCGCTCTGATAGCCTCTCATGATGCCCAAGGCATGATGTTCCTGCTGGGTGATGTCGACCTTAGCATCGGGGAAGAGCAGGGCGACGTAAATCTGCGACTGGTGACGGTCGGGATCAATGGTGGGGTCGGCATAGTGGACATAGTTCTTGCCAACGACAACGGGTTTCGGGTCGGCAGGACGAATAGCCAAGCCTGCAGCCACGTCGGCAGGACGTTTCAGCCCGTCATACCAAACGGTAGCCTCGCAGAAATTAGAGCCTTTGTCGAGCGTGAGAATGCGGTGCTCGGTGATGCCATCGGCAGAGGTGGGGAAATTGACTTGCACGGTGAAGCGCAGCGGGCCCTTGTCGAGCACCTTGTAAGTCTCGTAGCACCAAGGATAGACAATCTTCCCTTCGCGCATGAGCGCGGGCGTACCACATCCTAACGTAGCCCCTACCCCATAGCAGTCGAGACCCTTGCCGTAGTCCCAATGGAAATAGAGCATGGGGTCGTGACGGTATAGCTCGTCGAGAATCAGTTCGGGGGTGCGCTTGACCCACACATCATGGCCAAAGCCTTTCTCGCCCGAGCGCTGGAGGGCAGGACCGTAGAGACGGAAACCGATACGGTCGTTTTCGAAGGCCAGATCGTCCTTACGCTCAGGATACTGGCGTCCGCCCACCCACGATGCTACAGGGGCAGGCTTGCCGGGCTGGAGGGTGAACACAGCCTTGCCGTTGGGGCGAACGTGAACGTAGAGTAACAATTGGCCATCATGCGTCAGCTGGCTGGGACGCTCGATGCCAAAGGCGTCGCGAACGACAATGCCCTTCTTGGCAGGAAATGGCAACTGGCTGGCATCGATGGCTACCAACTCCTGACGCTGGGCAGCGGTGGGATTGCTGACGGTTACTGTGACGGGCTGTGCCGACGCAGTGAGCAAACACGAAGTCAACAGGGCAAATAGGAATATCGTCTTTCTCATGTTATTTCTTGAAATAGATTATCCACCCACGACATTCACGGGATGGCCTTCAACGAATGCCTTTACGTTTCCGATTGCGACATCTATCAGACGCATGCGGGCCTCGCTGGTGGCCCAAGCGATATGTGGGGTGACGAAGGCACGCTCGCATTGCAACAGCGGATGGTCGGCCTGGGGTGGTTCCTCGCTCAGAACGTCGGCGCAATAGGCGCTCAGGCGGTGGGCATTCAGGGCTTCCGCCACATCGTGATCGCAGACCAACGGGCCTCGACCGGTGTTGATGAGAATGGCCGTCGGCTTCATCAGACGGAGCGTCTGACGATTGATCAGATGGTGGGTGTCGGGAGTGAGCGGACAGTGCAGGCTGACCACATCGCTCTCACGAAGCAGCTCGTCAATGGTCCGTTTGCCAATGCCCGAAGGGAGCTCGTCGGCACGCTTGCTGGTATAGGCCACCACCTGCATGCCGAAAGCCTGCGCAATGGCCGCCACACGACGCCCGATATGGCCAAGGCCCACGATGCCGAAGGTCTTGCCAGCCAGCTCGGTCAGTTCGGTGTTCCAATAAGAGAAGTCAGGGCATTCCGTCCATCGTCCCTCGCGATTCAGGACGGCATAGTGCTCGGTGCGGTTGGTGACGGTGAGCAGATGGGCAAACACCATCTGAGCCACGCTATCGGTGCTGTAGGCGGGCACATTGGTCACCGTGATGCCAAGCTCGCAAGCCGCCTCTACATCGACCACGTTATAGCCCGTGGCCAACACACCAATGTACTTCAGACAGGGCAACTGCTCCAGCTCCTGACGCCGCAGGCACACCTTGTTGGTCAGCACCACGTCGGCATCACGGGCCCGAAGCACCACGTCATGAGGCTTCGTTCTATCGTACACCGTCAGTTCGCCTATCGCTTCGAGAGCAGCCCACGAGAGGTCGCCGGGATTGGCCGTATAGCCGTCGAGAATCACAATCTTCATAGTCATTCATTATTGGGTAACAGCACGACACCATGTTGCTTCTTGCCGTCCATCATGATGCGGAGCGGACGGTCGAAACAGACGTGGCGCACATACTCGGTCTCCTCGATGGCTGGCATGCTGTCGAGGACTTCTTTTTGCAGGACACCATCGCCGGTATAGGTGTTGATGGTGAAATAGCCGACACCGAAGCTGGTGAGATTCTGGAAGAAATGGGTGCCCTGAGAGGGGTCGACATGGTAGTTCTTCAGACCGGCTTCGACGATGACGCGGGCGGCGGAGATATGGGGCCACTTGACGGGGATGCCCAGCCAATAGTCGCTGGAGCCCCATCGGCCCGGACCGATGAGGACGTAGTTCTTGTCGGCGTCGAGGAAGCGGCGGTTGATCTGCTCTATCTGGTCGGCAATGGTGAGGTTGTTGGCGGCAGTGAAATTGTCGTCGGTCTTGACGTAGACGACGTCGACGACATCCTCGGAAATGCCATGACCCAGCGAATTATGGGAGCGGAGGAGGCACTGCTCGTCGGGGATGGCGGCGAGGTCTTCGTCGAGCACCTGCTTGGAGTCGACAATCGGGCGGATCTGCAACAGGTAGAAATCGCCACGGGTACCCTGCGGGGTGGATTCGAGATTGCAGGCGAACTCGATCTCGACAGGACGGCGCATCTCTTCGGAGCCGTACTTCTGGGAGAGCTGCAGAATCTCGGGAAGGGGGAAGATGCCATGCTGGAGGACGCCGGAGAAGGAGATGACCTTGCGGCCGCCTTCATAGATGCCATCGCGGATAATCTGGTCGTTGGGGTCATAGGTGGAGGCGATGCCGTTGAGCGAGCAGTCCTTGTCGGCCTCTTTGACACGCAGATTGAGGATGTTGAACCCGTCGTCGACCTTGAAATCGTCGCCGACATGCGACATGTCGAGGGCATAGAAGCGGGTCTGCGTCTCCTTGAGGGCGGTTTCCATCTCGGAGGTCTGCAGCACCTGATGGGGATGGTGGGGCGACACACGCAGCGTCTGACCGCCATCGACGATATACTTGCCCAAGCCTAAGGCCAGCGAGGCGATACCCTCTTCGGCCAGCTCGTCGCCAATGGGATAGTAGTTGAGCGAGCGCAGCACACCGCTGAACGTGGGGTAGAAGCGCGTGCCGTACTGGCTACCGACCACCTCTTGCAGGATGACGGCCATCTTCTCCTGGTCGATGACGTTGGAGGTGGCGGTCATATAGGCCTTGGAGTCGCGATAGTAGACGGAGGCATAGACGCCCTTGATGGCACAGGCCAGCATGCGGAGCATCTCGTACTTATCGTCGAGATAGGGTATCATATAGGTGGAGTAGATGCCGGCGAAGGGCTGATAGTGAGAATCTTCGAGCAGCGACGAGGAGCGCACGGCGATGGGCGACTTGACGGCATCGAAGAAGGTGAAGAAGTCGGCTATCAGCGCATCGGGCAACTGGGCTCGCATGAAGTGCTGCAGGATCTCGTCGTCGGGGGCGTCGCTGAGGGCAACGCTCCACAGGTTGTTCTCGTCCATGAACTGATCGAAGAAATCGGTACAGAGCACGACGGTCTTGGGAATCTGCACGGTGGCATTGTCGAACTGGTTGAGTTCGGGATGTCGCTTGATGACGTTGTCGAGAAAGGCCAGGCCACGCCCCTTGCCGCCCAGCGAGCCTTCACCGATACGGGCGAAGTGGGCATAGCGGTCGAACTTCAGGCGGTCGAAGACGGCTACGACACCGATATTCTTCATGCGGCGATACTGCACGATGGCATCGAAGATGATCTGACGGTGGGCGTCGACATCCTGCAGCTTATGCCACGTGACAGTCTTCAGGAACTGCGACACGGGGAAGATGGCGCGCGCACAGAGCCAGCGGCTCATGTGGTTGCGGCGGATGTGGCGCAGGAGCGAGTCGTGGGGTATCTTGAAGATGCTGTCCTGCAACTCCTTCAGGGTAGACACGCGGGCTACTTCCTGTTTGGTCTCAGGGTCGCGGAAAATGAAATCGCCGAAGCCCATGTGCTCTTCGATGAGGGTGCGCAGGTCGACGTTCATCTTCTTGGAGTTCTTGTCGACGAAATGGAAATGCTCAGCCTCGGCCTTCGCCTTGTTCTGAATCTCGGAACTCTGCAGGATGAGGGGGATGTATTCGTCGCGACGGCGTATCTCGCGCAACAGCTTCAGACCGGCCTCGGGGTCGCCTTCTTCGACATGGGCCAGACGACCGTTGACGCCCTTCAGCGGGAAACGGGTGTCGGAAATGATGCCGAGCACATTGTCGGGATACATCTCGTACCAATGGATGGCTTCCTCGTAGGTCGTAGCCAGCACCACCTTGGGGCGGCCTCGCTTGCGCTGGGCGGCAGCGTGGGGGTTGAGGGCCTCCGTCGAGAAATTCTTCGACTGCTCCAGGATGTAGTTATACAGGTTGGGGAGCACCGAGGAGTAGAAGCGGATATTGTCCTCGACGAGCAGTATCATCTGCACACCGGCTTCCTTGATGTCGTGCTCGATGTTCATCTGGTCCTCTATCAGCTTGATGATGGAGAGGATGAGGTTGGTGTTGCCCAACCAGCAGAACACGTAGTCGAAGATGGACATATCCTCGTTGGCGATGCGCTTGGTGATGCCATGCGAGAAGGGGGTCAGCACGACGCAGGGGATATAGGGCGCCATGCGCTTGACGTCGCGGGCAACGGCAAAGGCGTCGTTGTCGGCATTACCGGGCATGCAGATGACGAGATCGATGTCGGTGGTCTTCAGCACGTGGTCGGCTTCCTCGGTGGTGCTGACCTGCGTGAACGTGGGGGGATAGCGAAGTCCAAGCTCCATGTACTCGTCGAAGAGCTTCTCGTCGATGCGTCCGTCGTCTTCCAGCATGAAGGCATCGTAGGGGTTGGCTACAATCAAAATATTGAAGATGCGCTTCGTCATCAGATTGACAAACGACACATCCTTGAGAAAGAAGTTATTAAACTCCTGAGGTATGTTTACGCTCATAAAATTGGCTTTTATGGTCGCAAAGTTACTAAATTTTCAGATATTTCGTGTCAAAATGTATGGTTTATTGAAAATTTTTCGTATCTTTGTACCACAAACAAGTCATGCGAAGAGAGAGTGGATTTAACAAAATGTAACCTTTGCGATAAAATTTTCGCAAAAATCCTTGGTCGTTTCGCAGATTATGACTACATTTGCGTTGTCTTAATGACATAATGACATTTTTTGGAACTATAAATAACAATACTATGAACGTTGAGAAAATCATGCAAGGCCTGGAGCAGAAACACCCAGGTGAAGCAGAATTCCTGCAAGCAGTCAGGGAAGTATTAATCTCTATCGAGGATGTTTACAACCAGCATCCCGAGTTTGAAAAAGCCAAAATCATCGAGCGTCTGGTGGAGCCCGAGCGCATCACCACATTCCGTGTGCCCTGGGTTGACGACAAGGGTGAGGTACAGGTGAACATTGGCTATCGCGTACAGTTCAACTCGGCTATCGGCCCGTACAAGGGAGGATTGCGCTTCCACCCATCGGTGAACCTCAGCATCCTGAAGTTCCTGGGCTTCGAGCAGACTTTCAAGAATGCACTGACCACTCTGCCTATGGGCGGCGGCAAGGGCGGATCGGACTTCGCTCCTCGCGGTAAGAGCGATGCTGAAATCATGCGTTTCTGCCAGTCGTTTATGACAGAGCTCTATAAGATTATCGGTCCGGACATGGACGTGCCCGCAGGCGACATCGGTGTAGGCGGTCGTGAAATCGGCTATCTGTTTGGACAGTATAAGAGACTGACATCGCAGTTTCACGGGGCTACGCTGACCGGTAAGGGTCTGGAATGGGGCGGCTCTATCCTCCGTCCGGAGGCTACGGGATACGGCGCTCTCTACTTCGTTCACCACATGATGGAGACTCACGGACTGGACATAAAGGGCAAGACGGTGGCTCTGTCAGGATTCGGCAATGTGGCTTGGGGTGCCGCCAAGAAGGCTACCGAGCTGGGGGCTAAGGTGATTACCATCAGCGGACCCGACGGCTACATCTACGACCCAGCAGGTCTGGACGACGAGAAGATAGAATACATGCTGGAGCTGCGTGCCAGCGGTAACGACATCTGCGCTCCGTATGCAGAGGAGTTTGAGGGTGCTCAGTTCTTCGAGGGCAAGAAGCCTTGGGAGCAGAAAGCTGACATCTATCTGCCCTGCGCTACGCAGAACGAGCTGAACGGTGCTGATGCCGACAAGATTCTGGCTCAGAAGCCGCTGTGCGTGGCTGAGGTGAGCAACATGGGATGCACCGCAGAGGCTGTGGATAAGTTCCTCGCTGCCGGACAGCTCTTCGCTCCTGGTAAGGCTGTCAACGCCGGTGGTGTGGCTACCAGCGGACTGGAGATGACGCAGAACTCGATGCGTATGGCTTGGACGGCCGAAGAGGTTGACCAGCGCCTGCATCAGATCATGTCGGGCATCCATGAGCAGTGCGTGAAGTACGGTAAGCAGGCTAATGGCTATGTAAACTACGTGAAGGGCGCCAATGTGGCCGGATTCATGAAGGTGGCCAAGGCCATGCTGGCACAGGGCATTGTATAGCTCGGCGAAACCAAGGTATAGATGCCATGTTGCAACAGGGCATTGTATAGCCCTATTACTTAATGAATGTTTAGACGACTTAAAATAGCGCTTTTAGCGACATTCATCACATTAGGCGTTACCCCTCTGCAGGCTCAAGACCTGCAGAAGGGTAAGGCTTCGTTTTATTCGCGTAAGTTCTCAGGACGCAAAACGGCCAGTGGCGAACGGCTGCATCACGACAGTCTGACGTGTGCCCATCGCACCTATCCTTTCGGTACGATGCTGAGGGTGTATAACCCGGCTAATAGCAAGAGCGTGATCGTGAAAGTGACTGACAGAGGACCCTTTGTGCGAGGCCGCATCATCGACCTTTCGTGGCGTGCTGCCAAGGAGCTGGACATCATCTCGGCGGGCGTGGCGATGGTAATCGTCCACAAGCTCGACTCATTCGTCGTGCCTTTCTTGCCGACCGACGAGATAGAGCTGCCGGATCTGGAACTGGAGACCAACGGCGGGGCCCCGGCTCTCGTACCCTTCTGGAAAGAGATGAAGGCTAACGCCTCCGGGTCTGGACAGTAAACTCCTGGACTTGCGACGTGATTTCCTGATTACCCTGGGTGACCCCCACACGGATAATCGCTGTTCCATCCTTTAACTTCTTACCAGCCAGAATAGAGGCGGTATAACGGATGCCGCTATTCGGGGCAATGCTCTCAACATGAAGGTTGGGAGAGATGGTGATATGCTTATTGCCTGACACGTCGGTCACGGTGGGCTGAACATCATAGAGCGTCATCGATGAGCGGTTCATCACCTCGAAGGTGACGCGACACTCTTCGCCAGCACGGATAATACCATCGTGGTCGGCATCAATAATACGGGCATTGCGAATCTCTATCAGGGGTTTATATTCGAGTGGACTTGCTGCATCGCGTGGGCCTGTATTTTCGCGTGGGCTCGCATTGTCGCGCGGACCGGCACCGTCAAAGGTGATGCGGTCGTCGCCACTATTCGTCGCATCGAAACCGCTCTCGTCTTCACCACTGACACGATGGTTGACACCACGCTGATAGTCATCATAACGCTGCTGACGGGCCTCCTCAACCTTCTGGTCGGCGGCAGCACCAACGGCGGCACCTATCACAGCGCCTCCGGCCATACCGACTATCGTGCCGATATCGTGACCTCGCCATCCACCTGAGATGCCACCAATGGCGGAACCTAAGATAGAACCGAAAGCGGCTCCCGTTGCAGCACCCTCACCAGTATACGTTCCGCAACTGCTCATGAGCAACACGCTACCTATTAATGTCAATGCAATCTTCTTCATAACCATTCGAACTTAATGTTTCACGGTGCAAAGATAAGAACTTTCCGGCAAGTGCCAAGGGGAATTTCCCGAAAAAGCAAGGGGAATTTCCCTATTTCACAAAAAAAGAGGGATGCCACACAGCGTGTAGCACCCCACTCTATTGGGAGTTCAATCGAAATATTACTCAGCCTTTGCTTCCTCAGCTTTGGGAGCCTCCTCAGCAACAGCCTCCTCAGCCTTAGGTGCCTCCTCAACGGGAGCCTCGGCCTTGGGAGCAGCCTTGCGTGAACGACGAGTCTTCTTCTCAGCCTTAGGAGTCTTCAGCATGTTCTCATCAAAGTCAACGAGCTCGATGAATGCAATATCAGCAGCATCGCCCTGACGGCTGCCAAGCTTGATAATGCGGGTGTAACCACCGGGGCGGTCGCCTACCTTCTGAGCTACAGGGCCAAAGAGCTCCTTCAGAGCCTCTTTGTTCTGCAGATAGCTGAATACTACACGACGGCTGTTGGTGCTGTCGTCCTTAGAGCGCGTGATCAGTGGCTCTACATATTTCTTAAGTGCCTTTGCCTTGGCGAGGGTCGTAGTGATTCTTTTGTGCATGATCAGAGAGATGGCCATGTTGGCAAGCATAGCACGACGGTGATCAGCAGTACGGCCCAGATGATTGAATTTCTTTCCGTGTCTCATTTTTCGTTTTTTCTTTTGTGGACAGATTATTCTCTATCCAGTTTATACTTTGAAATATCGGTTCCAAACGACAGATTCAGACTCTCGAGCAAATCATCAAGCTCAGTGAGCGATTTCTTACCGAAGTTGCGGAACTTGAGAAGATCCGTCTTGTTGTACTGTACGAGATCACCAAGGGTCTCGACATCGGCGGCCTTCAGACAGTTGAGGGCACGAACAGAGAGGTTCATGTCAACCAACTTGGTCTTCAGCAACTGACGCATGTGCAGTACCTCCTCGTCAAACTCCTGGTTGCCTTCAACATCGGTAGTCTCCAGCGTGATCTTCTCGTCGGAGAAGAGCATGAAGTGATAGATGAGGATCTTGGCGGCTTCCTTCAGCGCGTCCTTCGGGTGAATGGAACCATCCGTTGTCACTTCCAGCACGAGCTTGTCGTAGTCGGTCTTCTGCTCAACACGATAGGGCTCTACGCTGTACTTGACGTTGCGGATTGGGGTATAGATTGAGTCAATAGCTATCACATTGACATCGGTGCAGAACTCGCGATTCTCATCAGCGGGAACATAGCCACGACCTTTGTTGATAGTGAGATCAATCTGCATCGAAGCTTTGGAATCTAAATGACAAATCACCAAATCGGGATTTAACACTTCAAATCCAGTCAGATACTTGCCTATATCACCGGCTTTAAACTCGGTAGAATTCTCGACAGTAATAGAGACTTTCTCGTTCTCGAATTCTTCCACAACTTGCTTGAACCTTACTTGCTTCAGGTTCAAGATAATGTTGGTAACATCTTCCTTAACACCAGGTACAGAAGAGAACTCATGCTCAACACCAGCAATGCGCACAGTATTGATAGCATAGCCCTCGAGCGATGAAAGAAGAATGCGGCGCAGGGCATTACCGATGGTAACGCCGAAGCCAGGCTCCAAAGGACGGAATTCGAACTTGCCGAACTTGTCCGAAGCCTCCAACATTACGACTTTATCAGGTTTTTGAAATGCTAATATCGCCATTAATTTAAATGATTTTAGTTCTTAGAGTACAACTCAACGATTGACTGTTCCTTAATATTCTCAGGGATGTCAGCACGCTCCGGCATGTGCAGGAACTTACCGCTCTTGGTCTGCTCGTCCCACTCGATCCAGGGGTACTTGCTGTGGTTGAAACCTGCAAGGGCTGCCTCGATAACCTCGAGAGACTTGGCCTTCTCACGAACACCAACAATCTGACCAGGCTTTACCTGATAAGAAGGAATGTTGACTACCTGACCGTCAACAACGATGTGCTTGTGACCTACAAGCTGACGAGCAGCTGCACGCGTTGGGGCGAGACCCAAACGGAACACAACATTGTCAAGACGGCTCTCCAGCAACTGGAGCAGCACCTCACCGGTGATACCCTCAGCCTTAGCAGCCTTCTCAAACATATTACGGAACTGGCGCTCAAGAACACCATAGGTGTACTTGGCTTTCTGCTTCTCTGCCAACATGACAGCATACTCCGACTGCTTGCGGCGACGGTTGTTGCCATGCTGTCCCGGGGGGAAGTTCCTACGGGACAAAACTTTGTCCGGGCCGAAGATGGCTTCTCCAAATCGGCGGGCAATTTTTGATTTCGGTCCAATATATCTTGCCATAATTAAAAAATAAAATTCGTTATTACCTTATTATACACGACGACGCTTGGGAGGACGGCAGCCGTTGTGTGGCAGCGGTGTAACGTCGATAATCTCGATAACCTCGATACCTGCAGTGTGGCAAGCACGGATAGCAGACTCACGGCCATTGCCGGGACCCTTCACATATGCCTTTACCTTGCGCAGACCCAGGTCGAAAGCAACCTTTGCACAATCCTCGGCAGCCATCTGAGCTGCATAAGGAGTATTCTTCTTAGAACCACGGAAGCCCATCTTACCGGCTGAAGACCAAGAGATAACCTGACCCTCGTCGTTTGCGAGCGACACAATGATGTTATTAAAAGAACTGTGAACGTGGAGCTGACCAATAGCGGTAACCTTCACGTTTCTCTTCTTAGAAGTGACTGTTTTCTTTGCCATAATTCTTAATCTCCTAAATCAATTAAACTAAAAATTACTTCGTGGCCTTCTTCTTGTTAGCAACAGTCTTCTTCTTACCCTTACGTGTACGAGCATTATTCTTGGTGCTCTGACCACGAACGGGAAGACCGTTACGATGACGGACTCCACGATAGCAACCAATATCCATCAGTCGCTTGATGTTCAACTGGATCTCACTGCGGAGATCACCTTCTACTTTGAATTCAGCGCCGATGATTTCACGGATCTTGGCAGCCTGGTCGTCACTCCATTCGTTGACTTTCAGGTCGCGGCTCACGCCGGCCTTGTCCAAAATCTTTGCTGAACTACTTCGACCGATACCATAGATATAGGTCAATGCGATTTCGCCACGCTTCTCCTGGGGCAAATCTACTCCAACAATTCTTATTGCCATTTGTTAAAACTAAAAATAAATGATATTAAAAATTCGAATTTCTGTTAAAAAGCATGCAAAGGTACGCAGAATTTCTGAGATTCCGCTACCTTTTTATGCTTATTTAACATAAATCTTTAACCCTGACGCATCTTATACTTAGGGTTCTTCTTGTTGATTACGAACAGACGACCCTTACGACGTACAATCTTGCAATCGGGGGTGCGCTTCTTCAATGATGCTCTTGTCTTCATTTTATTGGTCTCCTAATTATTTGTATCTAAATACAATTCGTCCTTTTGTCAAATCATAGGGACTCATCTCTACCTTCACCTTATCTCCAGGCAGTATCTTGATGTAATGCATACGCATCTTACCGGAAATATGTGCGATAATGGGAACCCCATTCTCTAACTCCACACGAAACATAGCATTAGATAATGCTTCTACAATTGTCCCGTCTTGTTCTATAGCGCCTTGCTTTGCCATAAATATTAATAAAGTTTTCCTTCTATACGTTCTACGTCTTCGAATGAAGACAATATCTCTGCCTGTCCCTTGCGAACAACAACCGTATGTTCAAAATGGGCTGCGGGCTTGCCGTCAAGCGTACGAATACTCCAGCGGTCGGGCAATAAGCCTATCTCGCGACCTCCCATCGTAATCATCGGTTCAATGGCGATACACATACTGGATTTGAGAACCGCTCCGTTTCCACGTCGCCCGTAGTTAGGCACGGGAGGGTCTTCGTGCATCTCATGTCCAATTCCATGACCGGTCAGTTCACGTACTATACCATAGCCATGAGCCTCACAATGGCTTTGTACCGCATCGCTGATGTCACCCACATGATGACCAGCTACTGCCTGTTCGATGCCCTTATAAAGGGACTCCTTCGTGACGCGAAGCAACTCTTTGACCTCAGCGCTGACTTCTCCGACACAGAATGTATAGCAGGAGTCGCCACAAAAGCCGTTCAGCTTCGTTCCGCAGTCGATTGAAATAATGTCACCGTCCTTCAATACAGTCTCTGCATTAGGGACACCGTGAACTACTATCTCATTCACCGAAGTGCAGATACTGGCAGGAAACGGCCCTCCATAGGGATTGGGGAAACCCTTGAAAGTAGGAATTGCTCCATTGTCGCGAATAAACACATCGGCAATTTTATCCAACTGGAGGGTCGTTACGCCAGGCTTGATATGTTTTGCTAATTCGCCAAGTGTCTTACCAACAAGTTGGTTGGCTTGGCGCATCAACTCAATTTCGTCTTCAGTCTTCAGAAAGATCTTCATACTGTGACTTAGTAGGCACTCACACCGCCACGTCCATGAATACGGCCTGAATTCAGCAGACCATCATAGTGACGCATCAGCAGGTGGCTCTCAATCTGCTGGAGTGTGTCGAGCACAACACCAACCAAAATCAGCAGAGACGTTCCGCCGAAGAACTGAGAGAAAGCATCCTGCACATTCAGCAGACCAGCAAGAGCCGGCATGATGGCAATAAAGGCGATGAACAGTGAACCGGGCAATGTGATGCGCGACATCACTGTGTCAATGAAATCGGCAGTGGGCTTACCGGGCTTGATACCGGGAATGAAGCCATTGTTGCGTTTCATGTCCTCAGCCATCTGTGTAGGATTGAGCGTGATAGCGGTATAGAAATAAGTGAATGCAATAATCAGTGCTGCAAAAATGATATTGTACGTCCAGCTGTGATGATCGAGCAAGGAACGAACAAGCCAGTTTGCATTCTCAGGAGCTGCATACTGAACGAAAGCCAATGGAATGAACATCAATGCCTGAGCAAAGATGATAGGCATTACGTTAGCGGCAAAGAGCTTCAGAGGAATATACTGACGAGCACCACCATACTGTTGGTTGCCTACAAGACGCTTAGCATACTGTACAGGAACCTTGCGGACACCCTGTACCAAAACGATAGCTGCACAAACAACTGCATAGAGAATGATAATCTCAACGAGGAACATCACGAGTCCACCACCAGTGATAGCGGTGAAACGTGAGGTAACCTCCTGAATGAACGCCTGGGGAAGACGTGCAATAATACCAATCATAATGATCAGCGAGATACCATTTCCTATACCCTTATCCGTAATGCGCTCACCGAGCCAGAGAATGAACATACTACCTGCGGCAAGGATAATCGTGGCGGGGAATACAAACACCGACCAACTAATACCAGGAGCCAAGGCAGCACCGGCCTGCACCTTCAGATTGAGGAGGTAACTCGGTGCCTGGAACAGCAGGATAGCTACTGTCAGGTACCGAGTATAAGTCATAATCTTCTTGCGGCCGCTCTCACCCTCACGCTGCATCTTCTGGAAATAAGGTACAGCGACAGCCAGGAGCTGCATAACGATAGAAGCAGAGATGTAAGGCATGATTCCAAGCGCAAAGATAGATGCGTTGGAGAATGCACCACCGGAGAACATATCAAGCAGTGACATCAGACCGCCGGCAGTCTGTGACTGCAGCTTGTCCAACAAAGCCGGATTGATACCTGGAAGGACTACGAATGAACCGAAACGGTAAATCGCTACAAAAAGCATTGTAATCAGGATACGCTGGCGCAGATCCTCAATCTTCCAAATGTTCTTCAGTGTCTCTATTAACTTCTTCATTGTCGTTTATTAGATAATTGTTGCGTTTCCACCAACTGCCTTGATAGCTTCCTCAGCAGTCTTAGAGAATGCGTTTGCTTCAACGTCTACTTTTGCTTTCAACTCACCGTTACCCAGAACCTTAACAAGCTCCTTGCCATTGGTCAAACCGGCAGCTACCAGCTCTGCAATGCCAATCTTGGTAAGATTCTTCTCCTCTGCCAGCTTCTGCAGCGTTGAGAGGTTTACAGCGAAGTACTCCTTGTGGTTGATGTTCTTGAAACCAGACTTCGGAACACGACGCTGGAGTGGCATCTGACCACCCTCGAAACCGATCTTCTTCTTGTAACCTGAGCGAGCCTTGGCACCCTTGTGACCACGAGTAGAGGTTCCACCGAGACCAGAACCTGGTCCGCGGCCGATTCTACGACGTGAATGTGTAGAGCCCTCAGCTGGTTTTAAAGTATGTAGTTTCATAATCGTATCTTTTTAAAATTGTGATTTAATTAGTCGATAACTTCCACCAAGTGGTGTACCTTACGAATCATACCGCGGATAACAGGACTGTCTTCCTTCTCGACAACCTGAGAAATCTTGCGAAGTCCCAGAGCCTCAAGGGTACGCTTCTGATCTACGGGATAACCGATCTTGCTCTTAATCTGCTTAATCTTAATTGTTGCCATAGTTCGTTTCTCCTTTATCCTCTAAATACTTTTTCCATACTGATTCCACGTGTTCCAGCTACAGTGTAGGCATCACGCATCAGGCTCAGAGCCTCGATAGTAGCCTTCACCAGATTGTGGGGGTTAGAAGAACCCTTTGACTTAGCAAGCACGTCCTTCACACCAACACTCTCCAGAACAGCACGCATAGCACCACCAGCCACAAGACCGGTACCGGCTGCTGCGGGCTTCAGGAACACCTGAGCACCACCAAAGCGTGCCTCCATCTCATGAGGAATGGTACCCTTGAGTACGGGAACCTTTACCAGATTCTTCTTAGCTGCCTCAACACCCTTGGCGATAGCAGCAGTGACCTCACCTGCCTTACCAAGACCCCAGCCAATGATACCGTTACCATCGCCGACAACGACAATAGCTGCGAATGTAAAGGTGCGACCTCCCTTTGTTACCTTCGTAACACGGTTGATGGCAACCAGTCTGTCTTTTAATTCAACGTCACTATTTACTTTAACTTTGTTCATTGCCATAATCGTTTAAAATTTAAGTCCACCCTTACGAGCTGCATCAGCCAGTGACTTTACGCGGCCATGATACAGATAACCGTTACGGTCGAAGACTACAGCGCTAACGCCAGCCTCCTGAGCCTTTGCGGCAATCAGTTCACCAACCTTCTCAGCCTGCTCGATCTTTGGCATAGCCTCAAGACCCAGCGAAGATGCAGATGCAAGTGTTTTACCATCCAAATCGTTAATCACCTGAACGTAAATCTGCTTGTTGCTGCGGAATACGCTCATACGAGGACGCTCGGCAGTACCGAAAACGTTCTTACGAATTCTATATTTGATCTTAATTCGTCTTTCAATCTTCTTTGTAGTCATAATTCTTTCTTCTTTTAATTGTTAATAGAATTACTTAGCTGAGGCTGACTTACCCGACTTGCGACGGATAACCTCGCCCTTGAACAAGATACCCTTACCCTTATAAGGCTCCGGCATACGGAAAGAACGAATTTTAGCACAAATCATGCCCAGCAACTGCTTGTCGCACGACTCCAGAATAATCTGGGGGTTCTGGTTACGCTCCATTTTGGTCTCAACCTTTACTTCCTTGGGAAGCTGGATGAAGATGGGGTGCGTATAACCCAGTGAGAACTCGATGATATTACCTTGGTTGGATACACGGTAACCAACACCTACCAGCTCCATTTCCTTCTTATAGCCCTCGCTTACGCCAACAACCATATTGTTGACCAATGCGCGGTAAAGACCATGAAAAGCCTGCTTCTGCTTAACGTTTACAGGGCTGTTCTCATCAATCTCAAATGTAACATGACCATCAGCGATAGACACCTTAATAGATGCATCTACCTTCTGTGACAATTCACCCTTAGGACCTTTTACTGTAACAACACCGTCCTGACCCTGGGCAACAGTAACACCAGCAGGGATACTAATTGGCAATTTTCCTATTCTTGACATAATCGAATCCTCCAATTAATAAACGTAGCAAAGAACCTCGCCGCCAATCTTCAACTGTGCAGCCTCTTTGTCTGTCATTACACCTTTGGATGTAGATAAGATGGCGATACCTAATCCGTTAATTACTCTCGGCATGTCCTTGTAACCAGTGTACTTGCGAAGACCTGGTGTTGACACGCGCTTCAGGCACTTGATGGCGTTTGCCTTTGTTGCAGGGTCATACTTCAAGGCAACCTTGATAGTACCCTGAGGGCCATCCTCTACGAACTTGTAGTTCAGAATGTAACCCTTCTCGAAGAGGATCTTAGTGATTTCCTTCTTCAAGTTAGACGCAGGAACCTCAACCACGCGGTGGTTGGCCATAATGGCGTTTCTGAGTCTGGTCAGATAATCTGCTATTGGATCTGTCATAAAAATAATTTGTTTAATTAATCGGGACTACCCCGACAATATTAAAAACTAAAAATGTCTCTTGTTTCTCCGGAGAATATTACCAACTGGCCTTCTTTACGCCTGGGATCAGACCGCTTGATGCCATCTCACGGAACTGAATACGAGAAAGACCGAACTGACGCATATATCCCTTGGGACGGCCAGTCAGCTTACAACGGTTGTGCAGACGAATGGGGTTGGCGTTCTTGGGAATAGCCTGAAGGGCACGAGCTGCCTCGTAAGCCTCTGCAGGATCCTCAGACGTTGCGATAATCTTCTTCAAGGCTGCACGCTTTTCAGCGTAACGGGCTACCAGCTTAGCGCGCTTCACCTCACGAGCCTTCATTGATTCTTTTGCCATATCTCTTAATCGTTTTTAGCGTTCTTAAATGGCAGACCGAAAGCCTTCAGCAGTGCATAACCTTCCTCGTCAGTCTTAGCTGTAGTAACGAAGGTGATGTTCATACCCTGAATGCGGTCTACGGTATCGATGTTGATCTCGGGGAAGATGATCTGCTCCTGTACACCGAGAGTGTAGTTACCACGACCATCAAACTTGCTCTCAATACCCTTGAAGTCACGGATACGGGGAAGAGCTACGCGAACGAGCTTCTCCAGGAATTCATACATGCGCTCACGACGCAATGTTACCATCACACCGATTGGCATCTTCTTACGCAGTTTGAAGTTGGCAATATCCTTCTTTGAATAAGTAGCAACTGCCTTCTGACCACAGATAGTGGTAATCTCATTGATAGCTACATCGATGATCTTCTTGTCCTGAGTGGCATCTCCCAGACCCTGGTTGATGACAATCTTCTTCAGAACAGGAACCTGCATCTTTGAGCTGTAGTTGAACTGCTTTTCAAGTGCCGGAGCAATCTGCTCGAGGTACACTTTCTTCAATTGTGCTGTATTTGCCATTACTTAATCTCCTCCCCTGACTTTTTAGCGATACGAACGACATTCTTACCCTCGTGCTTGATAGCCACACGAGTAGCCTTGCCGCTCTTAGGATCGATAAGACTTAAATTAGAGATATGTATCGGAGCTTCCTGCTTCACGATACCACCCTGTGGGTTCTTGGCACTCGGCTTCGTGCTCTTAGAGACCATGTTAACGCCCTCTACGATGGCACGCTGCTTCTCAACGAGAACCTTAAGCACCTTACCAGTCTTGCCCTTGTCCTCACCGGCCAGGACGATGACTGTATCGTTTTTCTTAATATGTAACTTAGCCATTACTTGAATACTTTAATATTGTTAAAGAACCTCAGGTGCTAATGAAACGACCTTCATGTTAACAGCACGGAGCTCACGTGCAACGGGGCCGAAGATACGGCTTCCACGAAGCTCACCAGCATTGTTCAACAGTACACAGGCGTTATCATCGAAACGAATGTATGAACCATCTGCGCGACGGATTTCCTTCTTGGTGCGAACAACCAAAGCCTTCGACACAGCACCCTTTTTAACGTCACTTGTGGGGATTGCGTTCTTAATAGCAACAACAATCACATCACCTACGCTTGCATAGCGGCGACGGGTACCACCCAGCACACGGATGCAGAGAGCCTCACGAGCACCGCTGTTATCAGCTACGGTAAGTCTTGTTTCTGTCTGAATCATAATTACTTAGCCTTTTCTACGATTTGTACTAAACGCCATCTCTTAGTCTTTGAGAGGGGGCGGGTCTCCATAATCAGAACGGTGTCACCTACCTGGCACTCATTCTTCTCATCGTGAGCATGGTATTTCTTTGTCTTCTGGACAAACTTACCATAAATCGGGTGCTTCTCCTTGAACTTAGCTGCAATAACAATGGTTTTATCCATCTTGTTGCTGATTACGACACCCTGTCTTGTCTTTCTTAAATTTCTTGTTTCCATCTGGACCATTATTATTTGTTAAGTTCTCTCTGACGGAGTTCTGTCTTCATACGTGCAATGTCACGACGTGCAGCCTTAATCTGTGATGGATTCTCCAGAGGAGTAACAGCATGATTCAACTTTGTCTGGTTGTACTTGGCTGTCTCACTCTCAATGCGCTCGGCCAATTCCTTGGTCTCGAGGCCCTTAATTTCTGTCATCTTCATAGCTTAAGCGTTTTTATCGTAGTCACGTCTAACAACAAACTTTGTCTTCACGGGAAGTTTCTGAGCACCAAGACGCAGAGCCTCTTTGGCAGTCTCAAAAGGAACACCCTCAACTTCAAATAGAATACGACCCGGGGTTACAGGTGCTACCCATCCTGCGGGATCACCCTTACCCTTACCCATACGTACGTCAGCAGGCTTACGAGTAATGGGTTTGTCCGGGAAGATACGAATCCAAACCTGACCTTCACGGTTCATGTAACGGTTGATGGCAACACGAGCTGCCTCAATCTGGCGGCTGTCGATCCATTTGGCATCAAGTGTCTTGATTCCGAAAGAGCCGAAAGCCAGCTGCGTTCCGCGGTGGGCGTTGCCTTTGTTGCCACGTCCGTCCTGCGGTCTTCTATATCTTACTCTCTTAGGTTGTAACATGATAGATTCTTTCTTTTACAATTAATTACTTTTTCTTATTGCGAAATCTTCTGCCACCGCCATTGTTACCACCGTTAGAGCGGGCGTTGCCCTTCTCCTGAGTGAAGTTAGGAGCCAAGTCAACTTTTCCATAAACCTCACCACGGCAGATCCAAACCTTCAGACCCAGCAGACCAACCTTGGTCAGTGCCTCAGCCTGGCAGTAATCGATGTCAGCACGGAAGGTGTGCAACGGAGTACGTCCTTCCTTGATCATCTCGCTACGTGCAATCTCAGCACCGTTCAGACGACCTGAAATCTGCACCTTAATACCCTCTGCTCCAGCACGCATGGTGTTAGCTACAGCCATCTTGATAGCGCGGCGATATGCAATCTTACCCTCTATCTGGCGAGCGATGTTGTTAGCTACGATGTTTGCATCGAGCTCGGGCTTCTTTACCTCATAGATATTAATCTGAATCTCTTTGTCATAGAGTTTCTTCAGCTCTTCCTTGAGCTTGTCGACATCCTGACCACCCTTACCAATGACCAGACCCGGACGGGCTGTGCAAATGGTGATGGTAACCAGCTTCAGTGTGCGCTCGATGACAATCTTCGAGATGCTAGCCTTGGCCAGACGCTCGTTCAGATACTTACGGATTTTCTGATCCTCTACCAGGTTGTCTCCGAAGTTCTTGCCTCCGAACCAATTTGAATCCCAACCCTTGACAATACCAAGACGGTTGCTAATTGGATTAACTTTCTGTCCCATACCTTTTACTTATCATTAGTTTTAGCGTCAACAAACAGAGTTACGTGGTTCGAACGCTTACGGATACGATAGCCACGACCCTTAGGTGCCGGTCTCATACGTTTCATTGTCACACCCTCGTCGACAAATACACGGCTTACATACAGCTCACCGTCCTCTGCCTTGCGGTCATTCTTGGCCTCCCAGTTGGCAATAGCCGAGCGGAGCAGTTTCTCCACATTCTCCGAAGCAGCCTTCTTAGAGAATCTCAGCACGCCGAGAGCGCGGTTCACCTCCATGCCGCGAATCATGTCAACGACATAGCGCATCTTGCGAGGTGAAGAGGGACAGCCTTTCAGCTTTGCAAAATATTGCGTTTTCTTGGCCTCTTTGATCTTTTCAGCCATTAATCTTTTTCTGTTTCCCATTATTGCTTCTTTTTAAATGGATGAACCTGTATTACTTCTTGTTACCAGCATGGCCACCGAAACGACGCGTGGGAGCGAACTCACCGAGCTTGTGTCCTACCATGTTCTCAGTAACGTACACAGGGATAAATTTATTTCCGTTATGAACTGCAACTGTATGTCCCACGAAATCGGGGGAAATCATTGAAGCTCTAGCCCATGTCTTAACGACATTCTTCTTACCGCTCTCATTCATAGCGAGAATCTTCTTCTCGAGCGATACGTTAATGTACGGGCCTTTTTTTAATGAACGACTCATAATTTACTCTTTCTTTACTTCGTGATTACTTCTTGTTAGCTCTTTCGATAATATACTTGTTCGAAAGCTTCTTCGGTGCGCGAGTCTTGAGACCCTTAGCGTACAAGCCCTTACGTGAACGGGGATGTCCACCAGACTGACGGCCTTCACCACCACCCATTGGGTGATCATGCGGGTTCATGACAACACCACGGTTGTGAGGACGCTGGCCCAACCAACGGCTGCGACCTGCCTTACCACTCTGCTCCAGTGCGTGGTCAGAGTTACCAACACTTCCGATAGTAGCCTTACAAGCTGAGAGCACCTGACGGGTCTCACCAGAAGGAAGCTTAATCACGCAGTAGCTGCCCTCACGAGAGGTCAACTGAGCGAAATTACCAGCCGAACGAACGAGCAGGGCACCCTGTCCTGGGCGTAACTCAATGTTGTGAATTACAGTACCCACGGGGATGTTTGCCAGTGGAAGCGCATTACCTACCTCAGGCACTGCGTCTGCACCCGACATCAAGGTTGCACCAACCTCCAGTCCGTTAGGAGCAATAATATAACGTTTTTCACCATCAGCATAGTAGAGCAGAGCAATGCGAGCTGAACGGTTAGGATCATACTCGATTGTCTTTACTACAGCTGGAACACCATCCTTCTCTCGCTTGAAGTCGATCAGACGATACTTCTTCTTGTGACCACCGCCCATGTAGCGGACAGTCATCTTACCGGTATTGTTACGACCACCGGTAGAACGCTTACCGTAAACGAGAGACTTCTCTGGCACGGATGCAGTAATATCCTCGAACGTGCCAATAATCTTGTGTCTTTGACCCGGAGTTACGGGCTTTAATTTACGTACTGCCATTTCTTATTACTGAATATTGCTATAAAAATCAATAGTGTCGCCCTCTTTCAGAGTGACGATTGCCTTCTTGAACGCATTCTTCTGACCTCTCACGAGACCTGCCTTAGTGTAGCGCGACGAGCGCTTGCCAGCATAACGAAGAGTGTTTACGTCCTCAACTGTTACATTATACAGAGCCTCAACCTCCTTGGCGATCTCCACCTTGTTGGCTTCGGGCTTTACAATAAAGCCGTACTTGGGCTGAGCCTTCTTGGTTACTTCCTCGCCACGGTGCTTACCGGTCTTTGCCTTGTAAGTTCTGTCGACCGAAGACTTCTCTGTAATGTTATTCATTTTCTCTGTAATCAGAGGCTTAATAATAAATGCCATATCTTTAGTCTCCTTTATTTATTTAAAACACCGTCGATAGCCTTGAGAGAGTTCTCGGTAATCACCATAACATCAGCGTTCAACACTTTGTAGGTGTTAACGTTGGCTGCGATAATAACCTCGGACTTCTGCAAGTTGCGAGCCGACAAATATACATTTTTATTTGCTTCTGGCAAAACCATCAGCATCTTCTTACCCTCGACTTTCAGATTTTTAGCAATATTTACAAATTCTTTAGTTTTTGGAGCCTCAAAATTGAAGTCCTCAACAACGATAATTGCATTCTCCTGAGCCTTGTAAGAGAGAGCCGACTTACGAGCCAAAGCCTTCACCTTCTTGTTCAGTTTGAAACCATAGTCACGGGGTGTAGGACCGAATACACGACCACCACCACGCAGCAGAGGTGAGTTGATATCACCATGGCGTGCACCGCCGCCGCCCTTCTGGCGACCCAGCTTACGGGTAGAACCAGCATGCTCGCTGCGCTCCTTAGCCTTAGCTGTTCCCTGGCGCTGATTAGCCATATACTGTTTAACGTCCAAATAGATGACGTGATCATTTGGTTCAATTCCGAAGATGGCCTCGTTCAACGTAACCTTTCTTCCGGTCTCCTGACCATTGATGTTCAATACGTTAATTTCCATAGCTTACTTCTCAATTAAAACTGTTGAACCATTACAACCAGCGCAGCTACCCTTCACAAGAATCAGGTTGTGCTCTGGAATCACCTTTAACACTTTAAGGTTCTGCGTTGTTACGCGGTCGCCACCCATTTGGCCACCCATGCGCATTCCCTTGAATACCTTGGCAGGGTAAGAACAAGCACCGATAGAACCGGGCTTACGCAGACGGTCGTCCTGACCGTGAGTGCTCTGACCTACACCACCAAAACCATGGCGCTTTACAACACCCTGGAAACCTTTACCCTTTGAGGTGCCTACAACATCAACAAACTCTGTGTCGTTGAACAACTCAACGGTGATGGTGTCACCGAGGTTGTGCTCCTCATCGAACTTGAACTCGGCCAAGTGAGCCTTTGGTGTCGTACCAGCCTTCTTGAAGATACCCATCATTGCTTTGGTGGTATTCTTCTCCTTCTTCTCTCCGAAGGCTAACTGAAGGGCGGTGTAACCGTCCTTCTCGACGGTCTTCACCTGTGTAACAACACAAGGACCAGCTTCGATAACAGTGCACGGTACATTCTTACCGTCGGCACTGAAAACGGATGTCATTCCGATTTTTCTTCCAATTAATCCTGGCATTTCAGTTTAATAATTTAAATAAAATAATGTAATGTTTGAATATATTCTCTTTTTAAGTGCCGCCGTAACTACCGCGCTTGCAAAACACACCTAAAAAGAACCGCACTCACTACTTCACGTTTGAAGGTTAAGTCGCTCTTTGTCAGCGTATTGATGGCCTACAGACCAGCGCAATACTCACTTTAGCGGCTGCAAAGGTACACATTATTATTTAACTACACAATACTATACCTTTACAAAATAACATATTTTAAGGATATTTAAGTTTTATGCATATAAAAACCACCCGAAAAAACTTCGAGTGGCTCTTATCTTCAAATTTGAGAATCTTACTAGACCTTGATCTCAACCTCAACACCGCTGGGGAGTTCGAGTTTCATCAGAGCGTCAACAGTCTTGGCTGTTGAGCTGTAGATATCAATCAGACGCTTGTAGTCTGACAGCTGGAACTGCTCACGACTCTTCTTGTTAACGAAGGTAGAGCGGTTAACGGTAAAGATACGCTTGTGAGTGGGAAGGGGGATAGGACCGCTAATAATAGCACCTGTAGCCTTCACAGCCTTCACGATTTTCTCTGCTGACTTGTCTACGAGTTTGTGGTCGTAGCTCTTCAGCTTGATACGAATTTTCTGACTCATTGTTTAATTTTACAATTTTACAATTTTACTATTTACTATTTAATGGAGGCCGCTAAAGAGTCATTTGCTCAGCGGCACTCCTTTTTTATTATACGAGGTCAGCGCGTCCCTTAACTTCCTCAAGCACGGCCTTAGCCAGAGCTGAAGACAGAGGAGCGTGGTGATCATACTCCATAGAGCTGGTAGCACGACCAGAGGTGATGGTACGCAGAGCGGTTACATAACCGAACATCTCTGACAGGGGAACCTGAGCCTTAACGACACGGGCACCAGAGCGAGCCTCTTCCATACCTTCTACCTGACCACGACGCTTGTTCAGGTCACCGATCACGTCACCCATGTTCTCCTCAGGTGTTACCACCTCGAGCTTCATGATGGGCTCCATCAGTACGGGCTTAGCCTGAGCGCAGACTGCCTTGTAAGCCATCTGGGCAGCAATCTCGAACGAGAGCTGGTCAGAGTCAACGGGGTGGAACGAACCATCCACAACGACTACCTTCAGCGAGTCAACGGGATAACCACCGAGGATACCGTTCTTCATAGCAGCCTCGAAGCCCTTCTGGATAGAAGGAATGAACTCCTTGGGGATGTTACCACCCTTCACCTCGTTCACGAACTGCAGGCCACCATTCTCCTTGATATCCCAATCGTCGTCCACAGGACCAACGTTTACGATGATATCAGCGAACTTACCGCGACCACCCGACTGCTTCTTGTAAACCTCACGGTAGCCCATAACGGTCTTCGTGATAGCCTCCTTGTAGTTAACCTGGGGCTTACCCTGGTTACACTCAACCTTGAACTCGCGCTTCAGACGGTCGATGATGATGTCGAGGTGGAGCTCACCCATACCCGAGATAATGGTCTGACCACTCTGCTCGTCGGTACGTACGGTGAATGTGGGGTCTTCCTCAGCGAGCTTAGCCAGACCGTTGTCAAGCTTGGCAACGTCAGCCTGAGACTTAGGCTCAACAGCGATAGAGATCACGGTATCGGGGAAGGTCATTGACTCCAGTACGATGGGCTTCTCCTCGTCGCAGAGGGTATCACCAGTACGGATATCCTTGAAACCTACACCTGCACCGATATCACCAGCGTCGATAGAGTCCATAGGGATCTCCTTGTTTGAGTTCATCTGGAACAGACGGCTGATACGCTCCTTCTTGCCCGAACGGGGATTGTAAACGTAAGAACCGGCCTTCACGCTACCAGAGTAGACGCGGAAGAATACCAGACGACCCATGTAAGGATCGGTAGCAATCTTGAATGCGAGAGCTGAAGTGGGCTCGTCCTCGCTGGGCTTGCGACCTTCTTCCTCGTCGGTGTTGGGGTTAGTACCCATCACCATCTCCACGTCAACGGGAGCGGGCAGGAAAGCGCAAACATAGTCGAGCAGAGGCTGAACGCCCTTGTTCTTATACGAAGAACCGCAAATCATAGGAGTGCAAGCCATCGAGATGGTACCCTTACGGATAGCAGCGATAATCTCCTCCTCAGTGATTGAGTTGGGATCGTCGAAGTACTTCTCCATCAGAGCCTCGTCATACTCAGCGGCAGCCTCGAGCAGCTTGTTACGCCACTCGTCGCACTCATCCTTCAGATCAGCAGGAATATCCTCGATATCATACTCAGCGCCCATGGTCTCATCGTGCCACAGGATAGCCTTCATCTTGATGAGGTCAACCACACCCTTGAAGTTCTCCTCAGCACCGATGGGTACCTGGATCACAACGGGGTTAGCACCCAGGATGTCCTTCATCTGCTGAACAGTCTCGAAGAAGTCAGCACCAGAACGGTCCATCTTGTTCACATAACCGATACGGGGAACATTGTACTTGTCTGCCTGACGCCAAACAGTCTCAGACTGAGGCTGTACACCATCAGCAGCAGAGTAAGTAGCAACAGCTCCATCGAGTACACGCAGCGAACGCTCTACCTCAGCGGTAAAGTCAACGTGTCCCGGAGTATCGATCAGGTTGATCTTGAACTGCTTGCCGTTGTAGTTCCAGTTACAGGTGGTAGCAGCAGAAGTAATAGTAATACCACGCTCCTGCTCCTGAGCCATCCAGTCCATGGTAGCAGCACCATCGTGCACCTCACCAATCTTGTGCGTCTTACCTGTATAGAACAGGATACGCTCAGACGTGGTGGTCTTACCGGCATCGATGTGAGCCATAATACCGATATTGCGGGTCAAATGTAAATCGCGATTTGCCATTTCTTTTCCTTTTTTTCTTTTTTACCTTATTACCTATTTCTTAGAAACGGAAGTGAGCGAATGCGCGGTTAGCCTCAGCCATGCGGTGCATATCCTCCTTACGCTTGTAGGCCCCACCCTGATTGTTGAAGGCGTCCATAATCTCAGCAGCCAGTTTATCGGCCATAGACTTACCACTACGCTTGCGGGCGAAAGAAATCATATTCTTCATAGAGATGCTCTCCTTACGGTCAGGACGGATCTCAGTAGGAACCTGGAAAGTAGCACCACCGATACGGCGGCTCTTTACCTCTACCTGAGGAGTAATGTTGTCGAGAGCCTGCTTCCAGATTTCCAGAGCTGACTTCTCTTCATTCTGCATCTTGGCCTTTACGTTCTCAAGAGCATTGTAGAAAATCTCATAAGAGATAGACTTCTTACCATCATACATCAGATGGTTCACAAACTTCGACACTTTCTTGTCGTTGAAGACTGGATCGGGAAGGATCACTCTCTTCTTTGGTTTTGCTTTTCTCATTTTTACGTTTTTGAATTAATGTCTGCTTGGGGCTGTTCTTTCTCGTTCTTCAACGCTCTCACATGAGCATTTACTCAACCTGTCTTTAACAATTCTCCAGCAAAACGGATTTTTCAACTTTAAACTTTCAACTCTCAACTTTCAACTTGAGAGCTTGTCCTCTCGGCTTTCTAATCTTCTCCGATTATTACTTCTTAGCCTTAGGACGCTTAGCACCGTACTTAGAGCGACGCTGTGTACGGCTTGCTACACCGGCAGTATCCAAAGTACCGCGAACGATGTGATAACGTACACCGGGAAGGTCCTTGACACGGCCACCGCGAACCAGCACGATTGAGTGCTCCTGCAAGTTGTGTCCCTCTCCGGGGATGTACGAGTTAACTTCCTTCTGATTAGTCAGACGAACACGGGCTACCTTACGCATAGCCGAATTAGGCTTCTTAGGGGTCGTTGTGTAGACACGAACGCAGACACCACGACGCTGAGGACATGAATCCAGCGCGGGCGACTTGCTCTTGTCAACGAGCACCTTTCTGCCTTTTCTTACCAATTGTGAAATTGTAGGCATAATTGTTTGTTTTTTAATTAATTACTTATATATTTGTTATATTCAAATTCAACTTGACATAATGCACCCTTGTTCTTACTTAGCGCATTTGGGCTGCAAAGGTACGAACTTTTAGCCGAACCACCTAATATATAAGAAACAAAAAGACGCTTACTTTGCGATTTTTAACACAAAATAAGCGTTTTAGCATTAATTAACTATTTTAAGCCTCACCTTTTCCCGTTGGAAAGGGAGAAATCGTACGCGGTTCCTGGTTGGGAATCTTGATCGGCCCAAACTCCCGCTCATACCTCATGATGTTTTCCTGCAGTGCGCCAAGCAGTCGTTTGGCATGCTCAGGAGCCAGGATGACACGGCTCTTCACCTGCGCCTTGGGCACACCTGGCAATACTCTTGCGAAATCTATCACAAAGTCACTACTGGAGTGAGTGATGATAGCAAAGTTGGCATATTCCCCCTGGGCCACGTCCTGTGGCAGCTCTATCTGCATCTGCCCTGACTGATTCTTCTCGTTTTCGTTCATTGTATCTATCTCCTTAAATTAAATATTTACATGCAAAGGTAATACTTTTTATTGAGACTTCAACCTTTTTACGAAATTTTTCGTAACTTTGCCGATGAAACAAGAATAATTAAAATCAATGGAACTGATTAAGAACAAGGAGTTGGGAGGCGAGAGACCCCTCTTCGGAATAGAAGACACCCGTCTGGAAAACATCATTATCACGGATGGCGAGTCGGGTATCAAGCAGTGTCGCAACATAGAAGCCAAGGACTGCCGGTTCTATGGCAAATATCCCTGGTGGCACGTTGACGGAGCATTAATTGAGGACTGTTACTTTGCAGAAGGCTCACGCTCCGCTATATGGTACACCGACAATCTGGTGATGCGCCGTTGTCGTATCGACGGACCGAAGTTCTTCCGCGAGATGAAAAATGTAACGCTGGAAGACGTGAAGATCTGCGATGCCGATGAAACCTTCTGGAAGATCGACGGACTAAGACTTAAAGACGTCTGTCTGCATGGAGGCACCTACCCTTTCATGTTCTCGCAGAACATCTATGTTGACGGGTTAAAGAGTGATGCCAAATATGTATTCCAATACTGTAAGAACGTGGAGGTACACCATGCCGACATCCTGACGAAGGACTCATTCTGGGAATGTGAGAATGTCACCGTCTACGACTCCACGCTAGACGGCGAATATTTGGCTTGGCACTCTAAGAACGTGCGACTGGTGAACTGCCATCTGGCTGGCGAGCAGCTGCTGTGTTACACTGACAACCTAGTACTGGAGAATTGTACCATCGACAAGTCTTGCGACCGTATGTTCGAATACTCTACCGTCGAGGCCGATATCCGTGGACACATCGAAAATATTAAGAATCCCACCTCTGGTCATATCGTGGCTGATAGCATTGGTTCCATCACCATCGATAAATATGTTCGTCAGCCGAACGACTGTGTGATAGAGGTTCGTAGCAAGACAGTAGCAAGACAGTAGCGTTAGGGTAGCAAGAGGGGGACAACAATATGAAATACAATTTTGACGAAATCATAGAGAGGCGAAACACGGGTTGCGTGAAGTGGGATGAAAAGGCAGACAACAATATTATTCCCCTTTGGGTTGCAGACATGGACTTTGCCATAGCCCCAGCCATTCAGGAGGCCATCAAGCGTCGTGCCCAGCATCCGGTGTTTGGCTATACCCATGTCGAAGAAGACTACTATGTGGCGGTTATCTCCTGGTTCCAGCGTCGTCACCAGTGGAGGATCAAGCGCGAGTGGATGCTCTACACCATTGGTGTCGTGCCAGCCATGTCGGTGGCCATCAAGGCTCTCACCATGCCCGGTGAGAAGGTACTGATTCTCTCGCCCGACTATAATTGTTTCTTCTCCAGTATCAAGAACAATGGTTGCGAGGTAGCAGAAAGTGTGTTGCGACCACTCACTCCTCACTCCTCACTCCACACTCCACATTTCGAAGTTGATTGGGATGATTTCGAGGCCCGATGTGCAGATGAGAAATGTACGGTCTTCCTGCTCTGCAACCCCCATAATCCCACTGGACGAGTATGGACCCGCGAGGAATTGCAACGCATGGCCGACATCTGCCACCAGCACCATGTACGCATCGTTTCCGATGAAATCCACTGCGAGCTTGTGATGCCCGGTCACACCTATGTTCCTATGGGTACCGCCGATCCTGAAGCCATCATCCTTAACTCACCGTCTAAGTCGTTTAACATCGCTGGTCTGATGATGGCTAATATCATCTGTCAGGATGCTGAGACGCGCCGCCGATTGGACCGCGCCATCAATATCAACGAGGTTTGCGACGTCAATCCATTTGCTCCAGAGGCCGTGAAGGCCGCCTATAACGACAGTGAGGATTGGATCGACTCCCTTAACCTGTATCTATGGGATAACTTCCTGACACTCAAAGACTTCTGCAACAAGCACCTACCCCAATGGAAGGTAATGCCCTTGGAGGGAACGTACCTGGCTTGGGTAGACGTTTCGGCTTGCAGCGACAGTGTCGCAGACTATTGTGACCATATACTCCAGCAAACGGGCGTCTGGCTGAACCCTGGTACGATGTACGGTTCCCAGTCGGGCGAAGGCTACCTCCGCATCAATATCGCCTGTCCCCGAAAGCTTCTGATGGAAGCATTAGAAAGAATTACAAAAATCAAAAAATAAAAGAAAGTATGAAAAACGAAGTAAACTCATGGTCTGTGACCTGGGGTGTCGTGATGGCCATTCTGTTCTCAGCAGCTGCAGCCTACCTGGGTCTGAAGGTAGGACAGGTGTTTGAAGCCGCTATCCCTATTGCTATTATTGCCGTTGGTGTATCGACTGCTGCGAAGCGCAGTAACGCTCTGCGCGAAAACGTCATCATTCAGAGTATCGGAGCCTGTTCGGGAGCCGTTGTAGCTGGAGCCATCTTCACCCTGCCCGCCATCTATATCCTACAGGCCAAATATCCTGAGATGTCAGCCGACTTTCTCAAAATTTTTATCGCCTCCCTTTTAGGCGGTGTATTGGGCATTCTGTTCCTCATTCCTTTCCGCAAGTACTTTGTTGAAGCACCACAGGAACAGTTTCCATTCCCTGAAGCCACAGCCACCACACAGGTTCTGAAAAGTGGCGACAAAGGAAGTTCTCAGGCCAAGCCACTGCTGATAGCAGGTTTGGTAGGAGGACTTTACGACTTTATCGTGGCTACTTTTGGCTGGTGGAACGAGAATGTGACCAGCCGCATGATACCTTTTGGCGACGACGTTGCCGAGAAGACAAAACTGGTATTTAAGAACAATACCGGAGCTGCCGTGCTGGGCTTGGGGTATATCATCGGTTTCCGTTATGCCCTCATCATCACACTCGGTTCACTGTTTGTATGGTGGCTCGTCGTACCAGGTATGGCTTTGCTGTTTCCTGATACCATACTGAACCAATGGAATCCGGCAATCACCACAGCTGTTGGTGACATGTCACCCGAACAGATCTTTACTTCTTACGGAAAGAGCATCGGTATTGGAGCCATTGCAATGGCCGGTATCATTGGCATCATCAAGTCGTGGGGAGTTATCAAAAGCGCTGTAGGACTGGCCACAAAGGCTAGCGACAGTTCCGTGGGGAGCAGTAGTTCTGCTACCACCGACCTGCCGTTTAAGTTTATCGCAACAGCAGCTATCCTGACCATCATCATCACCTTCTTCTTTTTCTGGTTTGGCGTGATGGACGGCAATCTGCTGTTTGCTCTTGTTGCCATTGTCCTGACAGCCGTCATAGCTTTCCTTTTCACTACCGTCGCAGCTAATGCCATTGCCATTGTAGGTTCCAACCCCGTCAGTGGCATGACCTTAATGACACTCATCTTAGCGTCTGTTGTGATGGTAGCTGTCGGACTGAAAGGTACGGGCGGTATGGTTGCCGCATTGATTATGGGAGGTGTTGTTTGTACAGCCCTCTCGATGGCCGGTTCATTTATTACCGACCTCAAGATAGGTTACTGGTGTGGTACAATGCCAAAGAAACAGGAAACTTGGAAATTCCTCGGCACACTGGTCAGCGCTGCTACTGTAGGTGGTGTGATGATGCTGCTCAACGAGACCTATGGCTTTGCCTCTGGTGCACTGGCAGCTCCGCAAGCTAATGCGATGGCAGCCGTTATCGACCCGCTGATGAATGGTGTTGGAGCTCCTTGGCCACTCTATGCCCTTGGTGCCTTGATTGCCATCGTCCTCACTTTCTGCAAAGTACCGGCCTTGGCTTTCGCCCTAGGTATGTTTATCCCGATGGAGCTCAACGTTCCCCTGCTCATTGGTGGTGCTGTCAACTGGTATGTCACCTCTCGTTCCAAGGATGCTGAACAGGACAAGGCTCGTGGCGAGAAGGGTAACCTCATTGCCAGTGGATTCATTGCCGGTGGAGCCCTGATGGGTGTTATCAGTGCCCTGCTCCGTTTTGGCGGTGTACAGTTTGACTATGCTCAGTGGTGGGCTAACCCGCTCTCCGAGCTCTGCTCACTCTTTGCTTATATCTTGTTAATCATCTATTTCATCAAGGCCACCAAGAAATGAAACGTTTCTGCCTCTGTGTACTGCAACTCTGTTGCTGCATCATGCTCCAAGCACGTGATTACATCATCACCAACTATGGGGCCACGAGCGACACAACAGTTCTTTGCACTACTGTTTTGCAGCAGTGCATCGACCTATGTTCTGCTAACGGAGGTGGGCGCATCGTAGTGCCTGCAGGCAACTACAAGACAGGGACTCTCCTTCTTCGAAGCAATGTCCATCTTCATCTGGAGCAGGGGGCCACACTCTACGGATCCACCCTACTGAAAGACTATCGCAGGGTAAAATCCAACTACCAGTCGCTACGAACTCATACAGAAACCATTCAACTCATCTACGCCGATTCCGTAGAAAATGTGGTCATTGATGGCTATGGCACCATCGACGGACAAGGTCGAGTATTTCCTAAACTGTCATGGAATGACGAGGGAATCACCCGTCCTCACCTGTTGCGCTTCATCCAAAGCCGTAACATCGTGGTAAAGGACATCACTCTCAAAAACAGTGGTTGCTGGATGCAGCACTATCTGGCCTGCGACCAGCTGCGCATTGATGGCATCAAGGTCTTCAACCGCAACAACTACAACAACGATGCGCTCGACCTCGACGGCTGTCATGACGTGGTGGTCAGCAATATGATAGCCGACTCCGATGATGACGGCATCACGCTGAAAAGCACCTCACCTCGCCTCTGTGAGGACATCACCATCCAAAACTGCATCGTTTCTTCCCACTGCAATGCCGTCAAACTTGGCACCGAGACCAATGGAGGATTCCGTAACATCAACATTCAGGGTATCGTCATCAAGCCAAGTGCTGACCAGCACGAGAAATTCTTCGGACAGTGGATTGGCACATCAGCTCTATCCTTGGAGATTGTCGACGGAGGTATCATGGAGAACGTCAGTGTCAGCAACCTGACTGTTACAGGCACCGAGTCACCCATCTTTATCCGTCTTGCCCATCGTGGTCGTGGATGGTTACCCGGCCAGAAGATAGAAAAGATTGGGAAAATGCGTGGCTTATATATAAATAATGTACGCGTAAGAGACGCTGGTCGCTATGGCTGTAGTATTACAGGTCTGGCTGGTCATCCTGTTGAGGATGTACGCATCTCCAATGTCAGCATCCACTATCAAGGAGGTATGACTGCCGACGAATTAACGAAAGCCAACAAAGCTCTGGAAGATGAGAAAGTGGCCGAATATCCAGAAGCCACCATGTGGGGACCGTTACCAGCCAAGGGCTTCTTTGTTCGCCATGCACGAGATATTCACTTCGAAAACGTCGAAGCATACGGGACAGGCGACGATGTACGCCCTCTGTTTGTCCATGAGGATACTGTAGAACCGGTCTGGGGCGATCTTGGCAATGGAACCTATGCCAATCCCGTGCTTTGTGCCGACTTCTCAGATCCTGATGTCATCCGCGTAGGCAACAAGTACTACATGGTCGCTTCCGACTTTCATTTCCTTGGCATGCAGGTTCTAGAGTCTGAGGATATGGTCAACTGGCGCTATGCCAGTCAGGTTTATTCGCGTTTCAACGAACCCGGTTGGGACGATAACCAGCATTATGCAGGTGGTTCGTGGGCACCTTCCATCCGTTATCACAACGGACTTTTCTACATCTATTTCTGTACCCCCGACGAAGGACTCTACATGACGACAGCCTCTGATGCCCATGGTCCTTGGGCACCTCTTCATTTAGTAAAACGCATAGAGAAGTGGGAAGACCCCTGTCCTTTCTGGGATGGCGATGGGCAGGCCTATCTCGGTCGCAGTCGTCATCGCGCTGGTCCCATCATCGTACACCGGATGACTCCCGATGGGCATCAACTATTAGATAATGGTGTCACAGTCTATACTGGTCCGGTTGCTGAGGGCACCAAGTTCCTGAAACGTAATGGCTGGTACTATCTCATTATTCCCGAGGGAGGTGTGGGACAAGGATGGCAAACCGTGCTCCGCTCTCGCAATATCTATGGTCCTTACGAAAAACGTGTGGTACTTGAACAAGGTAGTACCAACATCAATGGACCACATCAGGGTGCATTGGTCGACACTCCCGACGGACAATGGTGGTTCTACCACTTCCAGGAAACTCCCGTGTTGGGACGCGTCGTTCATCTACAACCAGTCCGCTGGCAAGACGATTGGCCAATCATGGGTGTTGACTATGACGGCAACAGCATTGGCGAACCCGTTCACACATGGCAGAAGCCCATTAACGTCTCCTCAGACTATAAACTGCAGACCGATGACGACTTCAACGACACATTGGGTCTGCAATGGCAGTGGAACCATAATCCCCATGACAAATACTGGAGCCTCAGCGAGCATCGCGGCTGGTTAACCATCCACGCCCAACCCGCTGACAGCCTGAAGCAATGTCACAACATGCTCACGCAGAAAGTCATTGGTTATCACAGCGAGAGCACTACCCTACTCCAGCGTAAAGGCAACTGTCGCGCTGGCCTTTTCTGTTCAGGGAAACTATTCCGAGGCATCGGTCTTTGCCCAGAGGGCATCTTTGTTGAAGCTCACGGCCAATGCCAAATCATTAAGCGCGGGCACTTCACAAAACTCTATCTCCTCATCACCAACGACTGTCAAAAGAACCTCCACCAATTCAGCTACAGCACTGATGGCATCCATTTCACCGCTGCTGGAGATTCCTTCCCCATGCGCTCCGGATATTGGAAGGGTATCCGCATTGGTCTCTTCTGCTATGGTTCCAATGGTCAAGCACTGTTCGACTTCTTTAAGACCAAAAAGAAGATATGAACATTATTAGGGAAGAATAAAACATTGGAATTTCGCAAAAAATGTTTAATTTTGCACGCAAAATGATGAGGCAGGGTTGGAATGTCTAATTCTGGACGAATAATAATGGAGAAATGGAATCATTGGAAAATATCTTAGAACCCATTCAGGTGCTTGGTGACGACGTATTGTTCATCAACAGCCTGCGTCAGGTCCAGAATTTGTCTTCTCTAAGAATTGACTACAACTCCATTGTTGTATGCCGTTCCGGACGTATCATGGTAGAAGTAGGTGGCAACAACCAGATTAAAGTGCAGCCAGGACAGATGTTGCTGATTCCGGCAGGAAAGCTCGTTCAGCCCATGATGATCAGCACCGACATCGAGGCTAATGCCCTGCTCATCAGTGACAGGATGCTGAAGCTATTGCTCGGC
>Ga0129306_1000989_pt1 | contig 37240 bp, 39 predicted proteins | sample P827metagenome_FD_94438 | JGI IMG/M metagenome (GOLD analysis project Ga0129306, IMG submission 94438) | Capybara group fecal microbial communities from Wisconsin, USA - P827 metagenome | ecosystem: Host-associated > Mammals > Digestive system > Large intestine > Fecal | place: USA: Wisconsin...
AGCCCACGAAACATTGGGATTACTGTTATGCCAAACGTCGCCATGATCATGGAAATGTTCACTCGCCATGTTGTCGCCGAGCTGACTGTTTCTGATCGGCTCCGCCTTCTGACACAGATCCACACACGCCTGATCCAGAGCTACGGGATCAAATGAAGCGAGCATACCTATATCCGGCAGGATCGGGGCATCATTCTCCCCGTGGCAGTCACAGTTCGGAGAAACATCCGTGATCAGACTGATATGGAAGTTCGGGCGTCCGCTGACGACCGCTGCAGTGTATTCTGCCATCTTTCTTCCGAGCATCTGCGGAGCGTCCCAGTTATTGTTTTCTATCGCATCGAAGGCACATGCACCTATACAGCGTCCGCAGCCCTTGCACTTATCAGGATCTATCCGGGCCTTATTACCGTCATATGTGATGGCATCGGATCCGCATTCCTTCGCGCAGCGACGGCATCCCCTGCACTTATCCGTGATAACATGCGGCTGACCGCTGTTATGCTGCTGCATCTTGCCTGCACGGCTTCCGCAGCCCATACCTATATTCTTGATCGCGCCGCCGAATCCGGCCTGTTCATGGCCTTTGAAGTGGTTGAGCGAGATCACGATATCGGCGTCCATAACGGCTCTGCCGATATACGCTTCCTTGCAGTATTCGCCGTTTGGTACGGGAACGGCTATATCATCTGTTCCGCGCAGGCCATCGGCTATGATGATCTGGCATCCTGTAGTTATTGTATTGAATCCGTTGATGTTGGCACAGTCCATGTGCTCTAGTGCATGCTTACGGCTTCCGGGATACAGAGTATTACAGTCCGTCAAAAAAGGTAATCCACCCTGTTCCTTGATCACGTCAGCAACCGCTTTGGCGTAATTAGGCCTCAGATAGGCTAGATTACCAAGTTCTCCGAAATGCATCTTGATTGCTGCGAACTTACCGTCCATATCGATCTGACCGATACCGGCAAGTCGTATCAGTTTCTGAAGCTTAGCCGTCAGGCTTACTCCCAGTACTGTCCTGAAATCGGTAAAAAAGACTTTTGATCTCTCCATATAAATCCCCCCCTGCGAGTCTATGGACGCAGTCTTACTTCGAGTCTGACCGGATTATGGTCGGAACATTCAAACCCTCTGTCGATCACCTCTACAGACTGTACCTCCACATTATCTGATACCACAAAACCATCTATGATATATACCTGCGAAGTCTCATAATCCTCAAAAGGTTCTTCCAGCGATCTGCATGACGGCACATTATCGGCAACGGCGAGTTTAAACCCGGCCGGTATATCACTGAGTCTGATCTCGCCCGGAAGCCAGCCGGTCTCTGACAGGATCGGAGGATTGTCATTCACCTCAAACTCCTGATTAAAGTCTCCTCCGACTATTACGTAATTGCCTTTTGCATACTCCTCATCGATCAGGTCGCAGAGCACATTCATCTGCATATCACGCTTCTCCTCATCCGTATATGCCTCAAGATGAAGGTTCACAAGTACAAGCTCCCTGTCGGAATCCTGCACGGGGATGCGCTCTACGAGCAGACATCTCTTGAGATATCCCATCGACATATACCAGGGCGCCGTATCGGGAAGTGCGTATCTTACGGCGTCACCGACATTCAATCCGGTATAGGTGACCAGACCGCTGTATACCTTGCCTATGGGCGGGATCGGATAGGGAACGAACGAGACCTTATAATTGCAGGCAAAAGCAGACGGCTTACCGATAGATGAAGCCAGATATGCAACCTCGTTATTGTTATATGACCTGCGGGAATCGATATCCGCCTCCTGTACAAAGACGATATCGCAATCCTCCCCGTTGATCACGGAAGCAATGCCGGAGAGATTCTCCATGACCTTATCGGAAGACTGGGGCAGGACGCCCTCGCCGCCGTCCATAAAGAAGTCTTCTTCCTTATTGTAGCCGCCGTATCCGATATTAAATGTCAGTATGCTGAGCTCATCACCTGCACTGACCGTCTGGGAGCCGGAATTAAACTCAACCTGCTCTTCCGCATCCGGTGAATACATGGTGATCCTCAGATATGCCACGAATAAGACCGGGATCAGGATTATGATCCCCAGAATGATACCGATTATCTTAAGTACTTTCTTCATTACAAGTGATCCGCCGCTTTAGTTTATTGATTCAGACTGCTGCAAGTGCCTGTGCAAGGTCATCTATCAGATCCTGCTTATCTTCCAGACCGCATGACATACGGATCAGGCCGGCAGGAATGCCTGCATCAGCCAGCTGCTCATCAGTCATCTGGCGGTGAGTACTCGTAGCAGGATTCAGACAGCATGTACGTGCATCTGCCACATGAGTCTCAATAGCTGCCAGCTTCAGGTTCTTCATGAACTTCTCTGCTGCAGCTCTGCCGCCGGCAAGTTCAAAGCTTACTACGCCGCAGCCACCGTTAGGCAGGTACTTCTGTGCGATCTCATAGTACTTATCAGACTTAAGTCCTGAATATATGACATTTGTCACTTGAGGCTGTTTCTCCAGGAATTCTGCCACAGCCTGCCCGTTTTCTACGTGGCGAGGCATACGTACATGGAGTGATTCCAGACCGAGATTTAAGTAGAATGCATTCTGCGGAGACTGGATACATCCGAAGTCACGCATGAGCTGAGCGGTACACTTGGTTATGAACGCGCCCTCCCGGCCGAACTTCTCGGCATAGGTGATTCCATGATATGAATCATCGGGAGTCGTAAGTCCGGGGAACTTATCGGCGTGTGCCATCCAGTCAAACTTACCTGAGTCAACAATTGCACCTCCTACTGCAACACCATGGCCGTCCATGTACTTGGTAGTGGAATGAGTCACAATGTCTGCGCCCCACTCTATGGGTCTGCAGTTAACAGGAGTCGGGAATGTGTTATCAATGATGAGCGGTACACCGTGAGCGTGTGCAACCTTGGCAAATCTCTCAATATCGAGAACCGTAAGTGCGGGATTTGCGATCGTCTCACCAAATACGGCTCTGGTATTATCCTTAAATGCGGCATTCAGTTCTTCTTCCGTAGCATCCGGTGATACAAAAGTAATCTCGATGCCCATCTTAGCCATGGTAACTGAGATGAGGTTGAAGGTTCCTCCGTATATGGATGAAGAAGATACTATATGAGAACCGCACTCACATATGTTGAAAAGTGCGAAGAAATTCGCAGCCTGTCCGGAACTGGTAAGCATGGCTGCAGTACCTCCCTCCAGCTCTGCGATCTTGGCTGCCACAAAATCATTGGTAGGATTCTGCAGACGCGTATAGAAGTATCCGCTGGCCTCAAGGTCAAACAGCTTACCCATATCCTCACTCGTATCATACTTGAATGTAGTAGACTGTATGATCGGTATCTGTCTGGGTTCTCCGTTGCCCGGGGTATATCCGCCCTGTACACATTTGGTATTGATCCTGTAATCGCTCATGTCGTTCTCCTTTTCAGATTAGTATCTTCATAAGTATAGCATAATCATACGGCGCGGAGAATAGGATCGAGCAGGGAAGATGCAATAAAAAAGCACCCGGAAAAGTATATTCCGGGTGCCTGTCAGATCTGTTATTCGGAAGATTAAGCGTTCATCTGAGCTGCTACTTCAGCAGCAAAGTCTTCGTTCTTCTTCTCCATGCCCTCGCCTACCTCAAAACGGATGAACTTGGTAAGCTTGAGATCCTTATTAACGGTAGCAAGGTACTGTGCTACAGACTGCTTGCCATCCTCTGCTCTTACATATACCTGATCAAGGAGAACCACGTCCTTAAGGAGCTTGTTCACACGACCCTTGATGATGCCGGCCTTAACCTGCTCAGGCTTTTCAGCTTCCTTGGGATCTGCATCCATCTGAGCCTTGAGGATCTCAGTCTCATGATCGATATAGGACTGATCAACATCGCTGTCTGCGATGAACTTGGGGCTCATGGCTGCGATCTGCATAGCTACGTTGGTAAGTGCTTCCTTAACAGAAGCATCATTGCCTGCGCCGTCAGCGGCAACAACAACGCCGATACGTCCGCCGCCGTGAAGATAAGATACCACACAGTCACCGGAAGCCTTCTCAAATCTTCTGATGGAGAGCTTCTCACCGATGGTAGCTGTCTTCTCAACCAGGATATCCTTAACTGTCTTGGAGGCATCCTCGTTCCACTTCTCCTCAAGCAGTGCGTCAACATCAGCTGCACCTGAAGCAAGTGCCTGCTTTGCAACGCCCTCAACGAAGCTCTGGAATACCTCATTCTTAGCTACAAAGTCTGTCTCGGAGTTAACCTCAACTACTGCAGCTGTCTTATCATTATCTATAGCTACGCGGCAGATACCCTCAGCAGCGATCCTGCCGGCCTTCTTCTCAGCCTTGGCAGCTCCGCTCTTTCTGAGCACCTCGATAGCTTCTTCCATATTACCGTCTGTCTCGGCAAGTGCCTTCTTGCAGTCCATCATACCTGCGCCTGTAGTCTCACGCAGTTCCTTGACCATGGATGCTGTAATCTCAGCCATATCTGTATCCTCCTAATCGTGTATCTTATTCTTCCTCAGCAGCTACTTCTTCGATGTCCTCTGCCTCTGCAGCTTCAGCATCGCCTGCCATCTCATCAGCGGTTACCATCTCTTCGCCCTGGTTAGCCTCGATGACTGCATCAGCCATCTTGGATGTCAGAAGCTTAACCGCACGGATAGCATCATCATTGCCGGGGATCACGTAATCGAGCTCCTCGGGATCGCAGTTGGTATCACCGATACCGATCAGTGTGATACCGAGTGAGTGAGCTTCCTGTACACATATATGCTCTTTCTTGGGATCTACTACGAAGATAGCATCGGGAATACGGGTCATATTCTTGATACCGCCGAGGTTCTTCTCAAGCTTCTCCCACTCCTTACGAAGCTGTACAACCTCTTTCTTGGGAAGTACATCGAATGTTCCGTCCTCAGACATTCTCTCGATAGCCTTGAGTCTGTCCACACGTGAACGGATGGTGCGGAAGTTGGTCAGCATACCGCCGAGCCATCTCTCATTAACATAGAACATACCGCAACGCTCAGCTTCAGTCTTAACCGCATCCTGAGCCTGCTTCTTGGTACCTACAAAAAGGATGGTACCGCCCTGGGAAGCAATGTCGAATACCGCATTGTATGCCTCATCAACCTTGCCTACAGACTTCTGCAGGTCGATGATATGGATCCCGTTACGCTCGGTAAAGATGTAAGGAGCCATCTTAGGGTTCCATCTGCGGGTCTGGTGTCCGAAGTGAACACCTGCTTCCAGTAACTGTTTCATTGATACTACACTCATTTCAAAACCTCCATCTGGTTGAACTTCCGTGCATCTAACCCTTGAAGCTTATCAGGCACCATACGGAAATATGCACGTGTTTATTTGCCGCATACGCAGTCTAATCTTTCGCATGAAAAAGGACATGCGAAGCGCATGCCCAACTATAATACTACTAATATATGCAGAAATCAATACATTATCGGCAGTTTATGCGTATTTTATCTGCCGGTGATCATCCGGGCGATCTCGTCATCGCTCATACCGGCGCTGAAGGTATATGTACCGGTGCGCAGAACCCTGTCATATCCGTGTGAACACAGAAAACGGTCATATTCCGCAGCCGATGATACGATACCCGCATCCGCGAGCTTGCGAGCCACTCTGTCAGATGAATCTCCCGAGGATATGGTAATGGTACCTGCTCCTGAATCCGCAGCTGCGGGAGCTTCGATCTCAGGTTCTTCCGTTACATCGGTAATGACTGCAGCCGAATCATCCTCAGTCGGATAGTCCAGCACGGGATCATCATATACATCCGTGGATATCTCAGCCGTGGTATCCTCAAGAAGTGCGGAAGCATCGGCTATGACATCATCAGCAGACTCCTCCGGCTCCGTGACGGCATCCTGCCCCGGCGCTTCAGTAACTTCATCAGTGCTTTCTGCGGGCTCGGAATCAGATGTGACATCGGTCACATTATTCTCGTTGTTATCTATCTCAGCCAGCATTTCTTCGGTGCTCGGTATCTCTTCGATCAGTCTGGTCGAACCGTCAACCATACCGAGCGCAGCGGCACGCTCCTTAATCTGCGCGTCGCTTAATGTGCTGTCTTTATGCCGATAGTTGTGTATACCCAGTATAAGGGCGGTAACTATAAGTCCCAGGCCTAAGCCTCTCAGATAGTATTTCAGATTCATATCACTGCCCCTTAAACAGATCTATGACGAGCTTGACTTCGCCTATGCCCAGACCCAGTTCCTTGGCTATTGCCATATTGGACTTACCTGCCTTATGCAGTTCCAGAATACGGTCATTACTGTTTCGACTTCCGGGGGATCTGGGACTGAATGAAATCTCGGGGCCGTCTGCCTCTATCTCATCATCATCGGTATCGTCGAAGTCCTCCCACTCATCCTCCATATAGTCTTCGTTCGGATCCTCTTCCGCAGGTTCTTCCTCATTCAGAGGAACGGGGATCACGGGTTCGTTCTTTACTACGGGTACAGGCTTGGTCCTTGTACGCGATCTGCTCTGAGTCTCTGTCTTGACAGGCTGAACCGGTTCGGAAACCTCAACTTCGTTTTCTATCCTTGCAACGAGCGGAGCCAGATTCTCCTCTGCAGCCTTTACCTTTTCATCCACTTCCGTAGCGGTACGGGTTGCTTCGGCTACTGTCTCCTTGAGGTTCTCATGCTTATCATTGAGCATGTCATACAGGAATACGACCTCCTCATGACTCTTATTGATCTGATCCAGAACAGTATCCGAGTATTCGCTGACAGCCATCATCTTCTCGTTGCTGAGCCTGTCCATGCTCCTCTCGGTCTTCTCGATGGCATACTGAACGGTCTCGTCAACGATGTCATCTATACGGCCTTTTACCGCATTGACCTCTTCAGATACCATCTCATGAACCTGGTCTCTGGAGAATGTCTCTATGGATTCATCTTCTTCCTTACGGGCGGGAATCACATACCCCGCTATAAGGAGCGCTATTCCAAGCGCTCCGATAATAATCTCTAATATCATATCCTGTCCTGTCAACCTGAAATATCTATGTGTTCTACGGCCTTAAGCAGAACCTTGCCGTCTCTGGCCCGCGCCTCTCTGGCTTCACGTCTGCGGGCACCGCCGTCCCCGGTATACTGATTACTGCCCTGATCGGACGCATCCTGCTCATTGCCGCTGCGGTTGCTCTGCTGAGTACCCGATACACGGCTGAACTGGCGTACCTCCTCCGAATGCCTGGTAGTCTGGATATTGGCCTGGGCTACATCATCCCTTGAGTCTTCCTGATGCTTGACTGTTGAGTAATCCTGAGTACGGAGAATCTGCCCCTGCATCTCTATAGCACCTATTGCCATAGTCTTCCCTCCATATCACAGCCTGATTTTACTCGTATGCTGTCAGTTTAACATCTCCGCGCAGCTTAACAAACTTGCAATACTTGGCCGGAGTCTTAACGGACATGGATACATCCGATATGCATACTCTTGCTCCGGGATAAACGGTTCCCTTAACTCTGACTTCTGCCGGTGTATCCACGTTATATACATTTTCGAGCTCGGCCAGCTTAACCATTACGGATGCCAGTTCTTCATCTGTTGTCTTCTGAACAGTCATCAACTGGGATACATATTTCTTCTGCTCATCCGTCAGCGCTGCTCCTGCTCTGACCTTCATTGCCATATTGTTCAATACGGGCATGATCTGATCCAGAGTTTTCTGTTTCTCGGCTGCCTGATTCCTGAGATCGGCTATCTCTCTCTTGATCGCCGGAGAAAGTCCGACCTCGACTATCGTATCGTTAGCCATCTCTGATCCGAGATTCTTAACCTCTATCATACCTCCGGCAGTGGCATGTCCGCCTGACAGGACACCCTTTCGTCCGTCAACGATGATATCGCCTGTCGCAGATACGGTTGAATGCATTATCGCTTCTGCCTGTATATATCCTCCGGCGGTAGCGTTCACGTTCTCCAGATACTTTGCTATGATATTACCGCCGGCCTTAAGTACGGCCTTGCCCATGCCGTTAACGCCTCGGGCAACTATGATATTGCCGCCGGCCTCAACATAAGCGCCTTCAATAACACCATTGACGGTCACATCGCCCTTGACCCTGACTTCAAAGTTAGTGTCTATGTTACCTGATATGACTACGCTGCCGTCAAAATCGATATTACCGGTGGATGTGCTCACCTCTTCAAAGGTAAGTGAATTATTAACAAATACCTGATCTCCGACCAGAGTGACATTACCGTTAACTTCTGATATCAGTGAGGTTCCGTCATCGCTGACGTGCATATTTGCGCCGTACTTGAACTTCACATCCTTTGGATCTCTGGAGCGCACGATGGAGCCGTCCAGTGCGGTACCGTCGCTTCCCTTGGATGAAGGATGAAGTTTTGCGATCTCCTGTCCCTCAGCCACAGCCTGAAGCACGTTCAGATGGAAGAAGTCCACACTTCCGTCCTCAAGCATCGTCGGACGGGTCTTCTTATCCGTATTGAAAAGATACTCTATATATCCGTCCTCGCTCTCGCCGGGAGCCTTTCCCTCTGCTATGAGTATATCCTCGCAGTATCTGGGGTTAGCTACTATATCGGCAATTACATCATCTTTAAGTCCGAACTTTACGCCTTTGGATGCCAGGTCATTTCTGATATCAGATTCATCCAGATTGGTTCCGCCGACTCCGGCGCTGAACAGTCTGATCACAGCCTGCATTTTGTCCGGAGATATCGTGATCTCGGAAGATTCTGATACAGGTGCCGAAGGTGTCATGTTCAGCGTTACGGTATTATCCTTTGTAACGGCCGCATCTATTGCCTTGCCGAGACTGCCGGGATCATACTGTATGCCCTTGCCTGTCAGATATGATATTACTTCACCTGTTTTAACCGGAGTGCCGCCGTCTTTGGGTGCAAAGAGTTCCAGATTGGTAGAAGTGGCGGTAGAAGATATCCTAAAATACCCGTTCATTGTTAACCCCCAATGCTATTATATGTTTTCCGTCAGAATGTTCATGTATCTGCCCAGTTTCTTCTGAAGCTTCTGAAGAGCTTTACTGTGTAACTGGGATGCTCTTGATTCGGAAACATTCATGATGTCACTGATTTCCTTTTGGGTCAGATCTTCATAGTAGTATAGGAGTATGACCTGCTGTTCCTTCTCAGTAAGCGTCTGAAGAGCCTCTGCAAGCATCTGCTTGAGTTCTTCTTTTTCGATAGCCTCCTCGGGACCGTCGATATGGCTGTTGCCGTATCTGTCACTGGAAATGTCACTGCCGGACTCGGTAAACTCATCCAGAGAGATGACACCTGTCACCTTCATCTGGGACTGCCAGTCCGTATATTCGTCATCCGTGAGTCCGAGTTTCTCGGCTATCTGTTCATCGCTGGCTGTCTTGCCTGTAGCAAGCTCTATCTCATGTATAGCCGCATCTATCTGCCTCTGACGCTGGCGGACAGTACGCGGTATCCAATCCATCTTACGTATCTGATCGAGAATGGAACCTCTGATACGCAGCGATGCATAGGTCTCAAACTTGACATCCTTAAGCATGTCAAACTTGTCGATCGCATCAATCAGGCCGAAAATGCCATAACTGCACAGATCGTCATACTCCACGTTGTATCCCAGATACATGGAGAGACGACCGGCGACCAGTTTAACTAACGGTGCATATTCCAGTATTAGCTTTTCTCTGATTTCAGGGGCTCCGGTACGTTTATAATCGTCCCACAACCTCTTGCGACCGTTTTCATCCATTCTCTTCGGCCTTTACGTCCTCTGAATTCGCCAATCCTCTGTTGATCACTTCTCCTTCATCGGACACGTTTGTTTCGTTTTCTGCTGCAAAGCGCTCAAACATATATTGAATGAGGCTTCCAATCATCCATGATACAAGCAATATCACGAGGAGCCATATCAGCATACGTTTGTTTTCGAACTTCATCAAAAACATCGTAATACTTGCTATCGCTCCTACTACAAGCACAAAGCCGGGCGTGATCAGCCGGCGCTTTCTGCGTCTGCGATACAGTTCCTGCCTGCGCTTTTCTTCTTCTTTCTGCCTGCGTTTTTCCTCTTCAAGCTCGGCTATCCGCAGGAGTTTTTCTTCTTCACGTTCTTTGGCGGTCTTCGGTCTGGATACATCGACTTCTATATGAGTCTGACTGTTATCACGGTTAGCTTCCGCATTCTCTCCGGCGCGGTCACGATCATCCGCACGGCCTCCGGATTCACCCTGTATTCGGTCATCTCTGGTATCGTCAGCCATCAGTCCACCTCAGATCATCAGATCGTCTTATCCGGTTTACCTACGGAGCGGATAACAAAATCACCGGTCTCGGGATAAAAGATGACCGTACGACCGTAATTGAGTCCAGTATCCTCTGCAAGTATCGGAATGTGATGCTGTGCGAGTTTCTTTTTGACCGCCTCGACATTACGGTCACCGACACGCATCATCTTGTCATTAGTGGTATGTGCAAACATCTGGGCTCCGCCTGCAATCTTCGCAACAAGCTTAGCCTTATTACATCCCTTTCCGACCATGCGTTTTATAAGCTCATCGACTCCGGTGTCTGCGAACTTGGGAATATTAACCGGTCCGTTTGAGTTTATTGCGGTTGAATCCGGTAGCATCACATGTGCCAACCCTCCCCAGGGTTTTCCCGGTTCTCTTAAGGCTACTCCCACACACGATCCAAGCCCCAGCGTCGTGATACCGTCAGGTGCCTGGCAGAGGTTGAGATCAGCCATACCTACTTTAACTATTTCAGCCATTACATCAACTCCAAGTAATCGATTACAAAGAGGATATTCCAAGTGCCTTCAGGATTGTTCCGTATGACTCAACATCGGGAAGCAGAATGAAAAATCCGTCTAATTCAACTTCATCAAAGAAATTATTCTTAATAAGCAATATCTGATCACCCTGGATACCGAACTGGATAGCAGGCACGCTTAAGATAGCACCGGCCATATCTACCGTCAGATCGGGCGTCGAGGGATAAATGCACAGATTGGTAAGTCCGGAAAGCGCATTCAGATATGCACCGGTGATGATGTTACCAACCTCTCGCAGCGCAGAAAGCTCCATCTCGTTGAAGTCTTCGCCCGGCTGGGAAGCTCCCATACCCATCATGAGCTTATTGGTCAGATGACGGGCACCTTCCTTCTCGATCATGAACATGATACTTCCGGTGATGTCACCCTCCACGCCGAGCAAAATGCCGACCATGATCAGTTCTTCACCGCCCACGATCTCTCCGACATCCTTAAACTCCAGAAGTGAAACCTGGGGAACCGACATGTCGACCTTGGTTCCGAGCATCTGTGCAAGTGCCGTAGTCGCATTACCGGCCCCAATATTGCCTATTTCTTTTAAAACGTCAAAATACATGGAATTGACGTCGTTCAAAGACATAGTATCAGCCATTTAGTCTCTCCTTTAAACCTGCTCGTTGATCAGAGCGTTAAGATCAAGTATGGAGATCAGTCCGTCATTAGACTTACCGACGCCCTGTACAAAAGCTCCGTCCTGCTTCTGATCAGCTACCTTCTCTATGGATTCCGTATCGAGAGTAACTACCTCGTTAACTGCATCTACGATGAATCCGATATAACCCTGCTGCTCGAATTTCAGGATAATGATCCTGGTGGCACTGGTCTCCACATCGGGTTCGAGTCCCATCTTGATTCGGGTACTCATAACGGGTACCACTTCACCACGCAGATTGATAACGCCCTTGATATACGGAGCAACCTCGGGAACTCTGGTCATCCTCTGCATACGAACGATATTATCAACATAACTGATGTTTATGCCAAATCGTTCCTCACCCAGTTTGACAACGATATACTGGATACTGGTTCTTACGGTTGACAGTTCATCCATTATTGTATCCTCCTATCTATCAGATCAGTACATTTGCATCAAGGATCAGAGCGACTTCGCCGTCACCGAGAATCGTTGCACCGCTTATTACCTTGCATCTGTTGATATACTTGCCGAGTGACTTGATAACCACTTCCTGCTGGCCGATGAGTTCATCAACCACAAGACCTGCAAGCTTATCACCCTTCTTAACAATAACTACGATGATATGCTCGGGATCTTCCTCATCAAGACGAGGAGCATCGAGAACTTCATGCAGATCGATCAGAGGGATAACAGTACCTCTTAAGTGGATAACTTCCTTATTCTCAACAAGCTTGATGCTGCTTCTGGAGATATTCTCTATGGTCTGGATGGATCCGAGTGATATAGCATACTTCTCGCCACCGACAGTAACCATGAGAGCCTGAATGATAGCCAGAGTCAGAGGAAGTCTGATCGTCCATGTGGAACCTTCACCCAGTCTGCTCTTAACTTCAACTTCACCGCTTAAGGATTCGATCTTGGACTTAACAACATCCAGACCTACGCCTCGGCCGGATACATCGGATACAACCTTGGCTGTGGAGAATCCGGCGTTGAACAGAAGGTCGATGATCTCCTTCTCGCTCATGTTATCGCCCTGCTCAGGTGTGATAACGCCTCTCTCTATGGCTTTTGCCTTAACAGCCTCGGTATCGATACCGTTACCGTCATCTCTTACCTCGATGATAACGTTGTTACCTTCCTGGTAAGCATCAAGGAATATGGAACCAACCTCGGGCTTGCCTCTCTCCTTACGTATCTCGGCTGACTCAAGACCGTGATCGGCCGAATTACGGAGCAGGTGCATCAGAGGATCACCTATCTCATCGACAACGGTACGATCCAGCTCGGTATCCTCACCGGACATGTACAGTTCCATCTTCTTACCAAGCTTCTTGGACAGATCTCTGATCATACGAGGGAACTTGGATACAACGCTCTCGATAGGAACCATTCGAACCTTCATAACCGACTCATGAAGGCTGGTAGTTACGGATTCAAGATACTCAACCTGATCGGTGATAGCGGAATTGATGCGGTCCTCGGTGCTTCCGCTTGCAGCTACCAGTGAGTTCTTGGCAATGATCAGCTCGCTGACCAGATTCATCAGGACATCGAGTTTCTCGATATCCACACGAACAGTCCTGTTAACAACAGGCTTGCCGACGGGCTTCTTGTCTGCCTTGGCAGGTGCTGCGCCGGCAGGTGCGGGTGCATTGCTCTTGGCAGGAGTTTCTGTATGCTCCTCAGCCTTATCAGCGGCTGCCTCTGCAGGTGCAGTCTCTTCTTCCTCATCGGACTCTATCTCTGTGCTGTCCAGATCGAGCACGCCGCCGGTAACCGACTCTATCTCGGATACTGCGGAAGCTGCGCTGATGATCTGATCCAGCGGCTTGTCTGAAATAGTAATGAGAGAGAATTCAAAATCAAACTTCTCATCCTCAATATCCTGGGTGGAAGGATCGGATATGATGACTTCGCCCAGTTCCTCAACTGCCTTGAATACAAGGAATGCTCTTGCTGCCTTCAGTATGCAGGATTCCTGAACCTTCACGGTCAGACCGTAAGGAGTCTTGCCCTGCTTAAGAGCCTCACCGAGGACAGTAGTCTCACTGTCACCCAGCTTGATATGCTTCCAGGACTCATCGCCTGATGCTGCAGCTGCCTCGGGAGCCTTCTTCTCTTCTTCGGCTTTCTTCTCTTTGGGAGCATCGCCGGATCCGCCCGATCCGCCGTTTAAGATATCGTTCAGCGCTTTGATCAGGTTCTCATTGGTCTCTGAACCCTCATCAGAGCTCTCGCGGATATTGTTCGTATATGCTTCCAGAGCATCCAGGCACTGGAAAAGAACATCTATCATGTCGGACTTGATCTTGATATTACCGTTTCTCACTTCGGAGAACACATTCTCCATATCGTGTGTCAGGTTCTGCATGTTCTTGTAACCCATGGTACCTGCCATACCCTTAAGCGAATGTGCGGCACGGAATATCTCGTTGATAGTGTCCTCGTTCTCCGGCTCCTGCTCTAGGATCATGATCTGATCGCTCAAGCTCTGGAGATGTTCGCCGGCCTCATCCAGAAAAATGTCCAAATATTGACTTACATCCATTTGGTTCCACCATTCCTTTCTTTATTATCGTACGCCCACGTTCATAACGATTTCCTGCGCTATCTGATCGAGAGGTACCTGCTGGTCCGAGAGTCCCTGCTTAACCGCTGCCTTCGGCATGCCGTATACTGCGCAGGTGTTCTCAGTCTGTGTTATGACATGTACCTTTTTCTTCTCTTTCAGATGAACAATACCTTCTGTTCCGTCTGCTCCCATGCCTGTCATGACTACACATACGATCTCATTTACCTTGGAAGATGCCAAAGATTCATACATATAGTTGGCACAGGGCTTAACTCCCTCTCTGGTAGGTTCATCGGTGTAATGAATGGAATACTTGCTTGCCATCGTCAGGATGTTCATGTGCTGCCCGCCCTTGGAGATGTATACATGTCCCGGCTCAAGCACGTCACCTTCTTTGGCTTCGGTAACGGTCACCTCGCTTAAGGAGTTGAGTCTGTCCGCAAGCGAAGCGGTGAATCCTACAGGCATATGCTGAACGAGTACCACGGGTGCAGCAAGGTTGCCCGGAAGATTCGGTATCACCGACTGAAGGGCCTTGGGGCCGCCTGTCGAAGAGGCTATCGCCACTATCTTCTGGCTGGAGGCTACTACGGTCTTTTTGCTCACAAGTTCAACGACTTTACGTGTAGTCTTGATGGAGTCCATCGTGATGGCCGGTCCGAATGAAGGGATCCTGGACATGCACACACTCTCGAGAGTTCTGAGCATACGCTTCTGGAAATCAGCTTCCTTACAGTCAAATGCGTTGCTCGGCTTATGTATGAAGTCCAGTGCTCCCAGATCCAGTGCATCAAGAGTGACCTTTGCGCCTTCCATGGTATCTGTAGACGCCATCATGACCCTGACGTTGATCTTATTCTTGTGAAGCTCTTTCAGAAGGGTGATTCCATCCATCTGCGGCATATTGACATCCAGAACCACTGCATCGTAGGTATTCTTCTGCAGTTTCTCAAGAGCCTCTACGCCGTTGTTTGCCCGATCTTCTACATGAAATTTGGGATCTGAATCAATTATATCACCAAGAACCCTTCTCATGAGTGCAGAGTCATCTACGAGTAATATTTTTTTCATGCTACATCCCCTTTTCCTTATGTCTGCTCTTGCGTTCCTCGTTAAAGATATACTTGATTATCTCCTCACGGTCATCCACGTCCATGTTGACATACTGAACGCGGTGTTCGTATACTCCCGGCCTGTTCTCCAGTTCATAAACGGACAGGACCTTGCCTACCAGGCTGTAATGCTTCTGCTCGCCGTCAACGACCAGATTGTAATTGCATAAGATCATGCTCCCTTTCTCATACTCGAGATTGGATACGAACCTGAGGCCTCCGCCGCTGATATCCACGATAACGCTCCTCTTTAAGGGAAGCTCGGGCTGAAGCGAGTTACGCGAATGGTTGAGGGCATCGATCTCTTCCTTGAGGAGCTCACGTGAATTCATCTCCAGTGCGCAGCTGAATCTGTAGAACTCCCTGCGCTGGTATTTGCGGAGGTTGGTCGTCAGATCCAGAGCGAGAACATAGATGTTGTTATCCCTGTATCTGTCCACAACCTTGGCAAGACACTGATACAGACCGTTATCGGTATAGAAGCACAGCTCATACTCTCCGTCCACGGGCAGGAGTATCAGCTTGGTCTGTTCCATGGGCATAAGAAGCTCTATACGTTCATCAGAGACGATATCATACACCTTGGTCGTGTAGACCTTACGCTCCTCCAGGCTGCGCTCCTCATTCAGATTGAGCCTCTTGACTGCCTGGAGCTCAACTCTATTACCGACGACTACATATTTAGATAGCATGTAAACCTCCTGATCGCACCGATCAATTCTGTGCTTTTTTTGCTGTAGTAACTATATGTGAAAAGAAAGCAGCCATCCCGCGTTTATGGAGTTTATCGGGATCTATGTTCATGAGCTTGGCCGCAATGTTCTCGTATGCCAGAGAAGCTTTTGCATTCGGATGCTGTATCGAAACGGGCATCTGCTGCATAACAGCCTTAACGAGCTGTTGATCCTGGGGCACGGCCCCGAGATACGATATCGGCAGGTGCAGGTATCTGTTCACAACTGCATTTAGCTTGTTAAACAGCGCTTGTCCTTCGGCATCGGAATCCACCTTATTGGCTACGACTTTGATCTGAGAATAATCTCTGTCAAATCTGTTATGGCGGTTAAGCGCCTTAAGGAGCGAATAAGAATCCGTGATCGATGTCGGCTCGGGTGTAGTAACCAGCAGTATCTCACCGCTAGCTACCAGGAACTCGAGCACCGCATCGGATATACCGGCGCCCGTATCGACAATGATGATATCAGCAATCGCATCCAGTTCCGCAAGGTTCTGGATGATGTAAGTCAGGTAGTCACGACCCAGGTTGGACATGCCGGCGATACCGGATCCGCCTGATATGAATCCGACCTCCATGGGCCCCCAGGTTATGATCTCGCGTATACTCTTGTTCTGATAGATCAGGTCACACAGATTATGCTTGGGAACCGCGCCGAACATGATCTCAATGTTCGCCAGTCCGAAATCCGCGTCGAGTATGATGACACGCTGACCGAGCTTACGGAACTGGATCGCAAGGTTAATAGAGGTGTTGGATTTACCGACGCCTCCTTTACCGCTGGTAACCGTAATGACTCTGGATATGGGTCTTGACGGAGTGTTATTCGATTTTACCAGATTTCTTAAACCGGTTGCCTGATCCATCTCATTCCCTGCTTATGATGTTCACTTTCCTCCCAGAAGAAGCTTAACGGTCTTCTGAGGATTGAACGGAGCTATGTCATCGGGAACATTCTGCCCGTTGGTCACATAGGATATCGTCGTACCCGTATGGAGCTTTAAGTTGAGCAGATTACCGAGAGTAGTAGTCTCATCAAGTTTGGTGAATATGAGTTTATAATCGGTCATGGCGGAATAAGTGTCCGCGATGCTGATCAGATCCCTGTACTTGGTGGTGGCTGACAGGACAAGGAATGTCTCTTTCTCGGCAAGTCCGTCAACCGAATGTATGAAGCCGTTCATCTGATCGCGCTGGGTCTCGTTCTGATGAGAGTGGCCTGCCGTGTCGACCAGCACATAATCATATGCCGCAAAATCTTCCAGTGCCTGTTCAACCTCCTCAACCGCATAAATGATACGGAAGGGAACCTCGAGGATGTTGGCATATGTGCGCAGCTGCTCGGCAGCCGCGATCCTGTATGTATCGGCAGTGAGCAATGCGACCTTCTTACCCTGGTCCACCGAGAACTTCGAAGCGATCTTGGCTATGGTAGTAGTCTTGCCCACACCCGTAGGTCCGATAAAGAATACAACCTTAGGTCCGCGTGTAGCCGGCGATATCGCCTGGGGTGTACCGAACTTAAGGATCATCTTCTGATATGTAGCCGCCAGTGCATAATCAAAAGGCATGCCGGGCTTGGCTGACTTGCGGGTCTCCTCGATGATCGCATTTGCTATCTTCTCGTTGACCTCATTGTCGATCATGGTGTTATAAAGAAGCTTCATAAACTTTAACAGTTCAGCATCCACATCCGTAACTTCCGATTCGTCCTCGGCTGCGGGCTTTGAAGCGGGTTTCGGCTGTTCGGGTTCCGGATTGACCGGCGGAGTCGATATCTGCTTTTCCAGAAGGCTCTGCAGGGAATCCAGCTTCTCTTCGATCACGGATTCATGATGCTCTTCCTCCTGCTTCTTCTCCTTCTCCAGGTCTGCATTTACCAGAGAGCTGACCTGACTGACCGCCTCCCTGACCGGATCGGACAATGCCGGGGGCTCCGGTGTGACCACGCGCCTTCTGACGGCGCCCGGTTCACCCTCTTCCTCAAGTGCAACGGTAATCTCAACAAGAGGCGCCTTCAGGAAATAGAATATCCCCTTCTGTTTAACGCTCCTCACGTTCATGATCACTACGTTGGGGCCGAGTTCCTTTCTGGCTTCGGCTGTAGCTTCCGCTTCGGTTTTGGCTGTAAACTTCTTGATAATCATCTTAAGCTGATACCGTTCCTATAGATTGAATACTGATATTGGTCTCTATCTCATTATAAGACACAACTATCAGGTCCTTAAAGTATTCTTCCGTAAGCTTCTTGAAATAAATCCTGACGATTGGCGAAGTGATGACGATCGGATTCCTTCCCAGATTCTCAAGTTTCTCAACCTGCGCTCTCACGCTCTCCATGATGGCCTCTATCTTCTGCGGATCCATGGTCAGATACGCCCCCTGCTCGGTCTGCTTGACGCTGGCCATGATCTCCTGTTCAAGAGCGGGATCCACCGTCACTACCTGGGTAGTCTCATTGGCAGGGAAGAATTTATTTGATATGGCTCTCTTCAGAGCCTGACGTATATATTCGGTAAGTATGTCAGTATCCCTGGTCGTCGTGGCATAGTCCGCCATGGTCTCAAATATCGTCAGCAGATCACGGATGGATATGCCCTCCGACAGGAGATTCTGCAGAACCTTCTGAACCTCGCCGAGCCCCAGGAGCTTGGGTACGAGTTCGTCCACGATAGAAGGATTGGTCTCCTTGAGATTGTCGATCAGGTTCTGGACATCCTGACGTGTCAACAGCTCTGCTATATGCTGCCTGATAACTTCCGTCAGATGTGTAGCTATGATGGACGGCGGATCAACAACCGTATATCCCATACTCTCGGCGCGCTCTCTCTGACCCTCGGTGATCCAGGTCGCAGGCAGGCCGAATGAAGGCTCCGTAGTATCTATACCGGGTATCTGCTCGGTTACATACCCCGGATTCATTGCCATGTAATGATCAAAGAGTATCTCTCCCTCGGAGACCTGAACACCCTTGATCTTGATTATGTACTGATTGGGATTGAGCTGTATGTTATCCCTCAAACGTATGATGGGAACGACCGTACCGAGCTCAAGCGCTATCTGACGTCTGATCATGACAACTCGGTCAAGCAGGTCGCCGCCCTGATTGACATCAGCCAGCGGGATGATACCGTAACCGAACTCCAGCTCGATCGGATCGACATTGAGCAGGGACGTGACATTCTCGGGCTGTCTTATCTCTTCGGCGGCAGCCTCTTCGCTCTCAACCTCGGATTCGATCTTGGCTGTCTCGATGGTACCTGCTATAACACGTGCCACGATGATGAATATCGCACCGGATATAACAAACAGGACCGTGTTCAGAGGAGTTACTATTCCCAGGAAGGCAAGTACTCCGCCTACTATGTAAAGTGCTTTGGGAATACCGAACAGCTGAGACAGAAGTGTGGAACCGAAGTCTGCCGTCTTGGATCCCTTTGTGACCAGAATACCCGTTGCCAGAGATATCAGCAGCGAGGATATCATACTCACAAGACCGTCACCGATGGTCAGTATCGTGTACCAGTTAAGCGCCGACGAAACATCCATGCCCTTTCTCAGCACGCCCATGGCAATACCGCCGACAATGTTGATCGCGGTTATGATCAGGCCCGCATTGGCATCTCCCTTAACGAACTTGACAGCACCGTCCATGGAGCCGAAGAAGGTGGCTTCTTCCTGGATCTTCTCACGTCTTAACTTGGCTTCCTCATCGGTGATCGCTCCGGTGTTTAAGTCGGCATCGATGGCCATCTGCTTACCGGGCATCGCATCGAGGGTGAATCTCGCCGTAACCTCGGCAACTCTCTCGGAACCTTTGTTGATTACCACGAACTGAACGATGACCAGTATCAGATAAACTATGATACCTATGACCAGATCACCGCCGCCCACGAACTCACCGAAGACCTTGATGACGTTACCGGCACTTCCGTTTGCCAGTATCAGTCTGGTCGATGACACGTTCAATGCTATACGGAATATGGTCGAGAAGAGCAGCATGGTAGGATAGAAACTCATGCCCAGTACTTCCTCTGCGAACATGGAAGTAAAGAGGATGGTAAAGCTGATACCCATATCCGCCGTCAGGAATACATCCAGCAGCCATTCGGGCATGGGGACGATCATCATGATAAAGGCGATAAGCAGATATACGGCTACGCCGGCATCAGCCAGTTTAAACTTACCCATGTGCTCCTCCTTTCTGAATTATTCGGTCCTCTCAGACTCTGCCCTGCAGATGATATACAAAGGCCAGGACCTCGGCCACCGCCTGATATAGCTCGGGCGGTACTATCTGATCCACCTCCACATTGGCATAAAGCATTCGTGCGAGGGGCTTGTTCTCAACTATCTCAATATGGTTCTCGGCAGCTATCTCCTTGATCCTCGCTGCAAGATAATCGCTTCCCTTTGCTACCACGTAGGGAGCATCATACTTTTCGGGATCATACTTGATCGCAACGGCGTAATGCGTCGGGTTCGTGATAACAACATCAGCCTGCGGAAGCGCCTGCATCATACGGCGTCTTGACGCCTGCATCATCCTCTGACGCTGCTTGGACTTGATCTGCGGATCTCCCTCGGCGTTCTTATACTCGTCCTTGACCTCCTGCTTGGTCATCTTCATGTCTTCGCTGAACTTCCATTTCTGATATATATAGTCAGCGGCGGCCAGAATGACATACGCAACGGATATACGGAGACCGATATTGATGATCACCCTGCTCAGAGAGGACAGCGCCTCCATAATGGGCATTTCCATTATGATCAGGAACCGGTTCTGTTCTCCTCTGATGTAGAAAAAAACGATCAGTCCGACAAGAGCGATCTTGAGCAGCGACTTTATCAACTCTACAAGAGAGTTCAGCGAAAACAGCCTTTTTACTCCGCTTATCGGATTGATATTGTTAAACTTTGGCTTAAGAGGTTTAGCCGTCGGTCTCCATTTCACCTGAACCAGATCTGAGACAAACGGTATAACGAAACCGATCAGAAGCGCCGGGAGTACGATGACCAGATATCTTCGAACAACAAACCTCAGAGCTTCGTGAAGCGTAGCATAGGGCAGATCCCCGTCATGCATGATCGTCCATTCCGGAATACGGTTATAGACGATATCAAACATGCCCAGAAAGCTCCGGCCGTAATAACTGACGATCAGACTCAGAAAAGCAAACAATGCCAGCAATACAGCTGCATGCGTCACTTCCTTGCTCTTGGCAACCTGGCCGTCCTTACGGGCATCAGCAAGCTTCTTCTGGGTTGCCGGTTCGGTTTTTTCTCCGCCCGGACCGTCCTTGGCAAAGAACTGAAGATCGTACTTCAGACTCACATCATTCCCTCAACAAAACCTACAACCATCCTCTTCATCTCGGTAAATATGAACTCCGAGATCTTCGGAAGCGTAAAAGTCGATATATATAACAGAGAAAGACCCGTCAGTACCTTGAGCTGCATACCGACAGCAAACATGTTCATCTGCGGAGAAACCTTTGCCAATACTCCAAGTACGGCATTCAGCAGGAGAATGCAGCAGAATATCGGCAATGCGATCCTGAAACCGATGGACATATATTCTCCCATGAACGTCACAAACTGAGTAAGGAGTTTGTCCGCATGAAATGTAACTCCGCCGACCGGGATCAGTGTAAACGAATCCACAAGCGCGCCGATCAGATAGTGATACATTCCGGATATGATCATGATCAGCATGAAGGAATACTGGTATATGCCACTGGATATTGATACCTGCTGTCTGGTATTTACGTCAAACACCTGTGCCATGCTCATGCCGGTCTCTATATCCACGATATATCCGGCTAATACGGTCACTGTGGTGCATAACTGTGCTCCGAACCCGATGAGCAGTCCGCACAGGACTTCCTTCATGACAATGATCGCATATTCTATCTCCGTATCGAATACTATGTCCGGTCTGTCAACCAGCCCGTAGAGCAGATATGCAAGCAGTATGCTGAATCCTGCCTTGACACGTCGGGGAGTTCCATCCATCCCAAAAAAGGGGGCTACAAAAACAAAAGAGGCCACCCTCATAAGTATCAGCAGGAACTGCTGCAGATCACCGTACGAGAAATGGATATCCAGCATCGCGTCACCTTATGTATACGGCAAAATTAGTCCACAACCCGTCCATATAGGCGAGCATATTGTTCATCATCCAGTTCCCCACAATAGTCAGAGTGAGAAAAATGGCGATTACCTTGGGAACAAACGTAAGTGTCTGCTCATGTATGGATGTGACGGTCTGAAAGATCGATACGATCAATCCGACAGCAAGACTGACCAGTAACACGGGTAATGCTGTTTTCAGTATCGTGAACAGTCCGTCTCCGATGATCGTCTGAACATCATCTATGGTCATCTATCTACCTCCGTCAGTAATACGTCCTCACCACATTCATAATGACCAGATTCCATCCATCAGCCAGAACAAAGAGCAGGATCTTGAACGGAGCGGATATCGTGGTCGGCGGCAACATCATCATACCCATACTCATAAGCGTGGACGCCACCACCATGTCTATGACAATAAAAGGAATATATATCAAAAAGCCTATGATAAAAGCACTTCTAAGTTCCGAAATGATAAAACTCGGGATCAGCACCGCATTCGGAATGGAATCAAGAGTACCGTCCCACTCCGTGCGTGAGATCTCCAGAAACATCTCCAGATCCTTACGCTGGGTCTGAGGATACATGAACTCCCTGATGGGCTTCATGCCGGCCTCAAAAGCCTCTGCCGTTTCCAGTTCACCCGCCTCAAAAGGTACGATCGCTTCGTTATATACCGTCATGATGGTGGGTTGCATGATAAAGAATGTCAGAAACAGTGCCAGACCTATCAGAACATTGTTTGGCGGAGCCGTCTGGGTATTGAGCGCCATACGTGTAAAATGCAACACCACGATGATCCTGGTGAAGCATGTGAGCATGATGATAAGCGAGGGCGCGATAGCAATAAGCGTCAGGATGATGAGTATCCTGAGTGCCCCGTTTATCTGACCGTTTCCGTTGGCATAAGTCACTGTTACGGTATTGGCTATATTAAGTTCCGCAAGATCCTCAGGATCATCACTGGATCCGGGATTCTCGATATTGGTACTGTCCTCGGTATCTCCGGTAAGATGATGCTCGGTATCGAGCTGCTCAACCGCATATACCTTGAGAGTAGCAGGTCCCGATACACACAATATGCCCACCGTAACCAGCAGGCATATCATTCTCACTATATGAAGACAGTTACGACTGTTACTCGTTCTCGTTTTCACGGGTATCACCATCGGTAGCCGGTCTTATTCCGGACAGTATATCCTTGAAAGACACAGCCTGAGAACTCCCCTCGCGTATGACAAGAGAGTCCTTATCCAATTCACTGATCAGGGTGACATTATCCTTGGATACTGCCAGGGCAAAATACCTGTCACCCAATCGTACTATCTGTATATACTTGCCGGTTCCTATGGCCTGACTGTCAATCAGCTGGATATTGGAATCAGATCCCTTGATCTTCTGATATCCCGACATCCACCTGGTAACCCACAGAGTCACACCCAAAACGCCGACAAATATGATAAGTACGATAATAAACTGGGCGTAGGAAGAGCCCATTATCCGAGAACCTTCTGCACAGCTTCCAATACTCTGTCTGCCTGGAAAGGCTTAACAATGAAGTCTCTGGCTCCTGACTGAATGGATTCGATAACCATTGCCTGCTGGCCCATAGCCGAGCACATGATGACTGAAGCTGAAGGATCGTTCTCCTTGATCTTCTTCAGAGCCTGAATACCATCCATCTCAGGCATTGTGATGTCCATAAGTACGAGATCGGGCTTGGTCTCATTGTACTTATCAACTGCCATAGCTCCGTTTTCAGCCTCTCCTGCGATGTTGTAGCCATTCTTGGTAAGAATGTCCTTGATCATCATTCTCATGAAAGCTGCATCATCACAAATTAAAATGTTTTTTGCCATGTCTCTTGTCTCCTATTATTTGATGATTTCTGTGACGCGAACGCCGAAACTCTCTTCTATTACTACTACTTCGCCTTTTGCAACGAACTTGCCGTTGACCAGGACATCTACGGGCTCTCCCGCTATCTTGTCAAGCTCCAGTATAGTACCGGGAGCAAAATCAAGTATCTCTGAAATCGACTTACTGGTTCTACCCAGCTCTACGGTAACCTCCAGCGGGACATCCATGATGATCCCGATATTCTCGCCTCCGGGTATGCCTGCCATATTCGGTGCCAGATTCTGGAACTGAGCCGGTGTCACATTGGTAGGTGCCATCGGTTGTGCGTACATCTGAGGCATCGGCTGGGCGTACATCTGAGGCATCGGTTGTCCGTAAGCCATTCCGTCCGGTGGTGCCTGCGGCATCGCCTGCATCTCGGGAGGCGGCGCTACCGGAGTGACCGGAGCCGAAGGTGCTACCGGTTCGGGTTCCGGTGCCGGAGTCGGGGCCGGTTCCGGTGACTGGCTTGCCAGGAATACATTGCAAAGATCCTTGGCGAAATCCAGCGGATACAGCTGCATGATAGTCGAATCAACCAGATCATCTATCTGCATCCTGAAAGCGATCTTGGCGAATGTTCCACCGAGGAATTCAGCTATCTCGGATCCCTGCTTTCCTTCGGTGAAGTCCACCTGTGAAGCTTCGGGAGGAGAGATATCTATCATCTTCCCCAACATGGTTGACAGGGAGGTTGCCGAAGCACCCATCATCTGATTCATGGCTTCTGATATAGCCGACAGATGAAGTTCGTTTAACTCGGTATCCTCTACGTTCTGACCGTCACCGCCCATCATCAGGTCTGTGATCACCAGTACGTCATGCTGTTTAAGTACCAGGATGTTCGATCCGTCCAAGCCGACCGTGTATTTGATCTGAATAAACACGCATGGCTTTTCGTAATCAGCTATGACATTCTCCCATGTGGCCAATGTAACCGTGGGAGTCGTGATATTGACCTTTCGATTGACCAACGAATACAGCGTCGTTGCCGAGGAGCCCATCGATATATTGGCTACCTCACCTATGGCGTCACATTCCATCGCGGATAATTCGACATCACCCACTTTGGAACCGCCGGCTTCCGGCGCTGCACCTGCGTCTGCATCAGAACTGGAACCGGAATCCGCTCCACTGTCGGAGCCTACATCCATGCCGTTTAGGAGCGCATTAATTTCGTCCTGTGACAGCATTCCATCCATGCAGTCAGTCCTCCTCTCTGATCACGGATGTGATCTTCATCGCGAACTTTTCTTTATTATATCCGGGCAAGCCTGTAAACTTGCGGATATTGCCGACATACACATCCAGTTCGGAATCTACGTCGGTATCGACCCGGATAACATCTCCGGGCTGCAGCATCATGAAATCGCCTACCGAGATGCTGCTTCCTCCGAGCACTGCCCGGATAGGTATATCCACATGACGTATCATGGCTTCAAGGTATTCGGAATACTCCTCACCGCTGATCTCAGTCATGTTGGAGAACCAGAACTTGGTATTAAGTTTATCCATAACGTCTTCCAGCGTAAAGAACGGAAGACATATATTGAAGAATCCTTCGGTGTCGCCTATCTTGACGTTCAGTGTCACGATGGCGATCATGTCACTCGGCGATATGATCTGCGCAAACGCCGGATTGGTCTCTATACGATCCAGGACCGGATTAACTTCGACCACGTTCTTCCAGGGATCACGCATCAGCTGCATGCAGACAACCATCATCTTCTGCAGTATGCTCATCTCTATCTCGGAGAAGTCCCTGCTCCTCTCAAGAGCTTCACCCTGGCCTCCGAGCATCCTGTCTATCATGGCGAATCCCAGATTGGGTGCCATATCAAGGATGATCGTACCGTTCAGGGGATGAAAATTGATGATCCCCAGTATCGACGGCGAAGCAAGAGCATTCGTAAACTCGGAGAATGTAACCGTCTCCGAACTGGCTACCGCAACCTGAACCGTCTTTCGTAAATATACGGGCAGGTTGGTCGAAAGCAGTCGGCCGTAATGCTCGTGAATGATCTCCAGTGTCCTTAAGTGCTCCTTGGAGAACTTCGCCGGACGCTTGAAGTCATAGTTCTTGACCTGCTTCTCATTAGTATCCGACAGCGTGTCTGCGTCAAGTTCACCGGTGCTTAAGGCTGCCAGTAGATTATCTATCTCATTTTGTGACAGAACCTCGCTCAATCCGGCTCACCTCCCATGTCCGTCTGGCTCTCTTACTGGAACATGTACTCGCCGAACGATACGTTAAATACAAAGTCCGAATTAAACATCGACTGAACTCTCTCGAGTATCTGCTGCTTGATCAGCTCCTGATTGACCTTGGCTTCTTCCATGGTGTACTGGCTGACCACGGAGTATACGGCATCCTTGATCAGGTTCTCCTGAGCCGACCAGTCCTCTCCGTATGTAGCATAGTCCGGAGAATCCTTGTTGATCGAAAAGCTGACATTCAGCAGGCAGTAATGACTCTTACCGTCTCCGTCATCCTTAAGAGGAACGGTCATCGAATCGGAAAGGCTGAATACAGCGATACTTGTCATAGGTATGGCTGCCGCATTGACTTCCGAGCTGGTCTGCGACTCGATCTCAAGGCTTAATGCCTCGGATATGCCGTCGATCAGCGCCGATGTCTTCTTGGCTGTACCGACTACCGATACCATCAGCACCACGCTCAATACGGTGTTGACCAGTACCAGTACCAAAATAACTATGGATAACAGATTTCTTTTCATATCTTCCCTTCGTACCCGGGACCAAGTCCCTTAGTAATTGCTGAGAGAGTTGTATATCTTGATCTCAACACGTCTGTTCTTACTGCGTCCCTCAGCGGTCGAATTATCGGCCACCGGTATATACTCGCCTCTGCCCGCATGTTTGACGGTCGCAGGATCCAGAGTGGTCGTACTTATCAGATAATTGAATACCGACAGGGCACGTCCCGAACTAAGTTCGTCATTATTGGAGTACTTTGCGCCGTGCATCGGGACATTATCGGTGTGTCCCTCTATCTCGATAGTGCTCCGCGCATACTTCTCGAGGATGACTCCTATCAGGTCCAGAACCGGCAGACACTCGTCCTTCAGTTCCACGCTTCCCGAATCAAAGAGGATTGAGCCCTTCAATGTAAGCTGCACATACTGGGAGGTGAAGTCGATATCGACCTCGTTCTCCATCTCATTCTCCTCGAGAGCTTCCTGTATACGCTCTGCCAGTTCCTCCGATTCCTCAAGGCCGGATTCGGTCATCTCCTCCATCATATCGGATTCGGTGTCCGATTCGGCATTGTTGGTATTCTCGGACTCTATATCATAATTCTCGCCATCGGAGTTTAAACCCATCGAATTGATATAATCCGACAGTTCGTTCAACTGGCTTACGCCGTTTGAAACCAGAACTCCGTCTCCTATCGCGCTCGAACCTGCCTCGAATATACTGAAAGTCGACTTACTGAATGATGCGACTATGAGTTCGTATTTCTCCTCATTGATCGAGGACATCGAGAAAAGCAAAACGAAGAAGCAAAGGAGCAGGTTCATCAGATCGGCAAAAGTCGATTGCCACGCCGGCGCGCCTTTCGGCGGTTCTTCGGGCTTTCTGTTAGCCATCTTCTCCTCCTCCGCCGCCTGCGTCAACTCCTATTCCTTCGCGATCCTTGGGTGCCAGGAACGACTTGAGCTTCTCCTCTATGACTCTGGGGTTCTCTCCTGCCTGTATGGACAGGAGTCCCTCGATCTCTATCTCCTTGGCCTGCATCTCGATGGCATTGTTCTTCTTGAGCTTCATGCCTACGGGAGCGCATATCCAGTTGGCGAGCATGGATCCGTACAATGTAGTCAGCAACGCGACCGCCATGGCGGGACCGATACTGGACGGATCGTCCATGTTCTGGAGCATGTTAACCAGTCCGACCAGGGTACCGATCATACCCCAGGCAGGACCCATCGCTCCCAGGTCCTCCCAGAATCCGATGCAGCCCTTGTGTCTTTCCTCTATGGATATCAGCTCGGTCTCCATGATACCGCGCACCAGCTCCGGGTCGGTACCGTCAACTACCAGCATTATGCCCTTTTTCAGAAAAGGGTCATCCAGATTGCCCGCAGCTTCCTCCAGCGCAAGAAGACCTTCCTTACGCGCTACATTGGACAGCTCTATTATCTTGCTTATGATCTCACCGGTGTTGAATGTGGGAACCTTAAGTATCAGCTTAAAGGACTTAAGTCCGTTAACAAAACTTGCTATGGAATTGGATGCAAGAATACAACAGAAAGCGCCGCCAAACGTGATGAGCGCCGAAGGGGCGTCAAGGAAGTTGATGATAACGCTGAAACTGTTGCCAAAAGTGATACCGAATATAACGAGGCCGAGACATATGACAAGGCCAAGTATTGAAGCTATATCCACAGTAATTCTCCGTTAAGTTTGTGTAAGGTATTAACGCACGAAAACAAGCCATAGTACTCCCTTTCCCAAGAAATACGGCTGTTTCTATGCAAAAATATCCTTTCTATACGATTTTACCAACTCTTTAATGTCTTGTCTACTTTCTTTTATGATAATTTTACGACCCGTAGTGAAGGAAACAACGGTGTCGGGAGTCTCCTCCACAAGCTCGATCAGGTCCGGATTTATCAGGACTTTCACTCCGTTAATCTTCGTAACTTCGATCATGTTGAACCTCCGTGTTTTTCCAGGTTTCCGTAAAACCCCAAAGGGGAGCTGCCATAAGGCAGTTCCCCATAGAAGTGCTATATATTCAGATTATGCTAACCTTATCTCTTGAGGTTTGTAAGTTCCTCGAGAAGTGAATCGGATACGGTGATGATACGGGAGTTGGCCTGGAATCCACGCTGTGTGGTGATCATCGTCGTGAACTCGCCTGCCAGATCCACGTTACTCATCTCCAGTACGCCGGATGTCATGTAATCGCCGTTTGCGGTGATATCGATTCCGATTCCGTCGAACTCACCGGAGTTAGGTGTTGATGTATACAGGTTGTCACCAGCCTTCTCAAGACCTGCAGCGTTTGCAAATGCTGCAACTGCGATCTGTCCGAGGATCTTGCTCTGGCCGTTGTCATATGTACCGGTGATGATACCGTCCTTGGATACGGATACGCCCGAGAGTTCGCCGAGTCTTCTGCCGGTTCCGAGGCCTGCGATGGTACCGCTGACTGCGCCGACCGTGGAAGTTCCGTTGTTGTTGAACATCGTGGTTGTCGAGAAGTCGATGTTTATGGGGGAGAAGTTCTCGGCTGCCACAAAGTTGACGGTCATGTTGGTGCTTGAAGCCGAAAGTCCCGCCTTATCATTACCGATTCCGGCGAAGTAACCTGTGTCGGGATCGAAGGTAAGGAATGTTGAATTGGCAACGTTCTTGGTACCTACGGCTGTCATGATACCGGTGGACGTGTTAAAGTTAAATGCGGTGTATGTAGGAAGTGAAGGATCAACAGTGGAGTCTTTGACCTTATATGCATCCTTCAGATCAAATCCGCCGGCTTCCCACTTATCTTTGGTCTTATCGTAGTTGGTTTCGTCCTTATCAAAGATGCCATATCTGTCTTCATATACCGGATTGCCATCGGCATCCGTAGTTCCGGTGTCATACTTGTAATTAACAACCTTGAAACGTGTGGTATCTATCGATGTTCTGGTATAACTTTCATTAACGGCCACGTTAAGTGCATCGCTGCCGAAGTTGGCTGTAAGGCCTTCAACCACCTCTCCGTTTGAATCAAGGATCTTATCAAGGGTAATGTAGAAGTTACCTTTATCGCCGTCTTCCTCATGGATCGAGAATCTGGCGTTGTACTGATAGCCCAGGTTGTCATAGAAGCTGAGGCCTATAACACGTCCGGACTCCGAGCTTACCTGAACATCGTTCTTATCAACGATACCTGTCACGTATGCCATGCTGGTAGCTTCCGGAGGATAGGTCATGTTCTCTGCGGACATGATCCTTAAGGGAGAAACCTTATCCTGAACGATCTTGCCGTCTTTATCGGACTGCCATCCCATTACCGTGTAACCGGTGGAACTCATAACGAGGTTTCCTACACCGTCCACGCAGAAGGAACCGTCTCTGGTAAAGAAGTTATCGGATCCGTTTGATACTACGAAGAAGCTGTCGCCGGTGATCATGATATCAAAGGGATTACTTGTACTCTGTGCACTACCCTGCTGGGTGATGGCTGTGGAGATGGCGCCTGTCTTGGCACCGAGACCAATCTGGCGTGCGTTGATACCGCCGGCACCGGTGTTGGCATTTGCAGCTGATGCATTCTGGGTTGTCTGATAGAGCAGATCCTGGAATGTCATGGACTGCGACTTATATGCCGTAGTGTTAACGTTTGCTATATTGTTACCGATTACGTCCATCCTCGTCTGATGGGTCTTAAGACCTGCAACGCCGGAAAAAAGTGATCTCATCATAAGGCAATTACCTCCTCGCTTATATTAAGCAATTACTGCACCGTCAATGTTGGTGAATATGTTATCGTTTGTTTCTGTCTGATCCATGGCAGTGACCACTGTCTGATTGGGTACGTTCACGATAAATGCGAGTGAATCGACCATTACGAGTGAGTCCTTGATTCCTTTCATCTGCGCCCTGACCGTTCCTTCGGTCAGTCTCTCCATCTGACTCTCCGTCATCCGGATGTTTCTGTCTTCCAGTCTGCCTGCCGCATGTTTTGAGAACTTGAGCGACATCTCGGGTGATGCCTTTTCAACTGTCTTGGCCTGGAAGATATCCTGGAATGATAATCCGTTAACTGTGGTTTCGGTGGAGCTGCCGGTCTTCGGATTATTCAGGAGCTGTTCGGCTGCCTGATTTATATTTATATAATTCTGGACCTGCATATCATTTACCTCTCGTGTCAGCCTTCGCTTTCGCTTTCAGATGCTTTAACGAGGCTCATCATGCGTTCAATGTATGTATCAAGCTTTGCCTTGAACTCATCGCTTCCGAGTAAGTTCTTCTCCCAGTCGCTTAAGTTGTAATACTTGGAAGCGACTTCCTCAACCTGTGCCTTATCCTGAAGTGTCAGAACATTCAGATCCGGGAGTGAGCCGAGAGCTGTCACAAATCCCTTTGTGTTCTCCATGGCTGCCAGATACTTACTGTCTACAACATGCTTAAGATCGCTCATTGCGTAGAGCTCGCCGTTGATCGACAGATATGCGCTTCCGCCTTCATATGATACGAAATCAACATTGCCTTCGATCTCGGTGGCGTTGCCCTTGGCATCCTCTACACTCATGATGACCGTCTGTCCTACCAGGCTGGACGCTCTTGAGAGTGACATGCTCTGAGCCATGTTCTGAAGCTCTTCAACCTGTGAGAACTGTGCATACTGTGATACCCATTCGGTGTTCTCTGTAGGCTCCATCGGATCCTGATATTTCATCTGAGCTACGAGCAGCTGGAGGAAATCATCCTTATTGGCTGTTCCGGCTTTTGATTTGCTGAGTGAGTCCTGAGTTGCACTTGATACTATCTCGCCGTTCTCTATATGTGCTATTGCGCTCATGTGTATCTCCTTTCGCGCCAAGTGAGATGTGTATGTGTCAGGCCATGTAATCTACGGTGTTACCGTCATGTGCCATCATCTCTGCGGCTATCCTGTCTGCATCCTCGAGTTCTTCGAGTGCTTCCTCGCCTTCCATGGCGTTTAAGTCTATCCTTCTGATCCGGCCTGCTCTGCCGGCTCTGCCTGCTTCACGTCCGGGGTTATCATTCTGTCCCTGGGAATTATCCCTGTTCCTGTCAAATCCCTGACTTGAAACGGCTACCTCCACCTGTTCGATCCTTATGCCCTGAGCTTCGAGTGTCTCTCTCAGCTGTACTACCTGGCTCTCGATCGCTGCTCTGACGGTTTCATTCTGTGCCAGGAACTGTGCCGTTACCTGTCCGTTCTGAGCTGTAAGATTGACTCTTACGTTGCCGAGGCTGGCGGGGTGGAGATTCATCTCCAGCTCCGTTACATCCGCTCTGGTATTGGCTCTCATGCTCTCCATGATCTGGTTTGCTATATCAGAAGCTTCTGTTCTGTAGCTGCTGACTTCATCGGTCAATACCGTGAAATCCTGTGTGTTTGTATTATCCGTATTTAATTGTGTTGTCTGGGTAAAGAGGGGAGCTTCGGGTGAGGTGTCATCTCTGCGCATCTCATTCTGTCCCGAGCCTTCCTGTGACGGTTGCCTCTGCTGTGACTCCGATGAACCGCTTCGGTCAATTCCTGTTACGATCTCTGCTCCGGTAGTATCGTCTACCTTAACATCCATCGAAACCGTCTCACCGTTCATTGTAGCGGTCACCTTATAATCCTTCATCCCTTCCATGGGATTCTCGATGACAGGTTTAACTTCTGCCGGGATGGGATCTGTGTCGTCTTTCGGGATCGGCTGCTGCATCAGCTCTTCTGTCTGATCCAGCACCTCATTCAAGGCTTCCTGCGATAGGTCCAGCTCATCCATGAGGTTTTCTCTCGTTTCTGTCACAAATTCCTGAAGGTTTCCAAGAGTCTGATAGAGATTCTCGTCGGTAAGTAATGTTACTGTGTCCTGATTACCCGATAATGCAGTGACCAGTTCGGTCATATTTGCGGGATCCAGCAGATCCGTCATCGTCAACCCTATCTCCTGCATCGTGTCGATCACTTCGGCGGGAGTTATATCGAGTTCTTCTGCAACTTCGATGATTATCTGCTGCGCTGCATCGCCAATCGCTTCCACTGTTTCAGGTTCGACCGTCTCTGCTGCCTTTTCGGCATCCTTGGCTGTTACCTCTCCTTTACCGGCTTTGGCAGGTTCCTTCTCGACATTGCTCTTGATGCTCTCTCTTTCGGATCCTGTCTTAGGAGCTTTAGTCACATCCTTTGCCTGGGCGGGTGTGTCTTCGGAAGTCTGCTGCGTTGTCTTCTCAGCGGGCTGTACCAGATCATTGACAGCCGTTGCCTGGGTTTCCAGCGCGGATTTGAACTTCCCCATAAAGTCCTGTCCGTTTACCGGAGGTGTAGCGCCTGTTTCGTTGACATACGGCATCGGAATGCCTATGTCAGTAACGCGACCAGTAGTCATTTGGTTCCTCCTTTAAGTTTTCAATGTGCTGAGTATGGAACTCCCATACAACTATTATATCGGATAAGGCAGAGCCTGCCTTAACCCTGGGGATCCATTAATTTTGTGATTTTTGCGGCAACATCCTTGTCCATTGCTCCGAGGATCTTGCCCCTGCTGTCGGAGTCCATATTCTCCAGTATCCTCGCTGCCAGAGCCAGGTTATCCGTCATGGCCTCAAATATCTTAGCTGCCTCCTTGGGTTTCATGGCGGAGTAAGCAGCCACATAGTCTTCCATCTCCTTGTCGGCCTCTACCTGCTTGATGACCTGCTGGTACAGTGCTTCGGCCTTCTCGGGGTCTATGGATTCATAGTATTTCTTATAGGCTTCAAGCCCCGGCCCGTTCTCGGCATATATGACTTCGTTATAGAATTCATCCTTGATGCGCTGGAACTCGACCTGGGCCTTCTCGAATGTCTTGAGTCTCTCTATCTCGGTCTCCAATGCTTCCACGCGGGCACTGTCGTTGCCGGAGTTATTCTTGAGTTCGGCCATCTCGCGTTCCAGCTGTCTGATATAAGCTACAGCCTCATCAAGCGACGTGAATCCCATATAGGGATCTTCCTCGGGCGTCGTTGTCACATTGCTGCCCAGGCTCGACTCGGCGGGCAGGATCGCATTGAGAACGGGGACATCCTGGATCAGGGGCCTCATGACTGTAGAGCCCAGTCCTCCTATGTCCAGCTTGATCAGGAGCGCCAGTATGGCTATCCAGATCACGATGATTATGATCGTGACCATAGCTATTGAGAGACCGCCTGCATCATCCTCTTCATCCAGCAGTTCGTTCTCTCTGCGCGAAATCTCCTTGGCTCTGGCTTTGGCTTCCTTCTGGGCAGCCTTCTGTTCTTTCTTCAGAGCCTTTTTCTCTTCTTTTATCTGTTTTTTCTCTTCTTCGGGATCCAGTACTGCTTCGTCAGCCATTATCCTCAGGTTCCTTTTTGACCGTATCTGTAACTAACCAGTTCGTCGATCTCTTTTGATTCCACAGCCTTCTGTTCTTCCACAAACAGTTCAAAGGCATGCTCTCTGAGTTTCTCCTGTACCTTGACTTCCTTCATCGCCTCGGTAAGCTTTGCTCTGGCGGCCTCCACCGCCCTCTCGGCCAGCCTGACATTCTCTCTCTGGCCTTCTATGAACTCATCCATGACCTTGACGGAACGTTCATTTTCTGCAAGCTTGATAACATCTATATCGTCCAGACGCATCCTGCGACCTTCCTCCAGATATTGCAGCCTGCGCTCTATCAGCTTCTCAAGTCTGGCTTCCTCTTCATTCAGTCTGGCCTGGGCCAGGCCGAACTCCATCTCCGCCTGGGTCTGAAGCTGCTGCTTGATATTTAATATGTTTTGAAGTCTGTATCTGAATACAGCCATATGTTTCCCGGCCGGATACTATCACCCGGACTGTTCTGCCCCGAACATCTCCGCCAGCAGGTTCAGCGCTCCGTCATAATCATATTTCTCGTCAGTCTCCTGACACAGAAAAGCATTGATCGGACCGATCATGTTGATCGAATAATCTATATCCGGATTGGAACCGGCCTTGTATGCGCCGATATTGATCAGATCCTCCGCATCACGGTATGTAGCCATGGTACTCTTAAGCTTACCGGCATACCGCTTGTGGTCTCTGCTCACCAGGCTGGACATGCACCTGGATACCGACGCCAGCACATCTATGGCGGGATAGTGGTTCTTCTGTGCTAGCTTACGATCCAGGACTATATGTCCGTCGAGTATTCCTCTGGCTGTGTCGGTGATCGGTTCGTTAAAATCATCACCGTCCACGAGAACCGTATACAACCCGGTTATGGACCCTCGTGAATTCTTGCCCGCACGCTCCAGAAGACGCGGCATCTGGGAATATACGCTCGGCGGATAACCCCTCGAAACCGGAGGCTCTCCGCTCGCAAGCCCTATCTCCCGCTGGGCCATGGAGAAACGGGTAAGGGAATCCATCATGAGCAGAACATCACGGCCCTGATCCCTGAAATACTCTGCTATCGCCGTAGCCGTCATGGCGGCCTTCTTACGTTCCAATGCGGTTCTGTCGCTGGTAGCGACCACAACAACGGATCTGGCCATGCCCTCGGGACCGAGGTCACGCTCTATGAACTCCTTAACCTCCCTGCCTCGCTCTCCTATAAGCGCGATGACATTGATGTCTGCGTTCGTGTTACGTGCGAACATGCCCATCAGCGTGGACTTACCGACACCGGAGCCGGCAAATATGCCAATACGCTGCCCCTTACCGATGGTCAGCAGGCCGTCCACGGCCTTAACGCCCAGTGACAGGACCTCGTCTATGACCACCCTGTCCATTGCATCCATGGCCTGAGTGTCCACTTCAACACGGGGGCCTTCTATAAAGCCGAGTTCCTCACAGTTTCCGAGGCTGTCGAGCACATGCCCGAGAAGCTTATCGGAAACGGTCACCATCAGCGGCGAGTTGGTATTCTCAACCCGGCATCCTATCGAGATACCGTCAGTAGCCTGATACGGGCTGAGAAGAGTCTTGCCGTCCTTAAAGCCAATCACCTCGGCATATATGAATTCATCATCGGAGCCCGTAAATATCTTGCACAGATCTCCGAGCTTGGCCTCGGGACCTTTGGATTCTATGCTCAGGCCGATGACATTCTCTATCCTGCCCATGTTACGTATCAGAGGTTCACCTATGACACGGTTATATTTTTCCAGATCGATGTTAAGCTCCACCTTAACCCTCCGGTCCGGATATATCCGGCTCGAAGCTCAGGATCATCAGCTTATTACGCAGCTCTGTCAGCTGAGTGTCCAGGCCGCAGTCAAATATCCCGTTCTCGGTCTCCAGCATGCACTGATTGCGGTTCAGACCCACGTCCTCTATGATATCAACCTGACATCCGGGTGCCGCCTCGTCAAGAAGCGATCTCTGCGTATCGGTTATCTCCGCATAATCCTCTTTGGAGATATGCACTATATAAGATCTGCTGCTCTCCACGCCGCGCATCGCTCCGGCTATCAGCTGCGCCAGAATAGGTTCATACTGCCCGAGTTCAACCTTGAATATCTGCTCATAGATACTCGTGATGGCGCTTATGAAGCGGGGCTCAAGCTCAGCGCACAGAGCTTCATAATTCTGCAGGAGTTCCTGCTCACGCATATCCAGCTCCTGCATGCGTGTGGAATACTCATCCTGTGCCTGCACGAGGCCTTCCTGATATCCGGCCTGCTTGGCATCCGCGCGTATCCTCGTACACTCTATCTCGGCTTCGCGGCGGCTGTTCTCCTTGAACTCTCTGGCAAGCTGCTCGGCGGTTGCCACTATCTCATCAGCCTCCGCCCTGGCTGCGATCCGGATATTCTCCGCCTCTTCCGACGGATCGACCGCCTTGATGATGTTGCTCTCATCATCCGCGTCGGACATGAGTGCTTCTATCTGATCCGCATCCAGTCCCTCAACAAATCCGGCCTCGGCATTCTCGCTCGCAACCAGCGTCTCTCCGCTGGCAGGTCTTTCTTCGCTCTTCTTGCGTGCCTTGGTCGCAACTTCCTTAAGCTTCTGTTCTACGAGACTGTTTGAATCAATAAGCTTGGATTCTTCCTGAGGAGCCGTGTTGTAGAATTTAACCAGGTTACTAGACAATTATCTCGTCTCCTCCGCCTCTGGATATTACGATCTCGCCCGAATCCTCGAGCTTACGTATTACATTAACGATCTTCTGCTGTGCTTCCTCAACATCCTTCATACGCACAGGACCCATGAATTCCATATCCTCCTTGATCATGGATGCGAGACGCTTGGACAGGTTGTTGAATATCGCATTCTGAACTTCCTGATTTGCGCCCTTGAGAGATATGGCCAGATCATTATTCTCAACATCACGCAGCACTCTCTGGATAGCACGGTCGTCGAGAAGGAGGATATCCTCGAATACGAACATCTTGCGGCGGATCTCGTCGGCAAGTTCGGGTTCTTCGATCTCCAGAGTCTCCATGATGTGCTTCTCTGTACCGCGGTCTACGGTATTGAGGATCTCTACTACGCTGTCGACACCGCCGATGATCGTGTAGTCCTGATTTACCAGACTCGACAGCTTGGATTCGAGCACCTTCTCCACCTCCTTGATGACCTCGGGAGAGGTTCTGTCCATGACCGCGATCCTCTTTGCCAC